>Ga0210394_10001245_pt1 | contig 42153 bp, 37 predicted proteins | sample IncBWC12MmetaG_FD_160121 | JGI IMG/M metagenome (GOLD analysis project Ga0210394, IMG submission 160121) | Forest soil microbial communities from Barre Woods Harvard Forest LTER site, Petersham, Massachusetts, United States - Inc-BW-C-12-M | ecosystem: Environmental > Terrestrial > Soil >...
CGCGGCTACAAGAACCTCGGCTACCTGCTGCTCAAGGCCCAGCGCATGGCATTCACCAAGACCGAATTCATCGTTCTTCAGAAAGCAGCCTAAAATGCGGGTCTCTACGAATTCTTGCGCAGAACCGAACAAGCTACTGCTCTTACCGCTCGCGAGTGTCACCATCATACTGCTCGCTGCATCGGTACCGTCCTACACCCAGCAGGCGACGACCAAGGATCAGATCATCGGAACGTGGAAAGTCCTTTCGTTGAAAGGCTTAACAGCGGGCCTAGTCAAGTACCCGCTCGGGGAGCAGCCCGGGGGCTATGTAACCGTCACTGCGACTCGCATGTGGCTGCTATTCGTTGATTCGAAGCGACCAGCGCCAGCCTCGGCGGCGCTGACCGATGCCGAAGCCATCGCTGCGATGAAGACGAGCGTCGCCTGGACAGGCCAATACACGATTGGGAAACAGAGCCAGGACGGTCTCAAGGCAACGGCCCGTGTCGACACCGCATCGAGTCCGGCGCTCCCTGGCACAGACCGGGTCTACTTCATGAAAGTCCAGGGCAACAAACTGACGATGAAATCACCGGGGGTAATCGAGCCGATGACCGGCGTAACCAGCGCCCTTGTGATTGAGCTCGTGAAGGCCGACTAAGCCGGGTATTCCGCCAAGTTCAAACCGGAGTTCAGAGAAACAGCCGTCGCTGGCGGTGCAGTGCAGCTTTCAGCCGGCGATGATTTTATTGGCTACGAACGTCTCTGTCGGATGGGAGTTGGATGGAATTTTTGCCTATCACAGGCTTCTTCGGGCCGATGATCCTCATTTATGTATTACCTCATCGGTAATATTGACCCGGCCTTTGGCAACGGTTGTGCAACGATTCGGACGGAAAAGGGGCGTAAGTGATTGAAAATATGGCGGGGACGACGAGACTCGAACTCGCGACCTCTGCCGTGACAGTGAGCGGTTCATAAGTACTTGCAAGGACTTACAAGAGCACGGACGGCATCCTAAGTCATTGCAAGACAGTCTTTGACATCGCTATTGTGTACCTCGGTGTGTACCACGCTGTAAGAGAGTTGGAGGCTACGTGCATCGATGCCCTCAGGCCTAGCCGCCGTGGCTTTCCAGGTTTTGTCGAATATCAGGGTTGGAGTCGAGCCCCTCGGGAGATTTGATACTACGAAATTTATTTGATTCGACAGATTCGACGAAAGAGGAAAACGGACAAAAACCACAAAAACGCCGAAGTGAGGTACACCCGTCGCGTCTTTCCGCCCGACTCACCTTCTGAAATGTCACGTCACAAATTTCAACGCGGCGCCGCGGCCGAGATGGAAAGCAAATCAGCCGCACGTTTTTTCAGGCTCGCCTTACATGCGTTATGGGGATGCCGCTAAGAACAATTCGCTTCTCAGGTTCTGCAACCCCTGCATTTCATTCTTTAGCGCAGTCGTAAAGGCTTCCAGCATAGACCAAGGATATAGGGGTGGTCCGATAATGAGGCGGTCAAAAATATGCGCTAGATCAAACTGGCTAAGAGCATCTGAGACCGCCCCATCCAATGGAAGCGGACCTAATGTCGAGAGTGCACGTTGAACGCATTCAGTATCCACCCAAGCCTTATCGGATTTTCTTCCTTGCCCACTGGATCGCGTCTGTATTGACATATCGGTGGCCAGGAGCCTTCGTGGTTAGCGCAACCAACTTTACTCGGTGGAAGGAGCCGACGCCGTCATCTAATCAGCCTGTACGCCGTCTTTGGCGGATCCGCGACGGGGGACTGTGCAGATGAGTTCGGCTCCACTTGGAGCGTGAGGTCAGAACGAACTAACGTGGGATCTCCAAATTCGTCTTTCCCAAAGACTGAATTTGCGAAAGTCAAAGTCACTGAAAGTTCCCGCAAACTAAAGTGCCGGGTATTGCCCCATTCCGGATTCTTGGAACTGACGCCCCGGAGCTGCTTGGCCAGAACGATAGCGGGGCTCATGCGGCTATATGGATCCACGGAGTCCAGCAACAAGTTGGTTTTCTTGCCGGTCGCAAACAAGCCGCAGGTGAGACCGTCACCTGCGATTTGCGGCGCAGTCGTGCCGATAATTCTGTTTGCAACGCATTCAAAGTCGTACGCTGGCTTTCCATCCTGATCCTTAATCTGCATCGCGGCAAACCGTCCCGCAGGTCCCGACGTTATCTCCCCTCCGAGGGAGGGGTGCATATCTCCCTCGAGGCTCGGGTCGATCTTCAATTCCTTGGTTAGTTTTGCAACGACAGGATAAGGAGGACCGAGGCCCAAATCTTTCACGTATTCTTCCGTCACGATGCCTGGAACATGCTGCGGAACCGGATTGTCGCATGATGCGAATCTAGGATCCAGTCTCGGCAATTGCGCGGCTGGAATAAGGAAAGGAGGAGGCTCCGAAATCGCTGATACTGCAGCCAGGTCAGGAGTCACCTGCACACTGAAGCCAAAGGACGCCAGGCGCCCCGGCGGCGGGTCCGCAGAGAACCGAATATTTGTCAGCTCCAACTTCAAGCGCATTCCGCGGAATCGAAAGCTGCGCTTGTGCCCCCACTCAGGATATGCAGCACAACTACCCTGAAGTTCGTAAAAGTAGAATTCTCCTCGACTATGACTTTCATCATTATCGAGGGGATTTTCAATCAAGAGAGACTCATACTTGTCATGTTCATATAGCGAGTGCACATGGCAGTCGAAATCCCCCCAGAAAACGGGGTCATTCGGCAAGACTATCGCCTTGCCCGGCTTGAGAATCAGTGCTCCTGGGCGACAATGAAGGATATAAATTTCTTTCCCGGAAGTATCTCTCAGCGTTAGGTCTACGACAGCCCGCAAAGCGTCCGGAAAGTCGTAATCTTTCCGTTGGGCCTGAACTTGCGGCCAGTTGGTTTGGAGGGACGGCTGGGGCGGAATCGAAGCTCCGGAAGCGAACAATATGTATATATAACTAAACAGTATATACTTCACTTGACTTCCTTCGTGCCGACCGGACAATTGAGCGGGCTAGGAATAGTCAAGGTGACAAACGACGAATGAGGCGCTGGTGCTCGGAGTCTGTGTAGCCGAGGGCGTAGGAAGATTGCAGGTCGGATGGGGTCACATTGTGAGGGATTGTAACACGCCTGGCTTCCGGCTGGCCAAATACTGGCGTTTCCGAGAAGCCGAAGTACTCGCGTGGGTCGACCATGAACCATGACAGTTTTTGCCGATTTCTTCTAAATGCTTGAAAGAAATGGCGGGGACGACGAGACTCGAACTCGCGACCTCTGCCGTGGCAGAGTGGAAACAACAAGTACTTACAACGACTTACAAGGGTTCTAGGGACTGCCAAGTACTTGATAATACGTAGTGGTCGAGCAAATCTCGGGTTGGCGTTCGGCTTGAAGATTCCGCAAGTTCGTTGGGGTTTTAAGATGTGAGCTGGCACCGTAGGATCACATCGATCGCGAACATTGGCTAATCGCGACGTATGCTGTAGTGGAGAGGTCTAAACTTGAGTTGGAGTTACCGAGGGAAGCGAGCAAGGATATTCAATAGCATCCCAAGCTTCGGACGAGGGTTCAATTGCGATCGCCCGCCCCAGACAGCCACAAAATTCAAATTAATTTGCTTACCCTTGAAGCTCAGATTGGCGAGGAGAGGCCGTAACGCGTAATGGTATAAGGCCAACGGTTTCGCTAGAATGCATCATTCATGTTGAGTCTCCTGAGACTTTTCCTCTTACTTTTCGCGGCAGATGGTGCCGTCCTAGCTCAGACTCCCGCAGCACATACGCATGTTCCGAGACCGGGCGTAAAGGAAGTTCAAATTCCGTTTGCTTCGTTGCGGCCTAGTGCAACATTCAAAATCGGCGGAACCGCAGACTGGGTGCTTGTGACGGAAGATGCTGTTTGGGTTGCAGGTACGAAGCCCTATTCAGTGCAGCGGATAGACCCAAGAACAAACAAAATCATCGCAAGAGTCAGGCTGTCAGGGGAAGCATGTGCGGGCATGGAATTCGGATATGGAAGTGTGTGGGTGCCACTCTGCGGGAAGCATCCTGGGCTCGTTCGGATAAGTGCTCTGACGAACAGAATCACTGCGGCGCTGCCAATCGCACCAGCGGGCGCGGAGGGTGGGATTGCTGCCGGTGGGGATAGCGTCTGGATGGTGACTGACAAGAATGGCACGCTCAGTCGAATCGACCCCGTAACCAACAAATTGCGGCAGACAATTTCAATTCCTGCGGGTTCCTACAATCCACTTTTCGCCGACGGCATAGTCTGGGTTACTGGGTTCGATACCAACGTCGTTACTGCAGTTAATGCTTCCAGCGGCAGTGTGTTGGCGTCCATAGCTGTCGGGCCCAAGCCTCGTTTTCTAACTACAGGCGCGCAGTCTATCTGGACTCTGAACCAAGGGGACGGAACCGTCAGCCGAGTTGACGAGGAGCGCAAAGAAGTTACGGCCACGATTCAAGTAGGCATACCCGGCGCAGGTGGTGACATCTGCTTTGGCGGAGGCTCTGTCTGGGCAACCGTATTCGACGTACCGCTGACACGTATCAACGCTAGAACCGGCAAGGTATCACGCCAATGGATTGGTCGCGGTGGCGATTCTCTGCGCGTCGGGCATGATTCGGTCTGGCTAACGGACTACCAGCGCGGTTTGCTCTGGCGAATTCCTGATAATCAGTTACCGCGTGAGTAAACCTTTCATTTTCCAATTACAATCTACATGAGAGCCAATCCGATGAGCTGCGAAGTGCCGCCGGGTCAGTCGCCTTCAGATTTTTCCTTCTAGCTTCCCAAGCTTCGGACGTGGGTTCGATTCCCATCGCCCGCTCCATAATTCCTGATGATTCGATTGCCTTTACACGGACAGGTTGCTGAAAGTGAGCCCTAAAATGGCCTGTTTTGGACCGAAGATGGTCCGAAGTGCGTTCAATTGGACCGAACTTGGAAGGCGGCATGAGCGAAGACTCCTTTGGCGACTGCGCGACGCCACCAGCCGCCAAAAGGAGAGGGCGGTTGTTAACCTCGAAACCCTGCACGTAAGGGCAGGATAATCTTTACGACGAAGCAGCTATTGTTATCGCATGTAGAATATTAGGAGATTACGGCATGCGAGCTTGGATTCGATTTTTGGTCTTTCTCGGCTTGTTACTTCCTACGCTTCCATTCGCTGCTGAGTGCGCCGGAGGAGTGGATACACCGAAGAGCTCCGACGGTGATAAGACTGCACCAAGCCCAGCCACCCTGACCATCTCAGTAGGTTCTCAAACGAGGCCGGGACAAAAGGACAGCTATGAGATCGCCCTCGAATCGCAGTCAATAGCAGAGCAGCGCGAGGCGCTAAGGGCGATTTTGGATGACCCATCGAAGTACACTCCACAAATTCAACAAAGTCTGCGTGACTATCCGAGATTACTTCGCTCTAATCCGATCGCCGCGAAGCGATCCGTGTATATCTCAGCCCTTGTCCGGGACCCTTCGTTTCCACCGATCCTTGTGAAGAGTCTGGGTGTTCCGGACGTTTTGGATGAGTGTGAATATGCATGTCCTGTTGTTTTCGCCCTGACCATTCAGGCATGTTTCGGCGGTTGGGTCGTTCCGGCAAATCTGGATTCACAATTGACCACTGTTCACGATTTGAAAAGCGCTATCGACTACATGCCACGCATCAGTCTCAAAGTCGGGTCGATTGAGGACGTGACCCAAGGACCCGGGCTCGAAGAACATCGGAGTCAAATTGCCGGAAAGACAGAGGACGAGCTTATAAAGTTGGCGGGTCCGATGACTGGTTCTCAGGAAACCCGGATGTACGCTGCCCTTCGGCTGGAGACATTGGTTTCGAAAAGCAAAAACCGAATCGAGTTTTACCTGCTAGCGTTGAACGATTTTGAAGATGGCTCCGGCGAATACAAGAGCGCGATCTACCAGTCAATCTACCGCGCTGAGTTGGCGAAAGTACGCGGCCTAACTACTACTACCGAGGCTCCTCCCAGCAGCGAGCCAATTTACGTTGGCATTCTCGATGATGCGCGCGAGAAGGTTTGGCACAGTGGAGAAAATGTCGTTGACAACCGGCTCGTCATGCCTGCATTTCAGAAGAACGGGTCCGAATGGCAGAGCATCTCCTCTTTCTCCCCTATCCACATGAATTGGACGATCGCGTTTGACGGGGAAAATCTTGGACAGATAGAGACTCACGCAAACACAAAGGAAGGAAGCGCCGACCAATTAAGCTCTCCGAGTTCTAGGGCAAAGCAGTTCATCGTGACACGTTCTTCGGAAGTTCCGGTCATTGGGAAGCCGTCACCGAAGTTCACGGGAGGCTCTTTTCTGGTTGGACTCAGGGAAGTCCGCCGCCCCCTGGTGGCAGTTTCAAAGCCCTATTACCGTGACCCAGACGGATGGAAGCGCGCAAAGCTCCCAGAAGAGATTGCGTCGCTTGTCCGGGCCGGTTTTCGTCAACTGTATCCACGCGTTGACCGATGTGAACACGAAACCATTGCGGAGCACGACTGGAAATATCCCGATTCTGCAATCACGCTCCCTATTGCGTATAGCTCGAGCAAGAATTCGTACATCGTCGCGGTGACACTGGAAGCTGGTGACTGTGGATGGGGGGGCGAACCCGATGTCCCCACGGACCCGTGGGTACACCAATGGTTCTTGGTGGAAGCAGATCGAAGCGTTCGCAGAATCGGAGGGTTCGAGGAACTGCTTGACGCAGGCGACTACGACAATGACGGAAGCTCGGAAATCATCTTCTTTTCTACACGCTCAGAAAGCTCGGATAGATACGACCTCGTTTATGACAATCTCCGAAAAAGCGTAACCATTGAAATCGGCTATCGTTAGGGTCTTTAACTGCTCTCTTTTATTTTCAACAAGTTCCCGTATAGAAACCGTGCGGCGCTCTGCAGCGCCGGAGATTTTGTAAGTTTCTGATTTCTGGATGGTTCCCCTACAGAAACCGAAAGTTGCTCTGCAGCACCCGTTCCGGGGTGTCGTGTCCAGTTGAACTCCCGGTGCCGAAGGCACCGCGCCTCTTGACGAGTCTGAAGAGCATCACAGTTCACCGCTCTCCCTTGCCAAAATGCTATCCGGTGCGAAAGCCTCTGGAAACCGTTGAACGGAGTTTGTGCAGACCAAACCCCTCGAGGAGGGTGTGAGACCCGCCAATTTGCGCCCACCGCTGCTTCAAAAACCTTGACAATATAACTGTACTACTGTATTAGTACAGAATGCTCTTCCACGTGAACACCTCCTCGGGCGTTCCGATTTACCTGCAGATTGAAGGGCAGGTGAAGCACGCCGTGGCGGCCGGGGCGCTCAAACAGGGTGATGCGCTGCTCTCCGTGCGCAAGCTCGCTGCGGAGCTACGCGTGAACCCCAACACCATCGTGCGCGCCTACCAGAACCTGGAGAGCCAAAGCCTCATCCGCACCGTGCCGGGCGGTGGGACGTATGTCGCCGACTGTCAGCCGGGGTTGTTAAAGTCTGAGAAAGTGCGGCGGTTGCGCCCGCTCGCCCGCCAACTGGCCGTGGAGGGAGCGCAGTTGCGCCTGACGACGGAAGAAGTGGTGAAGTTGCTGGAAGACGAAATGAATGGTTTGGGAGGGCGGCGATGATGGAACTGGCAATCTCGTCCCAAGGACTCGAAAAAATCTATCCCCAGGTGCGAGCGCTTGACGGCCTCAACCTCAGCGTGCCCCGAGGCGCCGTTTACGGTTTTCTGGGACGCAACGGAGCGGGGAAAACCACTACGATCAAAACCCTGCTGGGATTAGTGCGCCCCTCCGGTGGCGCCGCGCAAGTGTTGGGTCTCGACATCAGCAAGGATCATCTGGCCATCCTCGAGCGGACGGGCTTCGTCTCCGAAACCAAGATCCTTTTCGAATCGCTATCGGCCCGGCAGCTCATCCGTTTTAACCGCGGCTATTTCCCCAAGTGGTCCGACGCGCTAGCGGAACGTTACGCCGGGCTTTTCGAAATACCCATGGACCGGCCTTTCGGCAAGCTCTCGCTCGGCAACCGTACCAAGGTTTGCCACCTTCTGGCGCTCAGCCAGGGCGCCGATCTCCTGCTGCTCGACGACCCCACCTCGGGGCTTGATCCGGTCGTGACCGACCTGCTGATGCAAGTCCTGATTGAGGATCATGTGAATGAGGGGCGGACGGTTTTTTTCAGTTCGCACCATCTTTCGGAGGTTGAAAAAATCGCCGAGTGGATTGGCATCATCGAAGCAGGGAAGTTGCTACTGGAAACGCGGCTCGAGGACATCCGGCAGAACTTCCGCCTAGTGACGGTCTCCGGCAACTCGTTACCGGCCCTTACGGGGCCCAACCTGATTTCCCAAAAGCGCGCGGAGAAATTTCACCGGTTCCTGGTGTCGCGCCAAGCAGACGAGTTCGTGGCCAAGTTGCGCGGCGAGGGCGCCACGGTCCTGGAAATCTCTTCTGTCAGCCTGGGCGAAGTTTTCTTGGGGCTCGCCGGAAAGGAACTACCATGTATGCCTGGAAGTGCTGGCACGACTCGCGCGACCGCGTAATCCTTTATGCTGCGGCTTCCCTGGCCATAGGGCTCATGTTCGGCGCGATCGCCTTGGCTCAGTACCACATATTCCTTTCCTACGCCTGGGAATGGAGTTTGCGTCCGAGACGCTGGTATTGGAACCCGGCTCTGCTTGCGTGGGATTGGGGGCTGTACCTGACCGAGGCCACCCTCTTCCGGGCGGCTCTCTGGGTTGGCCTAATCCTGGGCGCGGTGAGCGTGGGGCGCGAGTACCGTTCCGGCGCCATGCCCTTCCTCTTGACGCGCCCCGCGAGCCGTAAGGTCTTCGTTTGGACAGACTGGTCCGTGGGTCTGGCACAAATGACCGCGATTGTGGCCATGATGCTGGGGGGGACGGTGTCGGTTTTGTGCGCCGTCAGCACTGATTATGTTTGGCTAAGTTTTCCGCAGCTACTCGAATGCCTGCTCCTTGGCGCGGTTCTTTACGGGCTCTCACATTTCACCACCGCACTTATGGGTTCAAGCATGAAAGGGCTGAGTGCGAGCGCCGCTGTCATCCTCTTTTACGAACTACTCCCCGGCGCGTTCGAGGACTGGTGGCATCTGAGCGGTCCCCTCAGGTTCAGGGACTGGTCGCTTAAGCTCTGGGAAGATAAACCAGGAGTAAATGACCCGTTCACATTGCACGGCTGGCCCATGTTGATGTGGTTGCTGGTGGCCCTTGCCTTCCCGCTGCTGTCACAATTCATTTTGGAATGGCGAGAGGCATAGAGGTACGGTTTTATGCCTGGGCGCGAATTCACGGAAAGAACATGCGAGTGAGGGATCTATGTATTTCTGGGCATCTTGGTTCGACCGGCGTTATCGGTTAATCGTCTATTTGGCCGTGGCTGTAGCCTTGGCCGTGCTGGCGACTCTGCCGGCGGGTTTGGAACGGCATGAGGGCCGGTGGATCATGGCCCGAATCACCTCGCCGGCGCAGGTCATCAGCATTTGGCACACGGGAATTGGCCACACCCTGGTCGCGTTGCTCGTCGCCTTATTATTTATCGCAGCCGACCTGGGAGTCCTCGGATGGGGAGACGACCCCGAGCGGACGAATCTGGACTTTCTTATGTCCCGGCCCCGGTCGCGCAGCCACCTTGTATGGACCGCTTGGCTTGCCGGGCTGACTCAGCTTCTGCCGCTTCTGGTTCTGCCCCTTCTCACCTGCCTTGGCATACTAAGGGCGATGACTCACGCACTGCTTCCCGAAGACCTGCTCCAGCTGAGCGCGCCGCTGTTTACCATGGTGGCGGCCATGTACACACTGGCGTTCTTCATGGCGACGGTCACTGCGAGCGCCCGTCAGGGCTACGAACTGGCGGCCCTGGTGGTGATCCTCTATTGGGGTGTGCATTTTGCCGGAAGTAGAGGATTTTACTACGACTGGGACCGGCTCTACCTCTTTGGCGCCTTCGACTGGTACCTTTCGCCCCACCAAATTTTCCCCTTGGCAAATCTGCTGTTTGTCGCTGGGGTGATCCTCTTGCTGCCATACCTGGCTCAACTCAGCTTTGTCCGCCGGGACCTTTAACTCAAGATCCGCGCGACAAACACAGCAGGACGGGCCAAGCCTGACGAGGGGAAGAACATCATGTCCAGAATCCACATGAATAAAAATAATTTGCGGAAGGCGAGGAATCAGAACAAGTTTTTGCCCATTAGTAATAGTAGAGGGCAATTGGGGATTCCGGACCATGCCGATCACCGTTCCGGGACATGCCGATCACCGGTTCCGGGGTGATCGCGATCATGATTCCGGGATGATGGCGATCACTCGTTCCGGGATGATCCCGATCAGTTGATCATGATCGTCGGAATGGCGATCGCGATGCCCGGAACGGTGATCGCGATGCCCCGGAATGTTTTCCACAGGGCGAGGTGACGCTGGACATCACAGTAGGCGAACTCGCGACCTCTGCCGTGACAGCGCCCATGGCTGATGTAACTGATTGATATCAAACGGTGTCGGCGGACATCTTTTGATACCACAAGGTACCGTTTGTCACCTCTTATCGTCCCCTTATTGTACCCAGATTGTGCTTATCCGCTCGCCCGGCTACTGTCGGCCTTCTTGACGATTCTTGCGTTCGGCGTCCTGCTCCAGCATGCTCACCATGAGGCGAAGCGGTGACTGAAACGTAGTCGCGCGCAACCGGTCGAATATCGTTTGCAAGTCAACGAGTCCGTGGACTGCAGCAAGGTCCAACGTTGCGAGCGTGCCGATCACCTTCAATCCACGATGCCGAGCTATAGTCACGCCGTCTCTTTCGTCCATCAATAAAAGGGCGGCTTGGAGTTCGGACGCAAGCGATATGGCTTCGCGCTCGCCTTCGTCGAGATGTGCCAGAGCCGAATCGACTGGCTGCTTCAGGTTCACTACTTCCAACCACAAGGGAGGCTGCGAAATCCACGCTCGCACAATAGCCGGCGTATTTGCATGGGCCAGCTATGGGCACCGTGCCGAGTACCTAGCTTCGACCTCTATGAAGCACCATGGAGCTCCGGTTCCGTCACAGCGGACGACCCAATGGTCGTAATCGGGGTGCGTAGCAGATGATTCAGAGTTCGCTTTCTGCTCAGCGACCATGAGCCACTTCAAAACCTGGCGGGCAGACTTCTTGTCGGCTTCAAAGCTGACTTGCGCCGTCCCCCAGGGAACTCCGGCTACTAACGCTTGGCAGCAACCGACGTGCAACCCTGTCTGCTTGCTCAGTTCGTCCGCCATCAGTTTGGCGTGTTCAGCAATGCGGCGTGTCCCCAAGGGAATCGTCACGTTTCGGTCTAGCAGCGGCAGTACATCTTCAAGGTCACCGTTCGAATTCCGCGTCCTTGTGGGTACCAGTGCATAGTCGCCACCGCTCGCATCGAGCCGATACCCGTATGGCATTTCCTTGTTTGCTGCATCAGCGACCTGACGCAGCAGCCGCGCGACATTGTCTGGATGCCTGTTTCCGGAGGTCGAAAATCGGACCTCAACGGTGTGGCGTTTCATGATGTCATAGTGAATGTTGTCGTGCTGCTCGCTAAATTCTGGGTCGGCAACAGCAACGTCTTCGGTATCGCTGGGGAAGGCCCACTTTGGAGCTTCGACGCTCACGCCAATTCCATAGCGGTCTGCGAGCGTGCGACCAATGTTGAATACCGGGTCCCACGATTTGGCTCGAATCGTTACCTCATCCCCATGTTCTGTGACAGAAGCGCACTCGTTGGGATTCTGTGCACCTCCGATGAGGGAGGTTACCAACAGACCAGCCAAGAGAAAGACAAAGGCACGCACGTCAGCAAGTATAGTACAGCTGTGTCAGCCGTGATGAGGCGTACAAGCAACCACTTTCGTGGTTGTCGGAACTCGGACCTTATTGTAGGCGCCGCAATGTCCCGATTAACAGCATTCGCGTCCACATGGAATCCGCCGGGAGAGAAGGCTTGTCAAATAGACGAGACAACCCTAAGACTTATCGGGACTTGGGTCGCAGTCAAGCAGGTATTCGGACAGGAGAGGCGATCCTCAGAGGCGCGGAACACTTGGATAACTCATGATCAAAACAGTGGCAACGGGAGCAGTTTAGTTGATTAGAACGCTGCCCTTTAGTTTGTTAGAATCTCCCACTGTCACGGCGTAAGCCTCTCCATGTCCCATGCAAACGACGGGAGGAAATCGGCATCTAAACCTGCGGTCGCCATTGCGAGCCGCTTATTTATTCGGCTTAGCTCGAGATGGGTGGTGCAAGTTGTGCCGCTTGCTTCTCACATTCGCACTCCTTTCGTTGTTATTCGGCTCCCGTGCGATGGCCTCGAATCCTCAGGACCTCGCATTCCAATTGCGTTTTGTCAAGGAGACTCCCGCTTACCATCACGGCGAGTCGATTCTCTTAGAAATCTGGTATTCCAGTTCAGCCAAGGACAAGTATCAGCGGAGCTCCAATTCGGCATTGCAAGGAATCAAAATTCACATTGTGCCCACGGATGGAGTGCTCGATCTCAATGTGCTGAGATTCGAGCATGGGTGGGCGGGCTCCATTATCGGGGGCATGGGAGTGCTGAGTTCACAGCCGACAACCCAGCAGATCGATCTGTGCAGCTTATACCGGCTTGAAAAAGCCGGTCATTACTCCGTCTATATCACCAGCAATGAAGTCTCGCGTATCAAGACCGCGGAAGAAGGCGGGGGACTTGAGCATCTCACACTCGAATCCAACGAGATCGAGTTCGACATTTTGCCACCTGATCCAGCGTGGGCCTCCGCAGAACTCAACAGCATTCAGTCTGAACTGAACAGTGCAGAGGCGGGCGCGGCAGATCGTGCTATTGGCCGCCTGGGCCGTTTGGACACCGTAGCTTCCGTACGCAAGCTTCTGCAGCTTTATCTCCTACGGGCTGAAACAGCTGGACCCGAATGGTTGGTAGCCTCCACTCTGCGCGAGTCCTCCCAACTCGAAGTCATCATTCCTGAGCTTGAAGCGGCGCTTTCGGATCCATCCACAAACGTCCCTTCTACCCTTCCGCAACTCCTGGCCGACCTTCACACCAGAAAAGATCTCGGCGTTCTACCACCTTACCCGACCGATGACGCGAGCAAGCCCGAGTGGAATGCGAAAGTAAAACGCCGGTCGGATAGTCACGAGAAATACTTCGAACAGGCCAACGCTCTCCTCCTAGCTAGCATCCCTAAACGGTCGGGACCCCAGCGCGCTACAGCCATTTATCAGGCGTGGTACGACGCAGAAGTGTCTTATCGCACCAAGCCTTTATCGCCCGATATCCTTTCTGAGCTTCGATTCAACGTTCTCTCTGCTGAAAATCAGTTGACCTACGCTCAGCGGCTTCAATTCGTTGTCATGGCGCGCCAAACGATGCCACATCAACTGCTTCTACCGATCATTCGCTCTCTGGCGAGCGACAGCGGGACGGCAGGGGCATCGTTTGACGGCATTGAGCCATACAAACTCTGGTGCGAAGATGCGCCCGAAGAATGTCGCTCGGCGATTCTCGCTGATATTCAGCGCTCGCAGTTTAGGACTAACAAAAACGTCATCCTGCTTATGGAAGAAGGGGAACATACTGAGCTTGATAGTCCTCTGAAGGAGCAGCTCAGTGATCCCAAGGTGCGTCAGGACTGGGCGCAGTCCCAGCGCTTTGCCGCGGTGATTCTGCGCGCAGCCAGCCGCAATCTGGCCGTGCCGGTCAAAGCTTGGCTGATAGAACTGACAGGGAAGCCGGGCTGCGCTGCCGATGTCGAGGCCGATTTACTGGGATATCTGTTTCGAATAGGTGACCCCACCGCCGGAAAGCTCCTTAGCTCGGAGCTGTGGGACAGAAAGGACGATTGTGGCGGCCAAGTGCTTCGGTCATTACACGCCGTGCGCTATTCAGATGAACTCCTTCCTGTTATAAGCAAGGCGCTGAACTCACCAAATCTAATCACGGTCACACAGGCGGCATTGTTTTTGGGCGAGCACGGGTCGCCTTCCTGCCAGGATCTCCTTTGGCAACACCTCGAGTCTTTGTGGACTGCCTGGCACGATCGTGCATCTGAATTGCAAGTCGCTCCAATGAACTTCAGCGCGGGCTCAAATCCAGTTCAGCAGGCAGCCCAATTGGAGCAGGCGCTTGCCTCCGCACTTGCACATGCAAAAAATTGGAAACTGAGCACTGCGGAGATCGATCGGCTACGTTCCGGCTGCCTCACGGATGCCTGCCGCGAAGTCGCTGATGGTCACAGAATCCTTAACCTCTAAGAATTAGCCAGTGCCTCTGCGTTGGAATTGCATTGGATTTCTTGTTCGCGAGAACCATAGGCGCCACCCTCGAGGCTCGTTTTTTTTCTCATTGCCGCCTTTTGTCGCCGCGCGAAATCGCTAAGTCATTCTCAGCAGATGGGATGGTTGGTAGGGGCGTGGGGATCGAAAATACTACCGGGCGGAATTTTAAGGACTTAGAAGGAATACTGGGGAACGCTAAGGCATGCTAGAACGCAAGGAACTCGTGCCGTTCTACCAAGAGCTGCGAACCGCCTCACGCATCCAGGCCAACACGGGGAAAGCCAAAAGCGAGGGAAATGCGGAATTCCAGTTGACACAATCATAGGTATTTGAAGGCACGTAAGTTCGCTACACGCTTTGCGGGATCAGCGTAACCCAGTGAACTATGCCCGTTCACTGGCAGATTTCATCCAGAAAAAGTAGTAGTCCGGCTAGCCAGTTCATCGCCCGAATTGTGGGGTCTCATCGATTTTGTTGTCTAACGCGACGAAGCAGATCGGGTGACTTCATTCGCTGACAGTGTTCCTCAAAGTTCGGATGCGGTCCCTTCCACCGAAGATCCTCGACCGTATCAAAAACAGGCGCATCCAGTCGCAAGGTTGCAAGAGTGCGAAATAACATGGCGTCGTTCCATGCGTGGAATAGCGATTCGGAGAGCATGCGTGCCTTCCGGATTGATGGATTCCATTCTCTCCAATCCTTTGGAATGTCTTCAAGGTGGGAGTACTCAGATAGAGTAAGAGCCGCAGCCTTCATGCCCCAGCCGGGTAATCCTGGGAAGCCATCGGCACTGTCGCCGACCACTGCTAGGTAGTCCGGAATCGACTGAGGTTTTACGCCGAATTTGGCCACAACCCCGGTTTCATCGCGCAAGATATCACGCCTACGGTCCAATTGAACGACTCGTGCGCCCACAACACACTGACTGAGATCTTTGTCCGGCGTACAAATGAGCACCTGCCCCACACGGTCATCCAGGGCCGCCTTACCGGCGGCAGAAGCCAGCGCATCATCCGCCTCATAGTAGATCATTGGCCACACCACCACTCCCATTGCTTCCAGCGCTTCCTCGAGCACAGGAAACTGCGAGAGCAACTCCGGAGCTACACCCTCACTGGTCTTGTATCCGGGATACAGATCGTTCCGAAAGGACTCCACAACATGATCGGTTGCAACCCCAATGTGAGTTGCGCCACGCTCGATCATGGACAAAACGGAGGTCAGGACACCACGTACTGCACTGATTTCTTGACCATTCATATCCGCTGCTGGGGGCACGGCGAAAAAGTGCCGGAACAATTCATATGTTCCGTCAACCAAGTGCACATTCATGGGGGCTCCGATCAACTTTCTGCGAGCGATGTTATACGATCCAGCAAGCGATTTAAGGAGATTCGTCGCGAGTGCAGATGGCTCAGATAAGCAGTCTCTCGCCAGTTTTCATGGAGCCTTTTTGCGCTTTGTTTCTTGGACCCTGAATGCCCTTGGGGTAGTCTAAAAGTCTCAACCTTATGAATCGCATCGGTCGCTTGCCCACTCAACTGGCGATAACGGCGGTGCTCGCTACCGCGTTGTCCTTTGTAACCCCGGTTTTCATTCACCGCAATGCATTCACTAAGGCGGTCGTGGACTACGCCAAGAATCCAAATTCCGAAAATGACGCGGCCCTAAACGTTGAGAGGGCGAAGAATCAGCAGATCATATTCACCACCCATCTAGAGGCCGCCTGTGTTCTCTTCGTCTTGATAAATGTGTGCTGGTTCGTGGCCTGGCGAAGGCCAGGGTCATCCAACCGGGGCTGAACGAATCTATGCGAGCGGCTCGCCAGATGGTTAGCACCCAACCTGAGGTGGCGTGTCCCCCACACCCGGCGCGTTAGTGCCGATCTTCGAGCGCTCCGTGTCCGAGGGACTAACCAGGCTGCTGGCACCTAACGTGATTCGAGAACTCAAGAATGAGAAGCCAAAACCTGGATCCCTCACCTAACTTCCATCCACCGCCTTTAATCCAAGTTCAATAAGAGTGCGTTCGATCCGTGAAAGTCGATCGCGATCCTTTGCGCGAACTGAGATGTACTCGTCATGGCTCGTTTTCACAGCAACCCCTTCCGGTCCTTCGAAAAGAGTGCTATCCCAGTAAAAATACAAAGCCATATCCAAAAGACACTCAAGCTGCGTTAAATCTGAGCCATCAAACACATGAGCTGGAGCGGTCTGGATTGGACGATTTTCCCCGAAGGACCTTCGGTAACCGTCAAAGAGTGCCATATTTTCCGAGGAAGGCCAGATACCAGTTGCGGTAATCCAAAAAAGACCAGGAGATTTCAGTTGCAATAGGGCGACCAACGCATGTCCTAGAGCGGTTTTCTTGCCCGTATCCGAAGGCATAATGTATGCGATGCCGTAAACAAACTCCTCCTCAACTTTCTCCACCGTGAAGTCGCCTCCGATGTTCGCCTTCAACCATTCACGGCATTCAGGCTTCGAGATAGCTCTCATGGGACCTCAGTTGTCCATTTTAAAGCGCCGCTGCCAAAGCCGCCAGACTCCCACCACCGGTTGCGGGAGCGAGGGCACTATCGCCACTGCGGCTGCGACGACGGCACCCACGACGAACCACTTCGTCGACGAGCACGGGGAACTCGGGTGGGCCTGTTGTGGAGTTATTGGGTTGCCGTCCGGATCGTGGCGCTGTCGACCGCCCTTTCCGTCATCTACGTCTCAGTGCGAATCCCCTTCAGGGCTCGATGATGGCTGGCTTTGGCCCGCTATGGGCTCTCGTGGGCCCCAGGTTCCTTCCCGTGGATTCGACGGATTGGGATTCCACTTTCACCCGTTCCCGGGCCCTCCGCCCGGTACAGGAACAGACGGGGGGGCCTTGAAGCGTGAAACCGGTTGGGTCCGTCCAGAGCCGCCGGTTATTTGAAGCATAGTGATAGAAGACGTGGGTATCCGACGTCGAGTTGGGGCGATCTTCGCTTAGGAATCGACCTGCCGACGGGTCGTAGCATCTGGCGCCGTAATAATACAGCCCAGTTTCGGTGTCTGATTCGCGGGCTGTGTATTGGAAGGGATTGACGAGCGAGCCCGTCGAGGCCGTCAACCTCCCGGGGGAGTCATACGTGTAGGTGTTGGCAATCGAGTCTGCCGCGCTACTGTGCGAGGTGACCGAGCCACGCAGCATTGCCAAGGTGTTTATCGATGTTCTGGGTCGGCGAATAGCGCGCAACGACACCGCCTGTCGACTTCGTCTCCTCGATCAAGTTGTCTCCGTCGTAAGCGTGGACACTCGTCCCGCTGGACGAAGACTTGTAGATGAGCCTGCCGAAGGGGTCGTACTTGAAGCTGAAAGTGTGAAGCGCTTGCTGCGTTTTGTTGCATGAAGTTAGCTCTTAAACCCAGGCCCTTACAAACCAAAGAGCCCGGCACCCAGTCGGTCTGTGCCGCTAAGGGTCTGCCACTCGCCTGCCCGCCCTAGCCCTGGTTTCCCCACTTATCGATAGCTCCACGACGGGCCCTGCATGACGCGTTTTCCCAACAGTTCCTGATCAATCAGGAGAGCAACTCCCGGTTTGCGATCATCGTATTTGACGAGGACATTCCTCCCTAGAAGTTCTCGGCGAAGCTCCTCTCCTGCATTCTTACTGTTTACGAGAAGAAAGAAACGACCGTTGTGCTTCAATTCACCCACGCAGTACGAGTAGCTGAAGTGAACCCTGTACAAAATGCGTGGGAGACCAGAAAGCGGACCTTGAAATCCAACGATACCGTTGTCAATCGTCGCCGCCGTAGTAGGCCAGTTTTTGCTCGCGCGCCTCCTGAGCATATACCGCACCTCGGCAAAGACCATGTAAGAGATGAGAATCATAGTGAGTAGTTGGATGACAGCAATACCTAATGAAGTTGAGTTCATCTTACGCTCCGAAGATCCGAAGATCTCACCCTGCTGTCCACCACTCTCACCATCAATGTTCTGGGCATTTCTTTGAAAATATCCCCAGCCCTCCTGAAGTGTATGCGCGCCTTCAAGACCCATAAGAGGAAGGTTCTGGGGTTCGAACACCAGTGTTGTAGCGAGTCCTTCGGCGGCCCGAGCCGTCGCGGACATCTCTTGGTTGTTCATTAATCCGCTTGCAAGCCCCCAGATGGATATAATGTACAAAAAGCGCGGATTGGGGCCCAAATTAGCAATTCGCCATGGACACGCCGCGGCCAGAACCGAGTACTACGAGCTGGCGCTCGTCAGGCGCTCAGGAAACGCCTTCACCACAACTTTGCTCTGTAATTTTCCAGTGCCTGCCAACCTGCTTGAGCATGACAATGGCAGTGTTTGCGCATAATTTACCGCAGGAAAAGCTAAAACTCATCACTGCCTTATGGTGATTCTTGTCAAAGACGATCTCCGACAGGGTAAGCAAAGCAGAAGCGAACGCGTCTGAGACCGCGCGATCGACAGGTTTGCCTTCGCGCATGGTTTTGCTCGGATCATTTTGCCTGATTTTCTCTGATTGGCTTGCGGAATCGACCAAGGCAATATGGCCTGCAATTGCTAAACTGGAGTCGAGCCGGTGTATAGTCGGACCGCTTACCTTCGAGTCGTCGAATTCTATCTGCCCGAAAGATCGCGAACAGTCTGCATCCTCCTTTACGTCGGAGACGTCTAGCCAGTCTGTGCTATCAGCAACATAGAGCACTCTGTCGCTCCCCTTTGCATAAAACCTTAAGAATGCTCGATAGACCGCAACTTGCTCCGCCGTCAGCCGGTCTTTGCTTAACGTGGGCTTTCTATCCTCGGATTGGGCTAATGCTTGCTTCGCGAATCCGAAGAAAATTAGGAAAAGCGCGGCAAGCCTTGTCATTGAGGGCCCTCCTGTGCGCCGGTTAAACCGGCGAGGTGTAGTGAATGCAAAAATCATACGAATGTGAACTAGCGACCCAAATCGGCCCCGAGTCATACGGAGCTGCTCGCAAGGGCGGCGTCGAAGCATTGACAGGATCCTTAGCCGGTTCAGCGCGTCGTAGGTGCAATTCCTTGTATGGGCCCAGTCGGAGACTTGCGTCAGCTTGCCGGCCAAATCGTCACTACAGGAACGATTACCCGCGCGCCTGCTGACTCCCGACGAGCGGTGGGAATTGTCGAAGTTATAGCGCGTCAATGCTCTTGCGTCCGTCATCCTGCAGCGGCCCTGCGGCCAATAGGTGCATGGAACCGCCGACGCATGGAAGAACGGGTCCGGCGGCTTTGACAGCCACTGGTTCATATTGTTGTAAGTATACGCGGTGGTGTGGCCGCTGAAATCCGTCCGAGAGGACGAGTTTCCATAGACGTTTCCAAGAGCGTTTAGAATTTGCTTCGGGTCAACTCCTCATATTTATGCGTGCCACACACGCACACGGGTTTCTGCCTTGCAAAGTCTCCCTACTCTGTGGAAGCAATGATGGTATTCAGGCCTTCTCTCCCGAGAACCGTAACGAGTCCCTGCTACTGTGCAAGGGACGGTTTTTTTCGCTCGATTCCCGTTTTCTGCCCAGTATCCACATGAATAAAAACCAATTTGCGGAAGGCGAGGAATCGGAACAAGTTTTTGCCCATTAGTAATAGTAGAGGGCAATTCCCACCCGCACACCTCGCTGTCGTAGAGCACGCCGAACAGCAACGATTCATCCTGGCTTGCTGACAACATTCGGGACTGTGTCACCGGCGATTTGGTACTCGTGTGGCTTTTCGGGCCAGCAAATGACGATGCCGTCAGCCGCTGAATTCGAGCAAATCGGTCCCAAAAAACAGGTGGAGTTCAGAATCTATCTGGTAAGCAAAGGCCGATCCGTGCTGCAACCCACGAAAGACCAGCAGAAGTGCGCTTCAGCCCCTCACTTCAGGCCAAAGGATTTTTCGCTTCAGGCCTATGTTAGAGCGAACTTCGCAGAACGAAACGAGATACCCCGCGCGGAGAAAGCCAGGAAGGACGCGGCCAAATTCGGATGAGGCGGGAGCGACCCCCACCCTTTGACGCACCGTGCGTCACGGCTTCTGTGGGGTCGCTCCCGCCTCAGTCACGCGCAGCGCGTGACCCATTTAGCCGCGTCCCAGAGCCGGAGTTTCGGATTTGTAAGACAACGTTCATTACACCCCGTAAGGGAGAAAGGAAGACTCCTTGAAGGGCGGCGCTGATTGTCCGCATCCCGACGGATACGTCCCAAGAAACATTTTCTCCCCTCACCAACTGCAATGCTGAATAGAATATTCTATAGTTCGTGGAGATTGGCCGAAGTATTACAATCGCGTATGAATGGGAATGCCTGACCCGTTTGTACATCGGCGAGCAAATCAATGGATTCGTTTCTGCAGAAGTTGCAAGGTCTCCGTCTTATTGATGATCTGCGTAACGATATTCGCTTCGCTCTTCGCAGCGTGAGGAAGCACGCGTTGCTCTCAACGACAGCCGTCGTCACTCTGGCTCTTGGTCTTGGGGTCACCTCTGCAGTGTTCGATTTTGTTGATGCGACCGCGTTGCGTGCTCGCGTGGACAAGGATCCGGATTCGTTCGTGCGTGTCTTCACCACGTACACAACCGACCCTGCGCATCCCGGCCAGCCTGGGAAAACGACCCTGGAGGACTATCGTGCTTTCAGGGAGCATGCGAAGTCTTTGCGAGACGTTGTTGCTTGGCGGCGAGTCACCGCGCCACTCGGCAGGAATGAATCGTCCGAGATGTGGGTACTCTTGGTGACCTGCGATTTCTTTCAGCTCTATCCCCTAGAGCACACGAGGTTGGGGCGCTTGCTCCAGGACGAAGATTGCCTCCCGCCGAAGCCCGTAGTTGTCCTAAGTGAAACTCTCTGGCGGGATCGCTTCGCGGCGGAGCCAGGTGTTGTCGGGAAGGTTGTATTGTTTAACGGCCAGCCCGTTACCGTCGTTGGCATCACCCCATCGCCGTTTGCCGGTCAGATCATGAGCGCGGAAGCGTGGTTCCCATACACTCTCGAACCGTACCTCAAACTTGGTCCGGACTTACGTAAGACACCTGACACCCCGCTTTTGACCGTCGAGGGTCGACTACGCTCAGGATTCTCCAGAGCAAATTCTGCATCAGAACTCTCGGTCCTTGCACGGGAGCAAGATCGGCTTCATCCGTCGCGAACGAGTGCGATCACTGTCACTAACGGCTCCATGTTAGAAGAGCCGGAGTGGCACAGCCCTGTTAGTTTGGTAGTTGGGCTTACGATGGGAGTCCTGATGTTTGTTGTTCTCATCGTTTGCGCCAACGTCACTGCTCTCCTGCTATCACGCGGAGACGCTCGCCGTCGGGAGGTCGCCATCCGGCTGGCGTTGGGCGCAACTAGGCCAGTGTTGGTTCGTATGCTCTTCACGGAGACTCTGGTACTCGCATCTTTGGCCGGGCTTGCGAGTCTATTCCTTGTGTATAGGCTACCCGGCATTTTGATGAACTGGCTGGTCACCGGTCCTGGCAGATGGCCGGTGTACCCGGACTGGCGTGTATTTGCCTACTTAGCTGCCATCACGCTACTCGCCGGAGCCTTGGCCGGTCTTGCGCCGGCAGCCGAGTCTTTGAGAGTGAACGTCGCCGATGCTCTCAAGGGCAAGCGGAACCTGCTCGGAGGCACTGGGAAAGGATTTTCATTCCGCGATGTGCTAATCGCTGGTCAAGTGGCTGCGAGTCTCTTTTTGCTTGTGGGCGCCGGGCTCTTCCTTCGCGCCCACCACCAAATGATAGCTGCGGGCCCGGGCTATGACACTCGACAGGTACTTATCCCGAGTCTGTTCCTCCGAGACCCGCACGCCTTTCCGAAGTCCTGGAGGGCATTTCAAAGCACGCTTACCCAGCAGCTCCAAGCAGTCCCAGGGGTGCAATCGGTCGCCTACGCGAGTGCGCAGCCTTCTTATGACGAACCAAGAACTGAGAACGTGCAACTCGTCGGCCAGGCTATGCGTCAGGTTCACTTTAACGAAGTCTCTCCAGAGTTTTTCGTTACGCTGGGTATTCCCATCCTTCGGGGACGCGGCTTGGAGGAGACCGACTCCTCTTGCGGAGGAACCGTTTGTCACGTGGTTGTGTCTGAAGAGTTCGTCAAGGAAGTGATACCTGGCGAAGATCCCCTTGGCAAGACGCTGCGAACTTCGGAAGGCGCCCTTCTTGAAGTCGTTGGTGTCGCGCGCGACACATCCTCCACGCTGCATGGTCACGCGGATAGCCCGCTAATCTACGCGCCCTGGGCTCCTGATGCCGGCCTTTACGCTCCAATAGTGCGTTTTTCGGGCGATGCTGAAGCGGTCTGGCGAGCGGTTGCCGTGGTGCTGCGCGAAAACTATCCCGGCGCCTATGTTGAGGTACGAACCATTCAATTCTGGATAGACAGCAACCTGGACGGCATGTGGCGGGACGAGGTGCTAATTACAATTCTCGGTGGCGTAGCACTTACACTGGCGATCATTGGTATCTACGGGGTGATCTCTTTTGCCATCAGTAGGCGCACCCAGGAGATCGGCGTTCGCGTCGCGCTGGGCGCGCGAGACAGTGACATCTATGGGACCGTGATCAAATCCAACGTGCGACCTATCATCGCGGGGATGCTAGTGGGAGAGTCCCTAGCTCTGGCCGGAGCATGGACATTGTCGAGGGTGCTCGAACGAAATCCGTTCATGCATCTGAGCTCCAACGATCCGGTTGCCTTCACCGTTGTCCCCATTCTGGTTGCGGCGGCCGCGCTGGTTGCCTGCTATGTCCCCGCACGCCGAGCCATACGTGTGGACCCGATGGTCGCCCTGCGGTACGAATAAAATTTGGCCCCACCCGTCGTTCGAATATAAATACGCTAGCGAACCCCGATGCATCGATGGTTCCAGAATCAACGCCCAAGGACTATTCGTATCGCAATGCGACCAAGGGATCGACACGGGAAGCGCGGCGCGCTGGGATGTAGCAAGCCGCCAGAGCGACAAGACTAAGGAGAAAAGCAACTGTGAGGAACGTAGGGGGATCAAACGGGCGAACGCCGTAAAGGAGGCTTGCGAGGTAACGGGTGGCACCGAGGGCGACCAAGATGCCGATGATAGCGCCAACAGCTGACAGTCCGACCCCTTGGCGCACAACGATGCGCAATACATCGGGCGGCCGCGCGCCAAGCGCCAGGCGAATGCCGATTTCCCGCGTTCGCTGCGTCACTTCGTAGGAGAGCAGACCGTAGAGTCCGACGCAAGCGAGTAGCAGGGAGAGTGCGCCGAAGAAGCTCGACAGGCGAGCGATTAGGCGCTCTTGAAAAAGAGAGCGTTCAATCTGCTCTGACTCCGTTTTCATGCTGAATAGCGGGAGATTATTGTCGAGCTGGCTCACCGCGATACGAACAGCAGGAATGATCGTTCTTGGGTCAACTGCGGTGCGTATCTCGAATACAGCCTCACCTCCTCCGGCTGGAACAAACAGCGTTGGCGCAATTTCGCTTCGCAACGTGCGAAACTTCGTGTCGCCGACGATACCCACGATCTCGCGGCTTGAGCCCTGATGACCGACACCGGTTAAGCGCCGGCCGAGCGGATTCTGATCCTTGAAAAAGGTGCGGGCAAACGTTTCGTTGATCACGGCCGGCTCCCACGTGGTGTCCGGCGGAAGGGAGAAATCCTGCGGTGTGAACGTGCGCCCCGCCATTAAGGGAATTCCCATAGTCTCGAAGAATTGTGGCCCAGCGTTGAGGCCCAGCGTCGCGTGCGAAGTGTTCTTCACTTGTCCTTCGATCCCAAAGCTCGTGATCCAAGAATTGCCACTCAGCAGATCATCGAACGAATAGGTTGCGGAAAGCACGCCGGGAATTGCCTGGACACGCGCTAACAGTTCGGCGTACAGGCTTTTGGAGCGTGGCCCCTTGTAACCGTTAAGGCTGGGATCCATCCTGAAGAGCAGGAGGTTGCGCGTGTCAAAGCCGGGATTGATGCTTTTCAAGTTTTGGAGCGTCCGAACGAGCAGGCCAGCGCCGGAAAGAACCAGAATAGCCAGCGCGACTTGCGCGATCACGAGGGTACCTCCGAGGCTCAAGAATCGGCTGCGCGTTGCCGCCGTCGCAAGCGCCGCAGGACTTTCTTTGAGTGCTGGAGTCAAGTCCGCGCGGATACCTCTGAACGTGGGCGCGAGGCCAAACAAAACTCCAGTAAAGATGGAAGCGGCCGCAGTAAAGGCAAGGACGCGCAAATCCAAATGTGCGGCCAATTGCGACGGCCACAATCCTCCGTGAGACATAAACGCGACAAGCGACTGCACACTCCAGTAGGCGAGAAGGATTCCCGCGACTCCTCCTGCAACCGAAAGAATCAGGCTTTCCGTGAGCAATTGCCGCGTGATTCTTGCGCGCCCAGCGCCCAAAGCTAGCCGAACGGCCACCTCTCTTTGCCGTGTGGCGGAGCGCGCCAGCATCAGCCCGGCAACATTCGCGCAGGCTACTAAGAGAACCATACCTACTGCAGTCATCAGAATGGCCAGAGGAGTTGAAAACTGTTCGCGTAATCCGCTAATGGCTTGGGGCGCGGGCAGCAGGACCAGACGCGGTGCATCATCGACTTTGAATAACTCCTTCGACTTGTCGATGACATCATCGTAAAAGAGAGCACCGGCCGCAGCTTGCGCCTGACCACTGCTAACTCCCTCTTTGAGCCGTGCAACGATGTAGATCCACCAGATCTCATCGCCGGCTTGCAGTGAAGGATGATCTCCGCTGACGCTCCCGAACAAAGCCATTCCGACCTGTGAACTAATTGACAAAGGCAGCCACATCGCTCGAGCACTGCCGGGATCCAAACCTGGAAATTCCTTCGCCGCAACTCCGGCAATCGTTACGGGGACATCGTTCAGCCAAACAGTTCTTCCTACAACGGCGGGATCGGCGCCGAAGGTGCTTTGCCAAAACCCGTAGGAAAGCACCGCGACGGGCGGTGCGCCAGGCGTGTCGTCCGAGGGATTGAGCGTGCGTCCGAGCGATGGTCCGACGCCGAGCGTTTCAAAAAAGTCTCCTGAAACCATTTCCCCTTGCACGAAACTGGCCGGGCCGTTGCCTCTCAGGTTGAGTCCAACGTTTCCGCACAGCGCCGCGACAGTGGAAAACGCATCTTGCCTGGAGTGAAATTGTTGAAACATCGGATAGGAAAACCAGCAGCCGTGTTCGCCTGTTGCGCCTGCATTCGCGGCTGGACAGGACATGTAATTGTAGTGTCCCTTTAGGTTCGGGGAATTGTGCGCGGTCCACTGGAACACCACGAGGCGATGCGGTTCGCGGACGGGGAGAGAGCGAAGCAGGACGGCGTCAATCAAGCTAAAGATGGCGGTGTTGGCGCCGATGCCGAGTGCGAGAGTGAGGACCGCGACGGCGGTGAAGCCGGGAGATTTGCGGAGCATGCGGAAGGCGAAGCGGCAATCGGAGAAGAGCGAGTGGAGCCAACTGTGAATGCGCTCTCGGCGAACCATCCCCAAATTTTAGCGCCAAGTGCGAAGTAATTCCCACCTGTTTCAGTGCCTGGCTAACCGGTCAACTCCCGACCCCCAATTCCAGATGTCCGATTACGACTAATCGGGCACAACTCGATTCCGCCAGGCTCGATTCATGAGCCTTTCCAATTAGAATGCATCCGTGAGCGTGAAACAAGTTTTGGGGTTCGGCGCCCTCGCGGCATTCGCTCTTGGCGGACTCTCCGGTTGTGGTCTTTGCAAGGACGAAATCTTGGAAGAGACCCCGTCACCTGACGGTAAGTGGACGGCTACTGTTCTGACGCGCGATTGGGGAACCACGACGGCTGAACACATGACAGTGAACTTGCGCGATTTTGAGCACAAGCATCTTGACCCAGAAAACGACGTTTTTGTGACCAAGAACGTTCGTCGTTTACACGTAACCTGGAATGGGAATGACCGTCTCATCCTATACTGCGACAACTGCGTCGCCCATGAGATTGAGAAGAAAATGGACAAGCACGGCACAGTTCAAATCATCTACCGGTGAAAACTTCCTGCTGCGAGTCGGGAAGGATAATCGAATCAAAGGGGGTTGTGGAGCAGGCGATTCGGAACCAAGGAAGCGGTTGGAGCGAGAATATGAACCGCAGATGGTACTGGCTTCTGTGGGTTTTCGAGGTAATGGCAATCGCAATCGTCGCCTTGATTCTGACGATACCGACCCAGGACTTCGCCCGCAGGGCGTTCGATGAATGGTACCAACATCCTTCAACAGAAACGCTACGGGCACTTCGGCAGAAGCAGCATGAAGAGTTTCGATTACGCCTGAGCACAGCGATGCCGTTCGCCATCGCAGCGTTACTGCTGGCCTTTCCACTGTTCTGGCTCCGTCCAAAATCGAAAAAGTCAAACTGACTCGTTGCCGCACACCGAACGCCTCAGTGCCAGGTATCGGAAAAGTGGTTTTGCCTTACTTCATCGGCGGAAATTGCGTACCCCCGCGTCCGTAGAGACTGCGCTCTTTGGCGATGGACTGAATATCAAAGAACCTATTCAAACTTTCATGGTCGATTGTCTGGCTATAGTGTAACTCTACATAGATAGATATAACCAGTCAAGTTCCGTAAGAAATAATCCGGAAGCGTGCAGCTACTCCCTCCCCGACGCGCTTCCGCCTGTGGGGCAGCAGGCAGTCCACTCTGCACGGCAGGCAAAGACAACCGATGTACAGCGGCTCCGGGCAATCCCTTCACACCTTCCATCAAATCAGACCACCGGCCGTCACTTCCTCCCATCGCATCGAGCACATGCTCGTTTTGTGGATCGAGCATCTCAGCATGCGTTACCAGTTCGGTTGCGAGCGTCCTTAATACGGCAAAATTCCAAATTCTTCCTTCATGGCCGGCGGCCTTCCGAACCGCGAGCTCAACCACGTCGAAAGCTGACATTCCAACCAGTCCAATATCGTTGGAAGTTTGCAGTTCGCTACGGATCTGAGCCGCTAGTTCCGGATTCCTGAACGGGTTTCCAAAAACATTCCGCGTTGGCCCGACTTCACCATCTTCCACCAGCATCAGTGAATAAAGTTGAGCAAGCGGCTTGGTGAAGTGCACCGGATCCAGCGCCTGTGCGCGCTTTCGAAGATCGATCTCCGCCCGGAAGTCGGCCTCGCCAAGAACTCGCGCGGCGTTGCTTAGAATTCGTGCATCCTGCGGATGCTCCCTCACCTGCACCCACCAGCGCTTCTTGGCATCGGCAAAGATCTCTGGGTCGCCCGGAAGATCACGAAAACTAGAGGGGGAAATGCTTGCAGTTTGGTACCCGTGAAGCGCCGATTCCGGATGATGATCGATCAGCCAAAGCAACAGCCGAATGCGCTGCCCCTCCATCTTATGTTTCCAGTAGTAGCGGAGCAGTTGTGCCGTAGTCTGCTGGTCCTCCGGATCATTGGCGAGCTGGCGTTCCATTGCGGAGGCTTGTTCCGGGGTGATCGGATTCGGATCTGACGTATTCGAAAGCCCCTCAGATAAAAAACCCAAATGCGTTCCATTCTCGGTAGACGCGGATCGCTTGGCTTGTGCACCCGCGAGGCTCTGGAAGTCCGCTCCCGTAGTAATCCACAGCAGAAGGCCAACACTCGATGCCAGCAGGGCGTGAGCCACCGTCCCCAGTTTCCCGTTGTAGTTCCTCGTCCGCGGGTCCATGACGCGACGAATGCGCCGGGCAATCAGTGGGCCGTTGATCGCAGCGGCATGCCAAATGAACCGGCTGCTCTGTTCCTCCATGCGGGACGCAACCTCAACCACTATGCGTGCATAGCTCTGGGCGTTACGCGAAACTGCCATTCCCGCATCATCCGCGACGTGTTCCGCAAGCACAGTGAGACGGCGCTGCAGCCACCAGGCCAGTGGATGGAACCAGAAGATGCATCTATTCGTGGCCGCCAGCAGGGCGACCAGCGGATCTCGGCGTCGCACATGCGCCGACTCGTGAGCCAGAACAGCTCGCATCTGTTCGGCTGACCACTCCCGCCACTCCGTCGGAAGAATGACTCGTATTCGTGTGAGACCCGCTGTCACCGGGACCCTGACGCGATTCGATTCATGGATCTCAAGATCCGCTCCCGCATTGGCCCCAACATCGAAATGCTTCCGCAGCTCCGGCCTGATGGATCGCGCGCCGCGCAATAGACGCCAGGCGAGAAAAAGCCCCAACATCAGGCGCGCCGCGAAGATCGTCACTCCAGCCAGGTAGGCAATTACGAGATTGCCTCGCCACCGGAACTGCGAAGCCGAAGGTCCGGCTTGCGCCAACGGAAGAGATGCAGATGTGCTAGTCGGATTTGTGGCTAGGTCAGGGACAGCCCTGATCGTGATTGCTTCCAGCACGGCAGGTTGAGCCAAGTGCAGATGTACAACGGGAACAATCGGGCGCAACACCGGCAACGCAACCATCGCGAGTGTCACAAGCGTCCACAATGCGTGCTGCGCTGCCGGCCTCTGGCGTAGAAAGAGAACTAACAGTCCGGCCAAAATAGCGAGTGCCGCAGCGCGCACGGAGGCATCGCCCATCCACGCCAGAAAATAGCCGGCTAACCGGTCCAGGATATCCCAGTTCATCTCCCGCTACCTCCTCCTGGCTTTCTTCTCGATCTCCTTGGATAGACGCCGTAGTTGTTCGGCGTTCAATACTTCGTGATTCACCATGCCCGCAATCAACTGTTCAGCCGATCCCCCGCAGAATCGGTCGATAATCTGTCGAACCGCCCGGATTGCAAGACCCTGTGGCTCACCCACACTCGCATACACGTACGTGCGCCCCTCAATCTTGTGCTTGAGGTAGCCCTTGTCCTCCAACCGACCCAACAGGGTTCGCACCGTCGACTCTTTCAATTTATGCTTGGCCGCCAGATCCTCGCGGACTTGGTCGGCGGTCGCGGAGCCGCGTCGCCAGATGCTTGACATGATCGCCTGCTCGAGATCGGTGAAGGGTGTACGCAATGTTTATCCCGTTACTCAACGTAGCGCTACATACTGTAGCAGATAAACCAAAACGCCGCTAGAAAGCAAATCCTGGTTGCGTTGCTTTTCATCGGACTACTCTGAGCTGTTAGTTTGAGCATATGTCAGCCGCTAAACAGAAGGACTTTTAACTCTTGGTTTTTTCGGTGCCAGAATTTTAGAAGTGCCCACAGGACGCGGCCCCTTATTGGCCGACCTGCAAAACTTGACGATTTATCCTTTGCAGCTAATTTCAAACTCCCATCGTCAGGCCAAATCCCTTGCGGCACTTCTTTCACAGACCTCGGAAACCAGATGTAGCAATACGTTGAAGCATTCACTCGGCAAACAGTAGACATGAGCAAGCCTCGACCCTCTGCCACACCCTCCTCATACATTCGGCCGGCTTTCACTTCATTGATGGCAGGGATCGGATTGCGGACATAAACGAACCGCTTTCCGGTCACCAAAACGTCTTCCGGCATCACCCACAGAATTCTTTCGGGGTAGCTGTTTGCTCTCAAGAACTTCTGGAATCGCACTACGGCCGCTCCGAAACCAGCATCATTTCGCAAGCTTCGTGCCGCTTCCAAGATATCTCGCTTTGATTTCTCGATTTCCCCAGTTGCCGCCGCCACCTCATAGTTGCCCACCAAAACGGACCAATGTTGCAAGTCAGTTTCTTCAATAGAGTAGAGAAGCCCAATGCGACATGCACCATCATATGGCTCGGTGCGTCCTTCAATGATTTCGCCTGCGACACGCTTGGCCATCCACAAAGCTGCATCCCGCTTCGTGATGGGCGCCTGCACTCCCAATTCCCGTAGCGCGGCGTCAACAATTTCTGTAATGTCTCTTATTGCAGGACTCGTAAGTCCCGCCAAGCGGCGCAGGTTCTTTCCGTCATATCCAAGCTCAAGTGCCTGACAAGCAATTCCCGGCATCTCTTCACCGGAAAGTTCCCCCAGATACCATCTTGCAGCAACTAATTTGCTATCAAGCACAGTAGACTTTCCCTCAACATCAACAAGCATTGCGGCATTATAGGACTGAGTATCAGCCAAACGCACTCAGCTCCTTCCATCTGGGTAACAGCAAAACCGGAAGAGTGGCGGCTAGTAAGGACTACGCTATGGTTTCCTGCGTCGCCTAAGGTCGAGGGCTTTAAACAGCCACAGTAAATCGCCCACGGAATTGATTGGAACGGTGGTCTCAATGCCAAGCTCTTCTAATTCCATGGTTAGCTCCACGGTATCCAAGGAATCTAAAACTGCTGAAACTGGCATGTCCTCGGTCAGCTTTCCTGACTTGATTTTGGCGAGCACGGCATCGCGCAATCCCAGGTAGTGGGGCTCCTTGATGCGAGATTGAATCTCACGCAGCATCGGTTATCTTTGCCAGCGAGTGTATCACTCCGCGTTTTGCTGGGTAAATTGAACAAGGTCCTGAGAAACGGCGTAACCGGTAACTTGAACCAGCAGAAGTGCGCTTCAGCCCTGCGATGGAGCGAACTTCGCGGAAAGAAACGAGATACCCCGTAAAGAGAAAGCCAGGAAGGACGCGGCTAAATTCGGATGAGGCGTGAGCGACCCCCACCCTTTGACGCACCGTGCGTCACGGCTTCTGTGGGGTCGCTCACGCCTCAGTCACGCGCAGCGCGTGACCCATTTAGCCGCGTCCCAGAGCCGGAGGTTCGGACTTGTAAGACAGCGTCGATTACACCCCGTAAGGAGAAAACAAGGACACGGATCAACCCCCCCCCCCGCAACGCCACCCAAGACGGTAACCTTCCCAGGTTCATGATGAGCAGGGCATCGAAGGCCTCTTGGACCGGCATGGCTAATTCAGTGGTGATCCTAGTTACCCTGCCCGTGGCTCCCTCGTGGCTTCGCAAAATTCTCGAGAAAAACAAACTTTCTGATTGAGGTTTTTCCTTTTCGAGGCCTCTTAATAGGTAAGGGGTTCGATTATCTCAAAGAGCCTCGAGCGCTGTTTGCAGTGCGGGAAGGTGAACGGCGCACACGAAGGTCGGACCCTATGGAACTGCTGTAGGGCGCCTCCGAGTGGGCTGGTCGAACGAAAAATTGCAAATCACAAAGATTCTCGGTGAGGTTTTCCTTTCTCGAGAGCCTCTTTGTATATAGGGGGAAGTTCACGTTGATATCTCCCGTAGGCCTGGTGAAGCCGTTTCTTACGCTAAGGCGGGGAAACGTTTGGAGGCCTTTTCTGGCATGGAAAGGTGACGGGTGCGTGAAAGACACACGTAACCCTCTCCGTAACCGATTGCGTCACCCAGGAGTGAGGCGAACTTGTTGGGAGCATAGAGGTTGCATATGGCGCAACACTCAGTTTGGACGCGGGTAATGCACCGGAGTGGTCTGGAGCGACCCCACTTCGTTGCCACGGAAACCGTGGCGGTCGCTCCAGACCACGAAAGGGAAGAAGGCAGGGAAAGGAGGGCTGTGGTGCCGCGGAGCGCGGCAAGAATTCGGACGGAGCCAGTGAAGAGCGTAAGAATTGCTCACTGCGCTTTTGAGCTTCTCTAATTTCTTCACCCAATGAAGCAGGTAGCTGTCAGAAAAGGAGAGGGATAAGCGAGATCACGGATGGAAAAGTCGCAGAAAAAAAAAGACCAAATCGGGCGGTAGCGACCCCACTTTTTGGCGGTCCATCCGCCCAAAAGTTTCGTGGGGTCGCTACCGCCCGTCACGCAGGAAGCGTGACCATGTAATGGCCCGTGCAGGAGTCGGAGCAATCATTTTGTAATGCAGGATGTAATGCATCGCGAATAACAACAGGAGGAGAAACACTTGGCACTTCTGAAAGCACCGTCAAAGCAACCGAAGACTTCGACCCTCCAGGCCCGCCTGGAGGAAGAAGTCCGACATAACCTGGACAGGTATGCAGAATTCATTGACGCGAACCCGTCCTACGTCGTCAGCGAGGCCCTCAAGCTGTTGTTCAAGAAGGACGACGAGTTCAAGCGCTGGGCAGGCCAACACACGAACGACCGCAGCCAAGAACAAATCAAAGGAGAGGCTCTTACGAAGACCCCATAACAAACATGAAGACACGTCCAACCCAATTCGGCGTGCGCGAGAATACAGCGTCCTTTGGGCAGCATGCCTCGCGCCTTGCGATGAGTGGAATGCAGTCTTGCGAGACTAATTTGGTACCGCGGGAGTCTGGTCCTTCTGGCGCGCAAACACCTTTAAAGCCCACGAGCGGGGAGGCCAAAGTGGAAGAAGAGGAGAACGATTCCCCGGAGTACATGGTGACGCCGCGGATATCGGTCGTTGAGCACTATGTGGGCGCATCTGAGGCGGCCAAATTCTTATCAATACACTCACGTACTCTGACGCAAATGGCACGGAGAGGTGATATCCCAGCTCATCCTTTGGGTAACGGTCAACGGCGAGTGTGGCGATTCCTTCTATCGGAGCTAGACGTCTGGATGCGTGAGCGGGTACACTCGCGTTGCCGTCCGTGCTCTCCGAAGAGGAGGGAAATGTGAAGATGAGAGCACGGTATCAGCAGGGAAGTCTGAAACGGATAAAGCGCAAGAGTGGCTATCTGGTTTGGATCTTTCGTTGGCGAGAGACCGATGCAGATGGCAAGCGACGACCGAAGAAGATTGTGGTCGGCCCGGTTAGCGAATTGCCGACCGAGTCCGACGCCCGGCGTGCGCTGCAAGCCTTGCGTATTAATGTAAACCTGGACCTCTCCGAGCAGGCGCGTCCTCCACGTAATTTTAGGACCCTCGTGGATCACTACCGCCTGAAAGAGCTGGTCTTTCAGAACGACGAACGGAAGGCATACTCGACCAAAAAGGGCTACGCGTCCTACCTCAAGAACTGGATCGTACCTCGATGGGGTGAGTATATGCTGGCGAGGATGGAAAATGGCATTGCGGTTCATGTCGAGGAATGGCTGGGTAGCATCACACGCAGCCGTGGAACCAAGGCAAAACTCCGCAACATTATGAGCGCCGTTTGCACCCACGCGATCCGTTACGGTTGGATGGCGACTAATCCGATTCGCGCTGTTCGCCAGAGTGCGAAACGAGAACGCATCATGGAACCCTTGACGGCAGAAGAACTTCAAAGACTGTTTGCCGAATTGGGACCGCGAGAGCGGACTCTCGTTCTACTCGACGTTCCCACCGGAATGCGTAGAGGTGAAGTGCTAGCCACACAGTGGTGTGACATCGACTTCGGAAAGAAGACGCTGAACGTCCGAAAGTCGATTTGGCAACAGCACCTCGGGCCGGTGAAAACAGAAGAGAGCGAAAAGGTCATGCCGCTGGACGACGAAATGATTGCTGATCTTTTGCGATGGCGTTCCGAAACGCCTTACGCCGGAGACCAGGACTGGATCTTCGCCAGCGGACGAATGAAGGGTCGTCAACCACTTTGGCCGGAAGCTATCGAGCGGAACTACATCCGACCGGCAGCGGAACGGGCAAAGATCACCAAGCACATCAGTTGGCACGTATTCCGCCACACATTTTCTACGCTTCTTGCCGAGAATGATGAGGATGTGAAAACGGTGCAATCGCTGATGCGCCACGCCAACAGCAACATCACCATGAACATCTACACTCACGCGGTCAGCAGTAAGAAGCGGCGGGCGCAGAGGAAAGTGGTGGAGATGATTCTGCCGGAAGGGAACAAGGTGGTGGCCACAAAAGGTGTCGCTTAATGTGCACCTTTTTGTGTACCACGCCATTCTTTCAAAAGTAGAGTTAAGTCCTTTAGAAAGAATGGCGGGGACGACGAGACTCGAACTCGCGACCTCTGCCGTGACAGCGTAGCGTGGTTAGGCTTTACAACGACTTACAAGACACGCGGGGACTGCCAAACTACGCGTAAGTCGTACAAGACATCACACTCTGTGGGTTGGGTTGTGGGTTGGAAAAAAGCCGTCTTCCTAAACAAACGGGTGGCCTCTCCTTCTCGCGGTTCTCGCGGCAATTGCTTTGACAGAACCAATCCACGTCCCTAAACTGACAGTCATGGAAGTGCACATTAAGCCTGAGACAGAGTCGCGTCTGACTGAGCTCGCCTCCAAGAGTGGCCGCGCGACCGATGACCTCGTGGAAGATGCCCTGGCTGGGTATCTGACAGAGGTGGCAGAAGTCCGCGAAATGCTTGATGGCCGCTACGATGACATTAAGAGCGGTCGAGTGAAGCCTATCGACGGCGAGGCTTTCTTTGACAGCCTGCGCCAGCGCGAGGATGAACTGCTCAACCAGCGCAATCCCAAATGAATGCCGAACGGGGTTTTGAGCTGCACCCTGGCGCTGCCTCGGACATAACCAGCATCTGGGAATTTATTGCCAACGACAATCCTCTTGCCGCCAAGCGTGTTCGTGAGGACATTTTAGACGCCATTCGCAGGCTCGTCCCTTTTCCCCATCAAGGACACCGACGCAGAGATTTCGCCTCACGACCCGTACGTTTTCAGACGGTACGCAATTATCTTATCGCCTACGCACCCGACGAAGAGCCGCTCCTCGTACTCGCCGTGCTCGACGGTCGCCGAAGCCCACGCGTGCTCGCGGCAATCCTTCGTGGACGGAAATGAATCTCCGAATCGGAATAAATATCAACGGGTTCGCCAGGCTCCACGACACCGCTTTTCAAAACATACCCCGATTTTTATTTCTCGCTTCCCAAGGTTCGGACGTGGGTTCGATTCCCATCGCCCGCTCCATAAATCACGATGATTCTATTGTCCCTACGCCGCTTGACCCACTGAAAGGCCCATAAAACAGGGGTTTTTGGTCCCAAGATGGTCCCAACGAAACAAATTGGTCCCACTTTTCAGCCCGCAGTTGGGACGCAGATGGACGCCGCCGCCATCAATTGGACGCCGCCTAGGCGTCGATCATGTGAATCCGTCATTTTTAAACTTCGACCTGGAGAATGGGTAAAGAAACATCCGTCATTCCGGTGCCGCACAGACATCTGATTTGATGAATGGCTGCGGGGACACCATTTCCAAGCTCTGGTGTCGAACTAGGAGGAGAGAAATAGACGGAATGAAGGTTTCTCACTTGATTCTCGGACTCCTCCCAACTCTGATTGCTCCGCTGGCCCGTGGGCAGCAAGTCAAGAGTAAACAGCCGCCGACTACAGTTGAGACAAGTGTATGCAAAATTGTGGACGACCCTTCTGCTTACAACAACAAGCTTGTGAAAGTGCGCGGCTTCGTGCGCGCCAGTTTTGAATATTCAGTGTTGCTCGACGCGACCTGTCCAGAAGATGGAATCTGGTTTAAGTTCGCTGATGGCTCCGGGCCGCCGGAGCTGGTTGCGACCGTCACCGGAAAGGGCACTCCGGGTGGCCGCGATTCTAGCGGGCGCTCAGTGCTGCCTGTACCAGTGCGACTAGTCAGAGATAGAAACCTTGAGGAGCTTGAGCACTATTGGGCAATTTCCGCGAAGGGAGAAGCATGCGCCGATGGCCCCCCGCCCGCATTGCCACCGGACTGCACTACATATCGTGTAACCGCCACCTTCATCGGCCGCGTCGACGGAGTTTCCAAAGAGATTCACGCCGCACATGTAAAGCGGTCTTCTCGGGACCGCGTTGACGGCAAGGGTTTTGGACACATGGGAATGTTCGATGCGCAGATAGTCGTCCAATCCGTCGAGAAGGTAGTTGCCGAAGACGAATCCGTGATTCGCAAGACACCATCAAAATCGCAGTAGCAGAGTTCTATGCTGTGGGCGGGAGCAGGGCACATGCTCGACAAACGCTCTTAGTGCTTCGGTTTTTGCCGCTCGTTTTATTCAACAAGTTAACGGAGGGCGCTGCTCCGGCGCTTTGTAGCGAAGGGAATTTCGTAGGTCGCTGAGTTCTTGCTGGTTCCTATTCAGATTCAGCAACCGAAGGTTGCTCTGCAGCACCCTTTTGGGGGTGGCGTGCCCGTCCAACCCCCGGTGCCGTAGGCACGGCTTCTCTCCTGGTCGGCCAAGAACCGACGAACCGACTAGCCGACGCGAAATATCGCCGTTCCGCCAGGAATCTTTACAGGGTGTGCGATGTGGGGCTATCTGGTCGAGTCCTATTTTGATCGTGAGATAATGTTGTTGATGAAAAGTGCCTAATCGAAACCATTAAGACTTACCGGGACTTATCCAGTCGTCGACCAGTTTGAGGGTTCCACGCAAGCCGCGCACTTCGACGATTTAAGTTTGGCCCGGTGGCGGCGAACAGTATGTAACCGTCACGTGAAAATGCCAGGGCCGCGATGTAGTCATGAGCTACTATTGTCTGGAGTTCCTTCCCATTCGATGTTGACCACAACTTCACCATCCCGTTTATCCCTCCCGCTGCAAGGGTCCTCCCATCTGGACTGAACGTGAGAGCCTCTACTGAGTTGGGAAGTTTGCCCACGGTGCTCTCCGAAAGGGCCTGTCCCACTCTCCAAAGTTGAACTGTTCCATCGTTCAATCCCTGCCCGCCAGTTGCCACGAGCTTTCCGTCCGGACTGAAAGCGACACTGGCGACCATGAAAGTGTGAGTCTTCCCCTCGAGTGATTCCGAGCCGTCAACACTCCAAACGTGCAGAACATCGTCGGCCACTGCCGCGAGCCACTGACTACTCTGGTCAAATGACACCCGCATGCAGGTTCCGTTTGGCGGCCATTTACGAATCTCTGTCCCGGCGTTGACATCCCAAATCGCAACGAGTCCATGACCGCATGCGGCGAGTCGATTACCTTTTGTATCGAAGACCAATGACCAAACACCGGCCGATTGAATGATTGTACGAACGAGGCTACCTGTCGAAAGATTCCAAAGCTGAATCTTTCCTTGGTTTTCGGCAGAAGCAAGGAATTGGCCATTGGGACTGATAGCAAGAGCAAAGGCACGAATCGGTTTGAAACCGTTCAGCTCGATGTTTTTGCTGAGCAATGTCTCCGTCACCGTAAGCGAGCCGTCGAGATTAACTTCGGCGAGAATTGTTCCACCGGCATTCAATGCAACAGCACGAACGTATTCATCGGGACTTATGCTTTGGCTAAAGCAAGTCGGAGTTACCGCTATTAGGAAAGAAAGTGCTATGACCGTCCGCTTCAGACTAGCACCGAGGTTTCTCATCGAAAGTCCCAGACTCTGACAAGTTGAAACTACACAGCCTCTTAAAATATATAGCATCAAGCTCAAACCGCCCAGTGCCTGGAAAGACCAGCAGAAGAGCACTTCAGCCCCTCACTTCAGGCCAAAGGATTTCTCGCTTCAGGTCTTTGTTAGAGCGAACTTCGCAGAACGAAACGAGATACCCCGCACAGAGAAAGCCAGGAAGGACGCGGCCAAATTCGGATGAGGCGGGAGCGACCCCACCCTTTGACCTTTGACGCACCGTGCGTCACGGCTTCTGTGGGGTCACTCCCGCCTCAGTCACGCGCAGCGTGTGCCCATTTAGCCGCGTCCCAGAGCCGGAGTTTCGGAGTTGTAAGACAACGTCCATTACACCCCGTAAGGGAGAAAGTAAGGACAAGGATCAAAGCCCGCGCAATACAACCCAAGGTTCAAGATGAGCAGGGCATCGAAGGCGTCTTGGACCGGCATGCCTAATTCAGTGATGATCCTGTTTTTCCTGACTGTGGCTCCCGTCGGACGTTGGGCTCCCATCTTTTTCGCCTCCGCCAAAGTGGTCTGCAGCAGCCTTCGCTACGGCGCCTAGCCCCGCAAACAACACTGCAAGTCCGATGCCCTCCATCTCAGCAAGCGTTCGCGCTGTCTTGGTAAACTCACTGATGGAGCGCCCCCCCATCCAAAGTGCGAGTCCCGCTACCGCAAACAAGAGCCAAGCCACGCCTCGCAGCAGGGACTTCGTGAATTTTGTTGAAGCATTCATGGCGTGGGGGGCGGCGACAATCAGGAACTATGTCGGCCGCTTCAATCTCAGTCTGTAAAGTCTCCCGACCAGCAACGCGGCAACAATAATTCCTAGAGTTAGGAATATCAGAGGGAAGCTGAATGCGCGCCTAAAGCTAAATGCCGTCAGGAGGCCGACCAAGACCTTGAGAACGCTTTCTACGGCGGCTAGGTTCATCGCATTAGTGTCGCCAGCTTTTTCGGGGTTCTCGATGATGAACGCGCCGCTAGCGAGCATGTACTGCCGCGTGATTTCATGTCTGTACTTGTGCTTCGCGTCGTTAAATTCCCCCAGGAGAGCCGGGCACAACGGCACGTGGATGTCGTGCGCGTCGCTGAGCCGGTTGAGCGCCCATTCGCCGTCCTTGTTCACGCTCTCGTCCAGAGGATTGCTCTCCAGCTTGTGCGTGATCTCTGCCCATCTCGCGCGCTCTTCCGGTGTCGAAGTCCCTTGAGCAGATAGCTTTGGTGCTGGCGCCACAGAAAGGAGGCCCAGCACAAGGGTCAAAATCGAAGCGATACGTTTCTTCTGCATCAGCGCGGCTCCCGCAGGTGAACGAGTACGATCACGAGGAAGCTCCCCAAAGGCAAGAAGAACAGCCCAGGCGGCGCAGTCAAATAACCATAAACTGCGCTCTCCCGATGTCTACTCCGCTTCATTGCTGTGGCTGGTGTTCTGCCTGCCACCACTCACGACACCTTGCCGCGTAGTAGTTGGGATTCTCGCGGAACGCCGGCAACGGTGGCACCCAGTCGATAGCTCCGCCTCCTGCCAACTCGATCAGGGCTTGCATGGCTATGAACGCATTATCGGCATGGGGGTCATCGAGCATCTTTAGAAGGGATGGTGCACTCTGTGGGGAGTTAATGGCGCGCACAGCTTGCAGAATTGCTTGACGCGCAAACGGGCTTGGAAGCCGCAACAGGCGAAGCAGGATTGGGAGCGTGGAGGGGTCGCGAATCATGGAAATCTCCCCGGCTAGCCGACCCTGCATCTCGAACAACGCATCCTTTGGCAGAGTGAGAGATGGAGGGGGTGGCGTTTGGGCCGTAAGCCATTGCTCGACGGCAGGCAAAACAGAATAGTCATGCAAGCGCAACATGGCCTCAAAAACGTAAGTTCGCACTAGCGGGTCTTGTGAATCCAAAAGCAAAACAAGCTCCTCCTTGGATTGCAGGTGACGCATATTTCCGAGCATGCGAATACTGTCCAGCACTCGCTCGTGATCGTGGTCGTTCAGCCCTGCTTTCAAATCCACCTCTAGCCGGTGCATCGGGTCGGTGTCTCCGGAGGGCATTGCTTCGAGTTGACGTGAGATGGACAATTGACCGAACCAGTCGTCTACAAGAACGTACCTATCTTCTTCGGGCTTGAGGAAGAATAAACGGTAATCGCCTTTCCGAAGCACCACATACGGTCCACCTCCCGGAGGCAGGATGTTGTCGAACAACACGGGCACTACTTCGCTCGCCGGCCGTTCCCCCTTGAAGCTTCGATCCACGTGAACGATAGCGGTGGCAGTCCGATGGGGCGGCCGAGGATCGGAAACGACGGTCACCTCGGGTGCTTCCACGACCTCACCCTTGCAGACAAGCGCGGAATCCGCCATCAATTTGGGAATGTTCTCTGCCCCACGAGGAGGACGCGGATAGGCGAGTGCATGCAAACAAAGGACAGCTGCCAACGGCGAACATAACAACGGTCCTACTCGCATGCCGGGATTATAGTCCCGTGAAGCGTTTGATACACGCGCTACTCGTCGATGTCGTCGATGTGAATCCGGCGAAAGGAGCCCCTCTCTGCGGCTCTTCGGGCGAGCAAATGGCGATGCCGTCCGTTGTGCATTCGTGCCGCCGACCAGCAAAAACAGGTTGATTTCAGAATCTATCTGGTGCGCAAAGGCCGATCGATGCTGCAAACCTCAAAGGGCCAGCAGAAGTGCACTTCAGTACGAGACTTCAGGCGCAACAGCTGTCCGCTTCAGCTCGGAGGAGTGAAGTGGACTTCACCCCGGCACTTCACCCATCGTTTTGATTCGCTTCACCTTGGAGGTGATGCCAAGTTGTAAAAAGCAGCGTAGATACCCCTTGAAAAGAAAGCCAGGAAGGACGCGGCCAGATTCGGATGAGGCGGGAGCGACCCCACCCTTTGACGCACCGTGCGTCACGGCTTCTGTGGGGTCGCTCCCGCCTCAGTCACGCGCAGCGCGCGACCCATTTAGCCGCGTCCCAGAGCTGGAGTTTCGGAGTTGTAAGACAACGTCCATTACAGCCCGTAAGGGAGAAAGTAAGGACAAGGATCAAAGGCCCCGGCAATACAACCCAAGGCGGTAACCTTCCCAGGTTCATGATGAGCAGGGCATCGAAGGCGTCTTGGACCGGCACGCCTAATTCAGTGATGATCCTGGTTTCCCTGACTGTGGCTCCCTCGTGGCTTCGCAGATTTTCCGAAAAAACCAAACTTTGTGATTGAGGTTTTCCGTTTTTGAGGCCTCTTACTAGTAGGGGGTTCGATTGCTTCAAAGAGCCTCGATCGCTGTTTGCAGTGTGGGAAGGTCAACGGCGCACCCGTGTCGGACGCCATGGAACTGCTGGAGGGAGCCTCCGAGTGGCCGGTCCCCGAAAGAAAAATGGCAAATCACAAAGATTCCCCGTGGGATTTCCTCTCCCGAGAGCCTCTTAGTAAATAGGGGGGAGTTCACGTTGATATCTCCCGTAGGCCTGGTGAAGCCGTTTCTTATGCTAATGCGAGGAAAGGTTTGGAGGCCTTTCCTGGCGCGGAAAGGTGAACGGCGCATGAAAGACTCGGTTCACGCCGCGGTTCACCGTTCCGTTCACCTTCTCGGTGAAGGGAAGTTTTACGGAGCATTGAGGTTGCGATTCACGCGGCCGTTGATTTTGGACAAGGGCAAAACACCGGAGTGGGCTGGAGCGACCCCACTTCGTTGCCACAGGAACCGCGGCGGTCGCTCCAGCCCACAAGTTGAACCTGGGATTCGTTCAGGGCGTGTTTTGCTGGGGCGAGCCGCGAGATTCCGGAGGAGCCACGCCGGGGAAGGGAATCAGAACCTTTGTAAGACAGCACGTAACACAAAACTGTAAGGGAGGAGCAAAGAAAAAGCATGGCAATCATCAAGGCACCACCCAAACAACCAAAATCAGTGACGATCCAGGCGCGAGTGGAGGAGTCGGTGAAAACGCAGCTCGATCAATATGCAAAATTCATCGACTCCACTCCGTCCTACGTCATTGCGGAGGCTCTGAAAGTCTTATTCAAACGCGATGACGAGTTCAAAGCCTGGCTAGGCCAACACGCCAACGGCCAGAATCAAGAACAGATCCAAGGAGGGGCTCCCACAAAGACCGCATGACAAATATGAAATCCCGTCCGACACAATTCGGTGTGCGCGAGAATACAGCGTCCTCAAGACGGCATGCCTCGCGCCCTACTTTGGATTCGTTGCCCTCGATGACCGAGGTTCTCCCGAGAGGTTTGCAACATCGACAGCCAACTCCAGTCTTGGCATCCCGTGCAAGCGAGCCGGACAAATCAGTCATTACGATGCCGCTGGAAGCGGCCACAGGAGAAGAAAGGGGACAGAGAGTGTGTGCCGAAACTTTTTCCGCTCCTAGAACCGACATCACTGCTAAAGAGTCGAGGCAAGCGCCCGTGACGCCGGAGCCGTTTGTCTCGGCCGACGAGGCGGCGCAGTTTCTCTGTGTGAAGCGTCGCTATCTGCTGGAGCTCTCCCGCAGAGGCATCGCCGGAGCTTATGCGCTCGGCACGGGGGGCAAACGCAAAATCTGGGTGTTTCGGCTCTCGGAACTCGCCGCCTCCGTCGTACGGAACGAGACCTCGATTCTAAAACCATCAAAACGGTGTACGATCGGATCTGGCAGTCCCCGCTGAAAAGAGGACTATGGCTTATCAGCGAGGATCACTCAAGAAAGTACGCCGCAAGGAAGGAGAGACCTGGGTGCTCAGATACCG
>Ga0210394_10001246_pt1 | contig 42151 bp, 49 predicted proteins | sample IncBWC12MmetaG_FD_160121 | JGI IMG/M metagenome (GOLD analysis project Ga0210394, IMG submission 160121) | Forest soil microbial communities from Barre Woods Harvard Forest LTER site, Petersham, Massachusetts, United States - Inc-BW-C-12-M | ecosystem: Environmental > Terrestrial > Soil >...
CAGCACAAAAGATCAGGTCCTTTTGAAAAATACTATCGGATCAACAGATTAGAAGGGTGTTGCACCGACCGGTTGAGCCGGCAGCGCTTACCGGAAAAGTAAAGCGATACTTAAAATGGACGGTAATCAGGAGTTGGCTCGTTTTTGTCGCAAAGCACGCCCCACCAACGCTATCCTTGCCGGACATCTGCGAGTACGCACTCCGCTCTTGCTCTTACCTATGCTTCCAATTACGCCCAAACGGAGGTTCACTGCTGGTACCAGTCCTTAGAACGGTCCGTTCGCGTTCTTCCACTGATTGTGCGGAGGAATGACAGAGAGCACGTCCCAGTGCTCAGCGATCTTGCCGTTCTCCACTCTAAAGAGATCGTAGTTTGCAGTGGGCGGCTCTGTGTGCGCTTCGACTATAGCAAGTACGAAATTGCCTTCTGCAACATAGCGACGAGGCACGAGCACTTGTGTGGCACCGGGCTTTACGACATCGGAGACCCGGGCCTTCATGCGCGCAACCCCATCCCCTACCTTAGAGGCATGTTGGACGTAATGACCGCGGTCGATGAATTCATCGACACGGTCAAAATGCAATTCAACGGTCACGACTTGCTTGAAGGTGCGAACGAGATTGCGATTTGCTTCTGTTCGTTCCCGATCAACAACAGCGGTTGGGCCATCGACCTGGGTGTGCCCGGACGGATTGGGGTCAGCTTCAGGGGTTTGTCCTCCCCAATGTTCAACGATTCTGCCGTTCTTGAAACGAAATAAGTCGAACGCGATCACCGGCCCCGAGAAGCCAGGCAGGCTTTGGTATTTCGAATGAAGCATGACGAGGTCACCATCTACCACCGTGCGATAAATTGTGACGTTGGACGTCGGGGAGTTGGCCACCTCGGCGACGAACGCCTTCAGCCCGGCTGTTCCATCGAGAATATTCGGATCGTGCTGCACGAACGAATCCGAAAAGAAGCGATCAATGGCAGTTGCATCCCGATTTCGAAAAATCTCGATCATCACTTGGCGCGCTGTCGCACCAAGGTCGGCGGCTTCAGGGTAGTTCCGGGCTTGAGAGTCCGATAGAAGAAACCCGGCTCCTATCAGAGTGGCGAGAGCTGGCCACAGTTTCAAATAGTTCCATGCTGCCAGTGACATGACATTCCACCTTATTTTGGTCGGTGCGCCTCGTGAATTCGCCTTGGGGAGCACATTTTGTACAACCTACAGTAGTCGTTGGTGACCGCCAACGCGGCTAGCCGATCCGATTCCCAAAATACCAAAGAACTTGACCACTTACCTAATTACCGCTGCCGGCTCAACCGGAGAAGTAAAGCAATACTTCATTTGTCCGATACATCACTAGGACTTATCGAGACTCGAGCCGGTGTGGGATCGATACCTGGTTCAATGGCGATGCAGCCTAGCCAATCGCCTTGGGGTCCGAGAACGCGTGAAGATTATAGCCACCTTTGGTCTGTGCCTCGCGACCGATTGGATCGTCATTAGACTCCCGCGTCACGGGCGGCTCGCAGGCGGCACGATACCGTTCATACGCAGATACTCCACCATCTGCCCGTAATGATTGCTGGAGTGGGCCACTACATCCACAGCGAGTTGAAGACGTGTTCTCTGGCGTGGACTTGGATAGGCTGTCAATGGCTCTAACATGTTCCCTTCATTGATGGTGGCTATCGCCCGATGCAGCGCTGCGAACGAACCTTTCACATAGCCTATGATCTGAGCCTTGGATTGGACTGCATCAGGCCCCGTCTCGGATTCTTGATCGAGGGTTGGAGTTTGGCTAAGCATGTACGCAGCCATGCGGTAATTGTTGGCGGCCAGGTGCTTGATCTGCTGAGCGAAGGTGCGGACGCCGGTGAATTCCCCTGCGGTCGGCGCAAAGGAATACTTTTCCTCCGGCATGGCTTCGGCGGCCGGAATGACCAGGTTTTCGGTGTTGGTAATCCAGAAGTCGAGTGCCTGGCTGACAGTGTGAATCGACGTCGACTTGCTGTTTTGTGAGCGCGCCGTGCCACCACTGACCAGCGGGAGCGAAAGCGCCAAGAACCAATACAACGGTTTCATATGAAGCCCTCCTTGGAGTGGCAGCATTTCTTGCGCTGCCAGCCGTCCCGCAAACCGTACGGCTTCAAGTTGACTTAAAGTCAAGCCTTATTTCGGCATTGGAAATCGCGTGTCAAGCATGTTCCGCGAATTCGGCGAGAATAACTCTACGAGATTGATGCGAGATTGCTTGGGATTCGTATTTTGGCGGCCCATCGGGAGCGAACTTCGATGTGGCGGTAACAAAGAGAGTCCTCTAGAATGCCGCTATGTCTCAGTTTTCCATTTCTGAAGTAGCGCGCCAAGTCGGACTTCGGCCGTCCGCAATTCGCTACTACGAGCAAATTGGACTGCTTCCTCCGGCCCTGCGATTGACTGGGCAGAGACGTTACGACGGATCAATGCTCCGTCGGCTTGCAACGATTCAGCGGGCGCGACAACTCGGCTTTACGTTAAACGAAATCAGACAGTTGTTCTTTGGCTTCGGCAACGCCGCTCGGGCCTCAGAACGGTGGCGGAATCTATCCCAGCGGAAGCTCGCAGAACTCGACAATTTGGTGGATGGGATAAAAGCAGTCCGGCGCCTGTTGAAGAGGATGATACAAAAATGCCATTGTGAAACGTTGGACCAATGCGGCAAAGCGATATTTCAAGGTAGAGGTCGAGGCCGTGAAGTGAGGTCTCTAGCTGTTCACCATCGACATCGCCGATCAAATTTCGCATTAAGCGAATCTGATGCCAACCAATGGTAGGGCCGAAATTCCGGACGCTTGCTTCTCGGTTTGAAGCTCTCGTTCGCGCCTGAATGAGGGCGCACTCGGAAGTAATCCACATACCTGATTAACGCTAACCCGAAAAATGGGTACTGGGACCAAGATGTCCGGTTATCCGAACAATCATTATCGAGTCGAAGTGCGGCCAATTAGACTCCGTGGCATACTTTCCCATTCCCATTCGCGATTTGTGCGACCGGTGAACGATGACGTGGAATTTTGGCAGAATTACGCTCGCAGTTTCGTTGGCAGGAGCGCTCGTGGCAGGAGCAGTTTCTTTCGCGGTCCCGGCCCACTATGTTTCGCGGGCGGTCGTTACAGCGAAGCCTGCTGACGAAGCTACGCGCGGAACGGCGGATAATGTGCTGAAGCAGACCGTCTTCAATCGCGAAACCCTTACTGCGCTCATTCAGGACGACAACCTGTACCAGCGCGAACGTGGACGGATGCCGTTCGACGAAGTAGTCGATAAGATGACGAAAAATATCCAGGTCTTTTCTATACTGCCCGCCTCGCCTGCGAATCAACAAACGCTCGTCTTTTCCTTCCAGTTCGATTACCAACGCCGCGATCTTGCACAGAAGGTTAACCAACAACTCCTGGTTCGCTTTCTGGACGGTAATTTGAGTGCACAGCCGAACTCGACGTTCTCTGTGGACACGCCCCCGAGTCTTCCTCTCGCGCCTTCCGCCCCAAATCGACCGCTATTTGCCGCCATCGGATTGTTCGCCGGGCTAATCGCTGGCGCGACCGTAGCGGTCGCGAATAAGCACCGAAGCAGTTCGCGCAACTAAGATAGTTCCTGATTAACGCGCTAATCGTCGATATGGAATTTTCAAGTTTCCGGTAACGACTGATCTGACTTTGGAACCGAATTAGTGTCTAGCGTTCCACTCCTCGGCTGTGATTTCCCAAATCTCGGCCAACAATTTGCCGCTAACGTACTCGCGTTCCTCCGTTGCGATCACGCGCATTCCACTAGTCTCGGATATTCGCCGTGACGCCTCGTTGACGATCGCCTTTGGCGCGCGGAGTACCGTGAATTTTAGAACATTGAACCAGTAGTCGGTCACGACCTCCGTGGCTTCCGTCATCAGGCCCTGGCCTTGCCAAGGCAGCCCCAGCCAAAAACCGCGATTTTCATTCTCACCATTCAGCAGACTAATGCATCCAACCAAACGATCGGGTGCACTTTTCAGGCGCAAGCTCCAATGCCATTGGTCACCCCGCATCATCGCAGGCAGTGCAATATCTTTGTAATAACGATAGGCGCCATCGCTCGGATAAGGCCATGGCACGGAATTCGACAAATAACGGACGATTTGCCAGTGAGGAAAGAGCGATTGAGCCGCTTCAGCATCGGTCAGCTCCAGTGGTTGCAAAATTAAGCGACTGGTTTGCAGCTCGGGAATCATAGAATCGTCTCCAGAATGATAGCCGACAATTCGTCGCGTTTTATGTCGACTTTCCAGCGGTATGGGCACAATGGGGCGCAAATACCGGCTCTGTTGAGTCCTGCCTAATCGGAACCAGATGCATGATTAACGCGCCAACCGGAGAAGTGAATCATTACTTCAAATGTCCGGTAATCCGACGCAATCAGGTGGATCACTTCGAGTTAGCGCGATCTCCCTCGATCAGACGCAAGACTCTAAACTCTGCGGCCGCCGAGCGTGGCACGAGCACGCTGGAACAGGTGGGGTAACATCGTTAGCCAAGTCCGACGCGGCGGACCAAGTCCGCAAATCGGGGGTCTCCTCGGATTGGATCGAAGAACGGATGCACTTTGAGAAACTGTAAAATATTTGATTGCTCCTTGTAGGCCTCCTCGAGCCAGACGAAGGCCTGGTCGTTTTCGCCAAGTCCCAAATAGGCGTTCACGAAAGCACCGGCGGGAACGTAGCCAGCCTTTCTGCGTCTTTGCAGTACCGCAAGGAGCCGAAGTGCATCGCTGCGCCGTCCGGCGTGGGCATACGCCCTGATCAGCACCCCAGTGGCGGCAGGGCTACCGTTCGAAATAGAGGTCGCTTTCTCCAGAACGGGAATTGCATCCCCAGGTTGATTGTTGGCGACCAGCACAAATCCGAGGTCCGTAAATGCGCCCGCGTCGTTCGGACGCACCGCCAGTATGCTGCGCAACTCGTGTATGGCCTCACCGTAGCGATGAGACTGAAACAGAATCCACCCGATGTCCTCGCCGGAAACCGCAAGCGGGTCGAGTTCGCGACCACGCCTTATCCAGGCCACAGCCTCGTCCGTACGCCCCTGGCATAGCAGCCATAGAGCAAACATTGTGTGAGCATCAGCGCTGTTGGGGTTCAATGCGAGCGCGCGATTGTATTCGGCCTCGGCTTCAGCCCAGTTCCATTCTTCCTGCAATGTGTTCGCCAGCAGAACATGCGCCTCAGCAATGTCCGGATCGAGTTCCAGCGCTTTTCGGGCCGCGGCGATTACTTTCGGTCGCGTCTCTGCGGGAGGGGCCCCAACATATACCGTGCCAAGGTCACTGTATGCGGTCGCCAGACCCACATAACTGGGAGCGAAGGTCGGGTCTCTCTATATCGCCTCTTCGAAATAACCCACGCTCTTCTCGATTTCAGCCTTGCTGTTGCTGCTGTTGAATGCGAATTGGCCTTTCAGATAGCTCTCGTAGACTTCAGGCGCGACGGAACGAGCTGCGGTGAGCCTTTCGTGCTCGACTCCGGTGACGGTGATTTCGACCTTTTCTGCAATGGCATACGCGAGATCGCTCTGCAAAGTAAAAACATCCTGAAGTTCGCGATCGTAGGTTTGCGACCAGAAGTGCTCGTCGGTCGAGGCGCGAATCAGCTGCGCCGAAACGCGAATCCGATTGCCGTCTCGCATCACGGAACCCTCTACGATGGCGTCCACGCCCAGCATTTTGGCGATATCCGGCACCGAGAGCTGCGGATCCTTGAAGCGCATCACCGACGTGCGGGAAATGACGCGAAGATCGTGGATACTTGAAAGGCGCCCAATGAGGGCCTCGGTCATGCCATCGGCAAGGTACTCCTGCACCGGATCTCCGGACAGGTTCTTGAAAGGCAGGACCGCTGAAGATCTGATTTGGGGGCGCGCCGAATCGCGTACGTGGCCCCGCGACATGACGTAAGCGACAGCAAGCAGTAGGAGTATTGCCGCCCCAGCCGCGGCAAGCCAGCCGGGGGCCGGAAGTGTCGCTCTTGGTTCGCGCTCGCTTTCCGGATCCACGGGCGCCTCGGACTTTTGGTGTTCGTTTTCCTCGCGCAAACGCGGCTTGCGGGTTTGAACCCAGGCATCAAGCTCGGGACCTAAAGCGTAAACGGAGCCGCGCTTGTCGTGCACGTGCCGGTGGACCGGCATTCCCTCCCGCTTCTCCCAGCGTTGGACCGTCGTCACATCGCGGCCGAGATATGCCGCAATTTCCTTTCAGGAGTCTAGCCGCTGATCAGACGGTTTCTCGGAAGGCGGCGTCGTGTCTGGGTACGGTTCGCCCATTACGTTCTCCGGAATGACCCGCGGTGGTAGCGAGACAGGTTACGCGATTATAAGTCCATCGGCTGGTAACCTCAAAAAGCCGCATTTCGCGGCAGGTGGGCAATGCCGCGCATTGCCGTTTGACCACACCCACCTGGATGCCCGACTGTAAGCGCGCGTCGCAAACGTCAAATCGCAGAGATTGAGTCCTTGGGCCATTAATCCCGTGGGAGGCTCCGATATCTCATGCTGCCCAAGGAGCTCTCGGCGACACAGGCGCGAGTCTCAAACTTGGAGGTCCCTATGGAAAGCAAGGCTTTGTCGTGGGCAGTACGCTTTGTCGTTGTTCTGCTGTTGGCAGTAGGCACTGCCGCTCTGGCCCAAGCTCCTACGCCCGTGCACTTTAGTGGGTTGATCAATGATTTTACGCCAGAGACCATAGGCGGCACACCGGTTGGTCCGTGGGAAATGCACGGGACATGGTCGTTGGATTTGAAGGGCGGCTCCGGTTTGGCCGATTTTTCCGCAGCCATGACCATGGAGCACTCGGATTACGCGGTTGTAGACGGCGTTGACAAAGCTGATGACCCTAGTAATTCCGATGCGCGCGCTGCTCATACTCACCACATCACCATGAAGGGTGCAATGGTCAGCTACAACACCGTCACCTGCCCTGTCTACCCCGCTCCCACGGCTATCACCAACCCTGGGTTCATGGTCACCGGGTCGGCCTATATTACCGGCAACGGAAGCCCGGCTCCCTTTTCGAAAAATAACACGGTGCTATCCCCGCTGCAGGTCTGCGTCAACGGAGGAACGGACGTCCCGTTTTCCAACGTAACTCTGGTGTTCGGCGCTCCCGCGAGTGGTCATTTCGGTGTGCAGGCAATTCACGGCGTCGTGCGCAAATCCAAATTGTTCGATTTCGACGACGAACATCGATAGGCGTCGGGCACGATTAGGCGTAGCCTTGTCCGTCCCGCTGCACGATCGATCTTTTTTGCGGTTTGGACGCGGAATCAGCCGCCGTAATCAAGCGTGCCGCGCCGAATGATCATGCCCGCACGATGACGGAATCTGCGGGCGTTGCGGCTTTGGGTTTCGACTTCAGTGTCTTGCGAACTAATTGGGCCACTCGCTCGTCGCTAATCGGGCGGGGCCGGCCTGGGCGTAACTCCTCGTAGAGTCCGGACACGCCCTGTGCCAGGAACCGTCGTCGCCACAGGCCTACCGTGTTCCTGCTGGTCTCCAATTGCGGGGCAATCTCTCGGTCATTCTTCCCAGAGGCGCTCAACAAAATAATCTTGGTTCGACGTATCAACCCCCGCCGGAAGAGAACGTGAGTTGGCCAAGCTTTCCAGCCGTGCGCGGAGCTCCGAATCCAAAACCAACGCCGCTTTCGGTCGTCCCATCGCCATCGGCACCTCCATTTTGCACGGGAGATGCCTATACTCCCAGCAATACTAATGCCAGTTATTTGTGGGACAGTCGAGGTCAATCAGCGGCTTTTCGTTTCGCTTTCCACTGTACCTGTTTGTGAGGGCCGGGGTTGTCGGGGGCCCGACTGCGGCGAAGCATGGTGTCAATAACCTTCCCCAACTGCGTCATCCCATCGGGCTTGCAGAGTACCGCGTCAACCCCTATCGCTGACGTTAGCTGTCTTCCGATGTTCTCCGCATACATCGTGAAAAGAATGACGGAAAGATCGGGCATCGCTCGTTTAAGTACGGATGTGGCTTCCGCACCGTTCATTTCCGGCATGGCCAGATCCATTAACACTAAATCCGGTTCGAGGGCTTTCGCTTTCTGTACAGCCTCTGCGCCGTTGACGGCCTCTCCGCACACCTCGACATCCGACCGTAGTGCGAGATAATCCTTGAGGATGAGTCGAACAGACTGGCTATCGTCGGCTATCAGTATCCTAAACATGTGGCAGCGTGGGAAACCAGCTCCCGCCTGTTAAGACTGCGTCGATGGCGGGCAGTAGCTCGGCAGCGAGATTGTTCTTGGATACAAAACCTCTGATGCCGAGAGTTTGAAGTCTGCCGAAGAGCGGCTCCGCATCGTACATGCTGACCGTCAGGACTATTGTCGTTGGGCAGCTCGCACGAATCGCCGCAGCAGCTTCCACTCCATTCAATCCTCCCATCGCTAGATCCAAGACAGCCACGTCGGGAGATGTCGATTTCGCTTTTTCAACCGCCTCCAATCCGTCGACTGCTTCCGCACACAATTGCCAATCCCGTCGCTGCATGATCAGTGTTCGCAAGGCGCGTCGGGCGGTCCCGTGGTCGTCTGCAACTAGAATGCGCTTGTTCACATGCCTTCTCAGACCCAAGTCAGTGTCAGCGGCTTGTCATCCCTCAGATGGCAGCCTATGTAGGGTGCACGACGCACTCAATACTGGGTTTCGGGTATTTCCGCGGGAAGCGATTCCTCAACGCCAGACTAACGCTAATCGGACGGGCATCGGCTGGAAACTCGAGCATATCCTCTGGGTGACGCGACGCTCTGCGGCCAATATACGTACGTGTCTCACGATCGAGATTGTGCCTGAGGAGTAACGGACTAAGGTGAAACCCCGATTGGGGACTCAAATTTCAGTGAGCCACACTCAAGATCCCAACTCCTCAGGAGTCAGCATTTCGTGGCGCCACTGCAGATTCTGATCGTGGACGACAAGCCGCATGTCCGCTCTGGCATTCGCATGCTTTTACAGGGGCACCAGGATTGGACCATCTGCGGCGAAGCCAGCGATGGGATCGAGGCGATTCGACAGGCGGAAAAGCTCAAGCCCGACGTCATCCTGCTCGACATCTCCATGCCGAAAATGGACGGCCTGACGGCGCTGCCGCAGATTCGGGAGAAGTCGCCCGAGTCCCAGATCATCGTGCTCACCCTGCACGAATCGCTCGACACCGCGCGCGTCGCCTCCAGCGTGGGCGCACGCGCCTACATCACGAAGTCTCTGATAAACGAACTCCTTCCAGCCCTCGAAGCACTCCAACGTACTGAAGCAGGCGGTTGAACGTAGCTGAAGCACGAATATGTTTCCTAACGGGGGCTAACGATGCAATGCCCTTTTTTACTCAAGAACGGACACTCGGAGATAATCCACTTGGACGATTAACGCTTACCGGACACTACAGCGGCGGCTTTCCGGCACGCCGCCCTACAGGAGCCTCGAGCCCTACGACGACACACAGGGCTCTTGAACTTTCTTACCCGACGCACTTTCTGCGACGGTTGCTCTCGACAACACATTAAGTGCTTCCCACACAAATTTATGCGCTTCGAGCAGCGTTGTATTCTTGGCCTGGCTGTCTGCCGCTGTCAGGAGTCCAACTTGAGCCGCCGTCAAGTGATCCACGATCCGCTGCACCAGAGGGTTGTGGACCGGGGTCTCTAAGGGAGTGTCCATAATCCACCTCAGTGTTGGAAACATATATAACAAGGGTACGCGGCGTCCCTTTTGATATAGGCAACCTGCGAATAGTTTCAGCAATCGCGATCATGAGGGCATCCTGCCCAAGAGGCGTGTTTTGTAACGTGCTAACCGGTAAAGTGGGTCCGGTACCCAAGTTACCGGTAATCGGGCCTTGGTCCGGAGCGGCCGATCCTGGATAAATACGCAGCTTCTACTCCAACTCGCGCGCCGCAGTGAGGGACTGGTAACAGTCAAAGTGCCAAAATGTGCGCAAGTGAACAGATATGGATTCGCACAAGCCTTAGGCTCGACCAGAACGGTGGAGATTAAGCTAGAGGCTAGAATCGAACGAATGAGGAAGGGAGAGTGTTATGCGAATTCGAATGAATTTAACGCAATGCATCTGGGTTCTGGCGGTGGTGCTGGCTATCGGTACCACCGGAGGCACAGTACGGGCTGCGACGTCTCCGGCACCACAGGACCAGACTCACGACCAGGCTCACGATCAAGATTATTCGAAAAACAAAAACTACCAGCTAGGTATGAATGACGGCAAGGATGACAAAGCGCATAACAGGGATCATTCCAGGAATAGGAAGTTCAAGAAAGACGACGACCAGAAGGCTTACGAGACAGGCTATCAGCTGGGCCACCAGGCCGATCAACCCGATCACCGCTAGACATGTTCATGCGGAAGACCGGCAGGCTTTGTCGGCGTGGATTCCCATACCCCGACAAAGTCTCCGCCGGATCTTATTCCAGAAGGGCAGATTCTCGTCTGTTGACTAGCCCGCTTACGGGACACGTGTTTGTCTAGCGGGCCATTGATGTGCTCTGCCAGGAGCTGTGACGTAATGGGGCATGGAGACTCTTTTATGACTGACCAGAGCCAAGACACTTGTGGAAAGTGCGACGCCGAGATCGACACGACCCGCCGGATTGACTACACGCTGAAGGACGGTACCAGAGTGTGCGATTCTTGCTTTGTGAAAGGTACCGCGAGCCCGACGCGCCTCGGCTGGTCTACAGAAGCTAAATCCTAAGACGTCAACCACTCCAGGCAAATCTCCGATAATCCGGCTTCTGCCATCTCTCGGCACAAATCCTTTGTCCAACTCCTGACTAACGCGCAATCAAGTGGGTACTGAGACCAGATGTTCGGTTAATCCCACCGCGATCGTCGATGGTATTCTCCGCTACCAAGCCCGCCGACGTCGACAATTACGGCGACGATCAGGATAAGCAAATTGACACCCGCAAGCGGCTGATGGGTATTAGTCATCCGCGCGTAAACCAGAGTTGTGAGTGGTAGAAAGAGGAATCCAAGTAGCGGCACAATCAGCCCGTGATAAGCGTGTTGAAGATAATTTGACAAAAAAAAGATGAGCAGGAGTGCAATTCGGGGAAAAGCCACAAGTAGAATGACCAAAAGACAGGGCATCGGGATTGCGCTCCTTTTTGCGTCGGACCAACTGCTGAAGTTCAGCGGTCACCCCTGACGTTCTAGCGAAAAGTTTGCCAACCGTCAATCCCGCAACAAGTGTATACCGGGGGGCGGGCTCGGTGACGGGGGAACGCCTTGTCCCGCAATCCTAAGTCCTGATAAACGCCTAACCGGTAAAGTGGGTACTAGGCGGGCAGCCACTATAGCGACATTCCGGCTGCATAACCCTGCTTCAGTTCGGACCGTAAGTGATTGATTTGGCGCAGCTCAAATCCGTCAATTTCTTTGCCCACAAACACCAATTTGAAATTGCAGAACATGCGACCGATTTGCAAGGGCAGGGCGGCGCCCGAGAAGTGTTCGATATTGAACAGTCGCGAAAGTCTGAACACGGTAGAGTCCCCGATTGACCTATTTAGATAGGCGGACGCGAAGGGCGCTCAGTTGAACGGGATCGGGCAGGCTGACCAGAGGAAGCCCGGCAAACGTGGGCCGGTCGCGCGGCTTCGGGTTATCGCACCGCGGATTCTTGTGGTTGTTATCCTCGTATTTGCGGGTCTGATTCCCTCGAAAGCTCAAGTCAGTCCCGCTTCGAAACCTGCGTCCAAACCAACCGCGCCTGAATCAACGCCCGCAAAGGATTCCAGCACACCGCCTGACTATATGGGCTCCGAAGTTTGCAAGACCTGCCACGCCGATATCTACAGCGGATGGGAGAAAACGCCGCACTGGAAAACCACGTTGGATACCAAAGGCGGCCCATCCCATCAAGGATGCGAGTCGTGCCACGGTCCAGGATCGGCTCACGTTGCCGGCGGCGGCGACATCACAAAAATCTTCACCTTCAACAACGCTTCCACCAAGGAAATCAACGATCGCTGCATGGTCTGCCACGCCGGCGGCACCGAGCACATGAATGAGATCAACTCGGTCCACACGCAGAACGACGTGAGTTGCATTTCCTGCCACTCGCCGCACCACTCGACGACGAAGGACTTCCTGCTGGTGAAAGCCCAGCCAGTGCTTTGCTACGGGTGCCATCTCAACAAGAAAGCCGAATTCTCCATGCCGTTCCACCATCGCGTCAACGAAGGGCTCATTCAATGCAGCGATTGCCACAACCCGCACGGAACCGTGGGACCCAAGCAGGTGCGGACCTCCTCTACTCAGGATGCCGTCTGTTTCAAGTGCCACAGCGACAAGCAAGGGCCGTTTGTCTACGAGCATCCGCCCATGAAGGTGGACGGCTGCGAATCCTGCCACATGGTCCACGGCGGGCCGAACCCTCACTTGCTCAAAGTCAGCAATGTAAATTTGTTGTGCTTGCAGTGCCACACCACGTCCAGCTTTAGTGGTGCGCCCGGGGCTCCTTCGTTCCACAACCAAGCCAGCTTCTTTCAGTCGTGCGTCTTGTGCCACAGCGCAATCCACGGCTCCAACTTCAGCTCCACGTTTTTCAAGTAGAGATTGCTATGACCACTCTGAGCGCCGCTCGCGGACGACACGCAGTACGAAACATCTGGGGCGTTCGCTCGGTTGGCTTGACTATTTTCGCGGTGGGGCTGCTCTGGACCCCTGTTCTGCACGCACAGGACGGCGCGCAGGACGACAAGGGCGTGGATTCCGGAAACTACAACATCCAGCAGAGCATCGAGTTCGGATATAGGGCGAACGAGATCAACGGAAATCAAGATACCTACAAAACGTTCATCAATTTGGGATCAGGCCTAAGGCTCTTCGACTACTCGCTCGATATGCGCTCGCTGAATCATCAGGGATTTCTGTTCGACGATTTGAACTTCAGCAACTTCGGTTACGGCGGCGACCCGAACGACGTTTCGAGGCTGCACATCGGCAAAAACAAGTGGTACGACTTCCACATGCTTTTCCGCCGCGACAAGAATTTCTGGGACTACAATCTTTTCGCCAATCCGCTGAACCCCGCGGCGCCGAACCCCATAGGCTCGGCGACGACGGGCTGTATCGTGAGTCCGCCATCGTCGGCAAATCCCGGGCTTCCAGGCTATTGCTCGAATCCCGCCCTCGCGGCTACAAATTCAACGCACAGCCTCGATCTCGTACGGCGCATGCAGGACTACGACCTAACTCTTCTGCCGCAATCTCGCGTGCGGTTTCGCCTCGGCTTTTCGCACGACCGCGACGAAGGGCCAGGTTTTTTCACGACCGACAGTGGAACAGTACCGGACTTCCCCGAAAACTATAGCTACACCACGAACGCGTATCGCGCGGGCGTGGATTTCAAGGTCCTGCCGCGGACGACCATCTCTTACGACCAGTTTCTCAGCTATTTCAGGCAGGACAACGCCGTCCTTGAGACTCCGGCTGCCACGCCGCAAAGTTACGGCTATCAACTCGCAAACGGCATCCCGGTGGATTTGGGGGCCGTCTGGAGCACGCAGACGCCAGCCGAGGTTCTGCCTTGCGCCGCTCCCATCGCGAATGCCGCAACAACTCCGCCGACGGCGAATCCCAACTGCAACGGGTTCCTGAGCTACAGCCAGGTCGGGCGTCCACGGAACTTCGTCCCGAGCGAGCGGCTCCGCTTTCAGTCGAACTACTTCCAAAGATTTCAGATGGAGGGTTCTGTAGGCTACAGCAGCTCCGACAATTCGATTCCGGACTTTGACGAGATTTTGAACGGCTTCACCACCCGCACCGCGACGCGCGAAAGCACTACGGCAGGTCCTGCCAAAGCCACGCGAGTGTCGGTAAACGCGGATTGGTCGGGCGTGTACGCCGTCACCGACAAATTCCGCATCCAGGATTCGTTCCGCTACGACAACTGGCGCATTCCCGGTTTCTGGGCGACGGCCGAAACGAACATCTTCGGAGCCGCCGGCTCGGGCCAGGCTGGATTGGCGCTGCCCTTATCGCTTTTCAGCCAGGTATCATCGGCGGCGCCCGCGATGTTCGCGGCGCTTTGTCCCGCTGCACCCTACAACCAGGCGGGCTGCCCGCTGCACACGTCCAGCTCAGGCGCGGACGTGACCAACGAGCTCAGCTATCAGTTTCTGGGACAGAACCTAAAGTCGAATACCTTCGAGCTCCAATATGATTTCAAGAAGCGCCTGACTGGCCGGATCGGTTATCTGTACACGAGCCGGACAATCGCCCAGTTCAGTGCGACCTTCGATGCGGGAGAAACTTATTTCCCGGGCGGGGGCGGTACTGCCGGGAACTTCTTTCTTGCCGCGCGCGGTGATTGCGCTGTTGCCGGTGGCGCGCTCCCCGCTGGTTGCACTCTGAACCCAGACGGTTCGATAACAGAGGGCTCGCCGACGAACCTGGTTCCGGAGGCAGGTAACGACACGGCCCGCTCCCTCACCGGAATCAACGAGAACGCCTTGCTGGCGGGTTTGACGGCGCGGCCGCTCGATAACCTGAGAATCACCGGCGATTTCGAGTTCGGCTACAACGATGCTTCTTTCACTCGCATCGATCCCCGGCAAGTGCAGAGCTACAAAGTGCACGCCACGTATACGCCGAAACCATGGGCGACGCTGGACGGCGCCCTCGAAATACACGAAAACCGCGACAACGTGGACACGGTGAACAATCTGGAGCACGACCGCACGTACAGTTTCACGGCGATGCTCTCGCCCAATCCTCGCGTGATGATCGATTTCGGATACAACTACTGGGACGTCTACGCGCAGTCGGAAATTTGCTTCAACTATTCGATCGCGTATACGAATCCGACCCCTCCTCCGGCGACATTGCCGGTAAGCACATCTCCTCCCGGCGTGGTCACATCGCCCTGCCCGATCGCCGGCGCGTCGGTGGGAGCTGCCGGCCTCGGAACTCTTTCTTTCTATTCCAACACGAATCATTTCGTTCACGCCGACCTGATGTGGAAGCCCGCGAAGCGCGTTACCACCACGCTCGGTTACGGCGGCAGCATCGTGCGCGGGAACACAACGTTTCTCAACCCGCTGACGCCTTCCGGCACGCTCGATTACAACTACCTCCAACCGTACGGATCCATCTCGATCGATCTATATCGGGGACTCACGTACAAGGTCGCCTGGAACTATTACGGCTTCAACCAGAAGGGCAATACCAGTCCATTCGGGCTGGCCTCGATTCCGTTGGAGGATTTCAACGGCAGCAACGCCACTTTTTCGTTCCGCTATGCTTTCTGAAACACTCGGACGGCGCGAGCGGGCGAGAGCAACCATTTGTCATAAAGGAGACGAGATGAAAAACCGGGTTATTCGAGTTAGCACCGCGACAGCGACGATCCTCGTGGCTATGTCTTTGACCGCTGGGCTCGCCACGGCACAAGGCACGGCACCCGCAACATTTAAATCGAAATGCGTCGCCTGCCATGGGGCGGACGGAAAAGGACAGACACCAGTCGGAAAATCCTTGGGCATTCACGACCTGGCGTCGACCGCTACGCAGAAAATGACCGACGCCGATCTGGAACAGGTCATCACCAAGGGAAAGAACCAGATGCCTGCGTATGGAGACAGCCTGAAAGCGCCTGAAATAAAGGACCTCGTGCAATACGTCCGGGCTTTCGCCAAGAAATGATAGCGCGCTATCCGGCCGCAGAGTTCTGTGCTACTTCGTTCCGCGAAGCAGGGGGAGGCAAATGGTAAGCCCTCAATCTCTGTTATTCATTCTAATCGGTGCGAGCATCGCGCTGATTTTGCCGTTTCTGGTACGTCCCGGGATTGCGGTTTCTCGTGAAGGAAAGATATTGGCGTTCGCCGCTTTTTTTATTCTGCCCGTGTTAGCCGCCTCCATCGGTGCATCGGAGCATTTTGAACGGTCAAAGCAAACCCGGTTTTGCCTCTCTTGTCACATCATGGCGCCGTGGGGAAAGAGCTTGTATGTGGATGACCTGTCCCACCTCCCCGCAGCGCACTTCCAAAACCACCGCATCCCGGTCGATGTGGCTTGCTATACCTGCCACAGCGATTACGCGATGTACGGCACGCTCAGCACAAAGTTAGAAGGTCTGCACCACGTCTACGTGAACTATTTCGGTACGCCGATGAACCCAATTCGTTTGTACCACCCATACGACAACGCCGCATGCCTGCACTGCCACCTAGGCGCTCGATCCTTCGAAAGCGATCCGTTGCATGTGGCAATCATGGCGGACCTGAAGGGCAATAAATTATCGTGTCTTTCAAGCGGGTGCCACGACAAGGCTCACGATGTTGCGGCGCTCGACCAGCAGAAGTTTTGGACCCCTACAGATTAGGAGGTCCAGCAAAGGAACGATCATGGAACGACCTGTGCGAATTGCCGCGGTCATGCTGATTCTAGCGCTGATCGTTGAAGGCCTGTCGCTTTGCTGGAACACAGCGGCATCCTTCCTGTCATTCATGATATTCGGCGGAATTCCGTTCGTCGGTGGAGTGCTGATATACGTGTATTCGGTGTTTAGCGGACAGCCCGCATCCCGCTCGACGAAGCTCCGCCCATAGATCCCGGGAACGAAAAGCAAAGAAACGGTCGATATTGGCAACGGACTTCGTCCCTCCGACTTTTCATGTCGCACGGCCGCGTGAACTGCCGCAAAACGGTTCTTTTTGAGACGGGCCTGGACGCACTTGTGGGCAAGCGAATTTTCAACGATTCCGAGCGGCAGCGGGACTGGGGATTCTGGGCAGGGAAGGGGTTTTGGGAAGTTGTCCAGTAATCGGGACTTGAGGGCCCAGCGGTGAATCATAAGTCAGGCAGGGCTGAGATGAATCCTTTTGGGCGGGCGAGGACAGGACTCGGAACATCAACGGAAATTTCAGGATTCCATTCGTACGTCACCTCTGCCCAGCCCCCGCTTGTGGTCAAGTGGTAGGGCAAGTGGTCCGACGCGCCGACACAAACAGTGTCGCGCATCGCTTGACCGGTTTCCTCGATTGTCCAGTTGTAGCTCGATTCAATACAGGAATGACCCGAATATACTTTCACTCCCTCTGGTTGCATCTGAATGCCGTGATAGTGGGACCAGAAACTCGTTTCAATTGAATCGAAGCTGTAGCCAATCGTACGCGGATTGGTCATGTGCAGGCGTAGCTCGAAAAAACCGTCCAACGGCGGAATATCCCTCGGAATCAACTTTATCCATTGCGAAGAGCCCTTGTGTCCGAACATAGCATCGCCGCGAAAATATCGGTCATCTCGGACCCGGATGTATTCAAGGTCACCCGCGATGCGAATGCTCTTTGAGTCCCCTACCTCCACTGTGCGGTCAACATGTTGCCAACCATGTTCGCGGTCTGGCGGTATTGCCTCGATTGTCATCCATTCTTTCGGGAGTTTTGGGTCTGTCGTTAGCAGCCGCATCCGCCAGCTTTTCGTTCTGGAAATGGCCCTGTCCGTGCGAAGCAGCCAGTAGTCCGCTCGTGTGCCCGACCAATTCTTTGCAGTCCAAATTGAAGCCGTTGCAATCAGCGCGGCAATCACAACCATTAGAAACCTTTCCATCGGCGTGAAAGAAGATTAGAGCACTTCCCGTCTAGATTCCAATCGCGCTTGGAGCCGCTCAGCTATCCAGTAATGACACTGGCTATGGGTCTCAACTGATTACCGGTAACTTGGGTACCAGAACCCACTTAACCGGTTAGCGCGTTCTATAAAGGGGAGAGTCAAGAGAAAAAACATCTCCGGCGACTGGAAGGAGCGGAAATGTTCGCTGTACTCTCCAGCCCAGGTTACTTTGGGAGCCGGGGTGTTCTCGCTTTGCAGGTTCATCTTGTTGTCGTGACGGCGCTCTCGGTGTCTGAAGCAAACAAGCTGTGTGGTTGAAATGTGTTAATCAGTCACTGACTCGATTAACTGCCGAATGGCCGACCATTTCAGCCCCGGAGCCGCCCCCTAAGCGTCATTAACTGTTCGAAGGGTTATCCGGCCTGATGTTTTGGTTGAGCCGCAGCACGTTGTGTGGGTCGTACTTTTTCTTGATCTCTACGAGGCGAGGATAGTTCGGGCCGTAGGCCGAGCGGACAAGCTGGTTACTCGTATCGCCTAGCTGGTTGACGTACACTCCATGCGCAAAGGGCTGCAAACTATTGCGTGTGGCCTCGACCCATCGCACGACCTCAACCTTCTCTGCGGGAGTGCTCCAGGCTCCCGCCATGTCTATCTCATAACCGGGGTGCCGCAGAGCAAACGCCATATCGCTCACATTTACGCGGCTAACCGCCCCGCGCAACGGCAGAATAATCATCTTGCACCTTGCTGGCGCATTGTCGATTGCAGTCGTGATCGCCTCAATGGCGACTCCGCTAAGTTCCCAAAGAAGGAGGTTCGTTTGGAAGTGTGCAACCGGCGCTTGAAGAAAGCCACCTGCCGCCTGAGCTTCCAGATAGGACCTGACCCTAACGCTGTCATCCCGAGGTCTGAGCGCACGCAGCGGCCTGATCAAGTCGTTCCCTACTGGTACACCGCCGCAATAGCAGACCTCGACTTCGAGTATCGGTCCCCCTGCGGACGGCATCAACTGGGCAAGCGCGTGCATTTCATCCGGGGCCCCCTCGACAAACCGAGAGAAGGCTTGCAGAAGCTCTGGCATGCGTCCCGTGGGATACATCAGCGCTCCCGACGCAACTTCGCCAACCGGGTGGAGATCGTACTCCAGCGCCGTTACCACACCGAAGTTGCCGCCTCCTCCGCGAATCGCCCAAAAAAGATCAGGATTAGTCGTCTGGCTGGCCTCTACTTGTCTCCCGTCCACAGTGACAACGTGTGCGGATAGAAGGTTGTCACACGCGAGGCCGTACTTTGTGTCCAGGCGACCTTCTCCCCCACCGAGCGTCAGGCCGGCGATCCCTACCGTTGGGCAGCCGCCTGACGTTGTCGCAAGCCCAAAACGCTGCGTCGTTTCGTCCAAGTCGCGCACGAGCGCCCCTGCTTCCGCGTGGGCTACACGTTTGCCGGTGTCTACGTCAACCCGTTTCATTGCTGACAGGTCGATCACCACGCCGCCGTCGCACATCCCGTACCCGATCCGGCTGTGGCCGCCGCCCCGTACCGCAAGAGGTAGATTCTTGGTCTGAGCAAATTCTAGCGCGCGTGCGACATCGGACGCGCCAGCGCAGCGCACGATCACCGCCGGACGCCGATCGAATGCCCGGTTGAAGATTGAGCGTGCCGCTTCGTACTCGGAGCCGTCCGGTGTGATTACGTGGCCGACAATGTCAGCAGATAACTTGCGGATTGTTTCCGCATCGAGCGGAGCGCCATTCTGTTCGTCCGCGCAGAAAAGGTGATGCGATTCACCAATCGCCGCAAGCGGGTATGCGTAGAGCGCAGCTGCAAACACCGTTTGCCGGACGAAGTGTCTTCGGGTGAGAGGCGCCATAGTCAGCTTACCCATCTCTCCGACGTAGTCTTACCGGTGAACTCCGACTGCGAAGCCTACGCCTCCTCGTTCCCGCCGTCAATTTCCTTTCGCACCTGTCGATCGATCCTTCGAGGCAAGTCTTTTGGTCCCCGAGTGTGGGGACAATCCGGAAGTGATTCGACCTGCCTGATTACCGGAGACCAGTTCCGGTTGATGTGCGTTAACCAGGAGTTGCGCGCTGCGGTTCACGAGATCCGTGAACGAGCCGCCACAAGCGCATTTGATTTCGCTAGGGCCTGCTCTGGCGGCAGATTCGTTGTGTACGGCCGAGGAGAAGCGTACGATCTGCCAGACCGAGGTCCAAATCGGATATTCCGGCTCAATCCGATTCAACGAGGAGGAAGCATGTTTATCGGGCGAGCGGGTTTGTTAATTTTCTTCGTATTGCTCCCTGTCGTAACAGTCGCACAGACAAAGCAACCTGCAAAAGAGACTCCCGCGAGGGTTTCCAGCGACCCGATGATTGTAGAGCCGGGATCGGAAAAGTGGGGCGAAGTTCCTGCGGCGGCGCTGGTTGGTACGCCATCCGTGGAAATGGGCGGAACATTGCGCCTCGCCGTCATCCAAGGCGACCCAACTAAAGCTGGACGAACGTATACACTGCGCCTCTCGTGTACCGACGGACTCAAGATCGCTCCTCACTGGCACCCGACGACGGAAAACGTTACGGTGGTAAAGGGCGCGGCGGCTGTTGGTATGGGATCGAAGTGGGATGACGCGGCCCTCAAAGACGTGCCGTTAGGCGGGTATTTCTCGGCAGGACCGCAAATGCGACACTTCGCGGAATGCAAAGGCGACACGATCCTGCAGGTACACGGCATTGCACCCTTTGTGGTGAATTTTGTCAGTCCTGACGAAAGCGAACCGCGGAAAAAGCCAAAGTAGGCCACGGTGAATAGCTATTGCGGATCAGGACAAAGTGCCCGTCGCAGCCAGGGATTTCGATGACTTCGCAGGCAAATCGCTTCCCTAGGCGACGCTCCAGTTAAATGACGAGTCGTCTATGATTGGCCAAACCATCGCGCACTACCGCATCAACGCAGAACTCGGCCGCGGCGGGATGGGCGTCGTTTATCGCGCGCATGACGAGCGGTTGCTCCGCTCCGTAGCCATCAAAATCCTGTCCGATGTGTCCCGCGGGTCGGAGGAAACGCGCTCGCGCATGCTGGCGGAAGCACGAGCCGCTTCCAACCTGCATCATCCCGGAATTACCACCATCTACGAAGTCGGCGAGGATGGCGACAGCATCTTTTTGGTGATGGAGCTGGTCGAGGGCCGCACATTGCGGTCCCTCCTTTCCGACGGACCGCTGGAGCCGAAACGCATCGTCGAACTCGGCACGCAGCTCGCCGAGGCTCTCGAAGCAGCCCATTCTCGCGGCGTCTTTCATGGCGACATCAAACCGGAAAACATCGTGGTGCAACCGGATGGGCGCGCGAAGCTGCTCGATTTCGGTGTAGCCCGCCGCGGCGTCGATGAATCCGTCACGAAGACGATCAGCGCGCCACCTGAGGCCGAAGTAACACCCGGCATTCAGGGGACTATTGCCTATCTGGCGCCCGAGCAATTGCGCTGCGAGCCTGCCGATGGCCGCGCCGATCTTTATTCGCTCGGCGTCGTGTTCTATGAACTTGCCAGCGGTCGGCGGCCGTTTTCCGCCCCGACTGTCGCCGCGCTCATTTCCCAGATTGTTTCCGGCTCCGCGGCGCATTTGAAGGATGTCGCGCCCGGCGCACCCGGCGCGTTTTGCTCCATTGTCGACAAGGTTCTCGAGAAGGATCCGGCAGAGCGCTTTCAAAGCGCCCGAAATCTTCGGCGCGAGCTCACCAACTTGGGTCGCGAGCTCGAACTCGGGGCCTTCCTCCCAGCGGCTCTTGCCGGCCAGCGTTCCGTTGCAGTGCTCCCCTTCAAGCTCCTGACGCCGAATCCGAGCGATGAATACCTGAGCATGGCCCTGGCGGACGCCGTGATTAATCACCTCAGCTCCAGCGGCGAGCTGCTCGTTCGCCCGGCCCAGTCCGTATCGCGTTATGCCCAACGCGAAACCGACCCGCTCGCCGCCGCGCGCGATCTAAACGTACACGTGGTCGTGGACGGCAGCATTCAAAAACTCGGCAATAAGCTGCGTGTGCACGTCCGCGCTTGGAACGCAGCCGATGGTTCGGCCCTGCTTTCCGCCAAGCACGATAGCGACGCCGCGGACCTCTTCCATCTGCAGGACTCGATCGCCGAGCGCGTTGGCACGTCACTAGGGCTCAAAGTGCATCCGGATGGCGAAGCGACCGAACCTCCGACGAAAAATCCAATTGCCTACGAGCTCTACTTGCGTGCCGCCGACCGGCTAATTCGTCTGAACAGTTGGGACAACCGCGCAGCAGTGGACATGCTCGAGAACGCCACCAAGCTCGATCCGAAATTCGCCGAAGCCTGGGCCCGCCTGGCTGAAGCGCTCATGCTTATTGGAACTACTTCCAGCTCTTCGCCGCACTGGGTGCGCGACGCTGAGAAAGCCCTAAGGAAAGCCATCTCCCTTGATCCCGATAATGCCGAAGCCCATTGCGCGGAAGGCCGGATCCTGTGGACTCCTGCGAAGAGATTTCAGAATGGCCCGGCATTGCGGGCTCTTTCGCGGGCATTGCGCATCAATCCGGGTTGCCAGCCCGCGCGCCTCTGGCAAGCGCTGATCTTCAATCACATTGGCATGTTGAAAGAGGCCAAACAGGGATTGCTTATGGCTCTCGCCGCGCGGCCTGACGATGCGTTCACGAATGTTTTTCTCGGCCACACGGCCATGAACGGATGGAATTTCGAAGAAGCCGAGGAGTGTCTCGACCGCGCTCTTCGTTACGATCCGGTGAACATCTGGGCCAACGTGTTCCAGCCGACGGTCTTGATTTACGCCGGAAAGCTCGATGGGGCCGAGGCGCGAATTCGCGCGGCGCAGAATACGCTGCCGGCCGATTCGTGGCTGATCTCCTGCGAAGCGCTTCTCTCAGTGCTGCGCGGCGAGCGAGCCAAGGCCGCGCGTCTCGTGCATATGGCGTTGCAGGCCAAGACCAAGCCGCTGCTTCACACTCATCACATGTGGCACACCGCCGCCGCTACCCTCGCTCTTCTTGGGAAACCGACACCCGCGATCGAATTGTTGGAGAAGGCAGGAAGCTTCGGCTTGCCCAATTACGAATTGTTCCGCGACGATAAGTTCCTCCAGCCTCTAAAGGGCAAGCAGCGTTACGAGCGTCTTCTCGCCAAGCTGAAACGCGAAGGTGACGCCTACCGGCGCGAGTTTGCCCAGGCGTCTTGAGACGAGCCGAAAGCGCAAACAAAAGCATCCTTTGAAGGACGTTATCCCAGAATGTAGGAACAACTTTGGACCAATCGCAGAGTCTAACCGGACAAATGCCGTAAGGCGCAAGGAGTATACTTGCAGCCGCTGGGACATAGACTTAAGCCGGGACGATACCGAACCCCGGATTGCTGTCGGCGCTGTATCGGTGGGAGGAACTTGATGCGATCCAAGATGATTGTCACTTTGGTCTTTGTATCCAGTCTTTCAGTATTTGCAACCTCCATCGCTGCTCAAGGTCAGCCGCAGAATCCTCCGGCCCAGCCTCCGCCCGCCCAGTCCGCGCAGGGCCAGCAACGTATCGGTCCGGTCACCATCGGCGCGGGGACGATTACACCAGACATGATGCAGATGATGGGACCCATGTTGCGGGTCTCTCAGAACGTAGGACCGCACCGCCAAGAATCTGGCGGCCCCCTTCAGAGGGTTTCCCGGCTGCTGACGGCGCTGGACGACACCCGCGTCCGAACGATGCTCGGCCTCACGGACCAGCAGGCCGATAGCCTCCGGAAGCTCGTCGTCGATACCGAAACGTTCACGATCAAGACGGGGGCGGTCATCGCAGTGGATTCGATTGATCTGCGCGAGCTTCTTCGCGCCGACAAGCCGGACAGAGTCGCAGTGATGAGCAAAGGCGACGAGATTTCCAAATCTACCTCGGAGTTGATAAATCGCTACCTCGACGCGATGTTGGCCGCGAAGGCGATTCTAACGCCGCAGCAACAGAAGATGATTCGTGCGTATATGGAGAGCGGCGCTCCGGCCTTCCCAACTCCTCCCGTTCGCCCATGAGCGGGGCGCTGCGAAAGTTAAGGGGCCTGATTAACTAATCAGTTGGGACGAATCAGTCGGAAGATGGATCGGGTGAAGTAGCGGAATCGATGTCGATGTCGATTCCAGTGGCTCGTTGGAAGGGGAGCGCGTAGCAGTTGCCATCAGCGTCATAGTTGGACTGGCAACTGGCTGTGCCTTCCCGTCTTCGAGGTGACTGGGCGAATTGCCAGATCGATGCAAATGGGACACCGCTGTGTTGCGGCGACGGCAAATTCCCTGAGACGGTGCAACCAGGGGATGGAGGACACGAATCGTTGTAAACAAAGAAAACGATTTTCCTTCCGCCAGCGTTTTCTCGTAAATCGTTCGCGGTAATAACTGTTACCCCGCCTATCTCTCTTGCAGGAATGCCGGAGCAATAAACCCCAGATCGATATCCGGAGCTATTGACGCCATCGATCCAGGCGTACACATACGCCCGCTGCTCGGTAAGCATTCGTCCGCCTTCCTCCTGGTCGAGAAAAATGATGGTTCCCGCTGGAAATCCCTCCGTCCTCGCCGCTTCGACAGCAATGGCTGCATCGTTCGTGCCAAGCCTCATTGGATTGGAGAAAGACTTGAGTTCGCTATAGAGTCGCCCGTTGAACAAGACCAGGAATCCAAAACCCCTCAAACGTAGAGCATCACGTTTTCCTTGCCACGTGTTCGAGGTTTCACCCGGCGGCATGTTGAGCCAATATCCGCAAAAGGAGAAGGTCTTCCGCAACGCTCCAAGCGCGGCATCACCAGGATATTTGTTCCGATCAAAGCCGAGATAGGAACGCGAAATGGCTCTCGCTGGTCCTGTTGCTTGGGCACTCTCGAGAATCCGGGCACTCAGCGAGGCAAGGCTGAGGGCGAAGGATATCGCCCCCAAGACAAGTAAAAATGATCGTCGCATGACTGAGCGAATCTTACGTCAGGCGCAAATCGGAGTCACGTGCCCGATAATGCGCTAACCGGTTATCCGATCCGAGGTTGTGATAAATTCGGGCCGTGTCGTGTGCATCGTTGATGAAGGACCAAACGAACGCTGTGAACGGCTGGCGGAATGGACTCTGACCCTAAAAAGCCAAGAAGATTAGCCCCGATTTGGAGAGCGATTGTTGAGGTCGGTTTCATAACCTTCCTGTTTTATTCCAATCTCTTGATGGGGGAGTTCACTCGTGCAAATGGCCGCGGGAAAACGTGGACTTTCGCAATTGAAGACGTTTTCTCAGAGACCAATTTTGCGATCGCCATCATTTCTGGCCTGGTGGGGTACGTGGTCTTTGAATATCTGCGAAAGAAACTCTAGAGCAAGTCCCGTCTGAGCCGGCAGCAAGAATCGGAGGGGTGGCGTAACGGCGAGCTAGAAGCCGGAAGATCCGGATGCGCGACCACTTGTCCGAAACTGCCGATTGGCCCTCAAAGGAGAGCTTTCATGAATATTGAACGGCGCCGCGCCCCTCGCTACCAGCTTGTCGCCGAAGCCGAGATCATAAGCCCGTTGTCTGACGTATACCTGGGAGCACACACGTCTGATGTGAGTCTGTTTGGTTGTTTCATGAATACGAACTTTTCGCTGCCGCTAGGAACTGAGATCCGACTGCGGCTCAAGTACGAGCAAACAACCCTCATAACTAGCGGAGCGGTAGCTCGTTCTGAGCCGTCGATGGGGTTTGGGGTCAGCTTTACGAACATGAAAGAAACGCAGAAGATATTGTTGCAGAAGTGGCTGCAGGAACTGTCTTCAAACCAAGCGCCAAATAAGACCTCCTAATAAAACAACCCTGTGACCCCCAATCTCCCGCAACGTTTACTCGGGCTTGCTGCCCCGACTTTCCTCGTCATCAGTTGTGGCCTCACCAAACGTTTGCGTCCAGCGAGTCATGGCCTGGCACTTGATGCAGTACAACAGAACACCGTGAGCAGCTTCGAAATCATCCAACCTAGGTGATTCCAGCTGAACCAGTTCGGAGTTCTGACAACAACCGCAGACGAGGAACACACGATCGTCCGTTTCTTCCAGATCGGACGTCGAGGGAAACTCGGTTTCCCATAGATTAGCCTGCGGGTCCACAAACTCCACGGCGTACACGTAGCCTTCGGTCTCCTCTCCAATCTTTCCAGCAATCCGAACACTCGCCTCCGTGCCAGTGTCCAAACGGCGGATAACCATCTCTCGCTCTGGAATTAACTTCCGTTTCGAGAGGATCGAAGCCCCGCACTGACTCAGCGTCAATGTCCGAGTGTTCTCCAAGAACTGTTGTCCTGTGTCGCTAGTTTCGGCTAACTGGACGGGTATTTGGGCAGACAAGCGGCCACTTCTACGGCGACGACCCCGGCGTAGCTTTCGTTCGGGCATGGATGAGCCTATATTCGAGCAATCATCGTTGCGATTCAAGTGGGAGAACATTTCCGGCGAGGATTCCCCACATTTAAATGAAAGTTCAGAACAAGAAGCAGCGGCTCTCTCCTTTCAAAGGGATTCGCAACCCGAAGTCTGTCCGAGTTCGGGCGAGAGCCGTTGCCTCTTCCCAAGTTTCAACTAAACCCGGGGCATCCTCCTCACATTGGTTCGCATTGCTAATACTTGACTAGGTCTGCCGTTCCATCCGACCATCTGGCCACGGGAATCATGAATACGTCGATTGGTTCCGGATCGCCATGGAACTGTGGATTCAGCATGACGGGAGAGTGGGGCAGATCTGCACCCCAAACGGCGCTGTCGATGAGTGGAGTGTAAATCATCAGGTGAGCTATCCAGCTGTGTTGGCCGTCATCGGTAAGGTACTGATCTTTCGACATCATGTAGCTCATGGCTCCAGGCTCCAGAGGCGGCAACTTCTGCTTTATGAATGTCTTGATGCCCTCGATGATCTGAGCTTTGGATTGACCGGCCAATACCATCTCCGTTCTTTTATACGTCATCGGCAGAATGGAGCGAGCAGCCGGCGGATTGAAGCAGAGCGGGCCTCGAAGTTTAGGGTTCCAAAAATTAACGGCAAATTCACCATCGAATGGACCCATCCACCCTCGCTCCACGACACACACGAAACCGTTCTTACCTTTGACTGCGGTTTCGTAGCCATGCTTTCCCAGGACGAGGACTTCGGCATCGCGCGAGATAGCCTCCGGGGCCGCGCTCCGCGCCATGGCAATCTCGGCATTGCGCTCCATTAAGTATTGATCAAGCGGAGCCATGCTTGGATAGGGTTCTTTGGCCTCCTGCGCTTGCGCTTGCCGCAACTCGCCGAGCCCGATAACCAGCGTAAGAGTTCCCAATGCGATCATGGCGACTATTTTTTGACCCATTTGGTTCATTGAATCCTCCTGGGGAACTAAAAGACCAATACATACCCGTATGGATGTCTTAACTCAACTGATTGACGCGCAAACCATCCAATTGAAGCGCCACTTCACATCTCCGGTAATCAGGCATGTTCACGACGGACGTCTGGTTCGAAGAATGATTCGTAGTGATCCTTCGTGCCCTTAGTGAGCGATCATGGACCGAAAACAGTAGAACCTCTAGCGTCGGGCCGGCTCATCAGCCCGGCAGCATGAAGCCATCGAAGTAGGCGGCGAGCTGCCTGTAGTCGTCCAGCGGCAGCACATGCGCGACATACTGGTCCGGTCGTACTACGATCATGCATCCCGCCTCCCGATCGATGCCGCGCATCGCAAAGATGTCCTGGCCACCCTTGAGATCGGAGCAGAACATCTTTTCGTAGTCGTGAAGTCCGTACCGTCCTTTCGAAGGGAGTAGCAGCGCTGGCATAGTCTCAATGGCGAGCTCGCGATGCGCATGCTGGAACACTGCGCGGACATCGATCACCGCGTCGATATCCTCGCCGGAGCGCGTGTACTTCCGCACCGGAGATTCAGGGGCCGTGGCGAGAAAGTCACACAGCCTGCGGATAGCGGAATTTGCGGCCACTGGATCCCCTGCTCCGGCAAACGCGAATATCCGAAAGCGCCCATCCGCCTTAACCACGTGGCCCAACTGAAGCGGCTTGCCGTCCGCGAGACGGATGACCGGCGCGGAATGGAAGCGTTTCCCAACAACAAATCCTTCGGCCAGATGCTGGCAATCCGATGCGCCGGTCAGGATCGACGGACGGTAGTGCGTCGCTGTTCCCGCGGTATAGCGCCCGTGCCTGACGAAATATTCCTGGGTCCTTGCGGGATCCGCGCCTCCGCCCTCGCCACGTGTTGATGCAAGCAGTGCGGCCCACTCGCGATCGAAATCGATCAATTCCTTGGCGATGGCTCGCCGCTCCGCAGAGTAACTGTGCAGGAGCGATGGCGAGCACCGCCTGCGGAGGACTGCGACGAGCTTCCAACCAAGATTGAACGCATCCTGCATTGAGACGTTCATGCCCTGCCCCGCCTTTGGGCTATGGGTGTGGCAGGCATCGCCAGCGATAAACACGCTGGGCAGCCGCGTCGCGATTTCGTCCTCGGGCGCGTCGTCAAACTTGTCGGCCAAGCGCTGGCCAATCTCGTAGACCGACCACCAGGGGACCTCTTTCACCTCAAGCGTGAAGGGGTTGAGAATCCGCCGCGCCTTCGCAATCAGGTCGTCGAGCGTGGTATTGCGGCTTGCGACCCGCTCGCCGACGTCGAGTTTCGTCAGCTCGACATACACGCGGACAAGATATCCGCCTTCCCGGGGGATGATCAGGATGCTGCCCTCATGAGCAGATTGGATCAGCGACTTGCAGCGGATGTCCGGGAAGTTGGTGATCGCCAGCACATCCATGACGCCCCACGCGTGATTGGCCGACTCGCCGCGCAACTCGCGCCCGATCGAGGTGCGCACCGTGCTGCGCGCGCCGTCGCAGCCGACCACGTAGCGCGCGCTGACCGTCTCCGTCTGTCCCGCGTGCGTGGGGTCGATCCGCTCGAGCATCACGATCGCCCGCTCACCACGACCCGCCGCCGGCTGAACGGACACAACGCGCCGCGCGTAATACGGCTCCACTTTTGCGGCCGACCGGCGCATGAAGTCGAGATAGAAATCATGCACGCGTGCCTGGTTCAGGACGACGTGCGGAAACTCCGACAGCCCGTCTTCGACGTCCTGCACCCAGCCGCTGCGGGCGATGTTCTCGTGCTTTTTGTTGTCCGGCTTCCAGAACGTTGTCTCGTTGATCCAGCAGGATTCTTTCAGCACACGTTCGCTGAAGTTAAACGCGTGGAACATCTCCATGGTGCGGCAGGCAATGCCGTCGGCTTGGCCGAGGAGCATCCGGCCCGGCTTCTGTTCGACAATGCAGGTCGTAATATCTGGAAACGCGGACAATTGCGCCGCCAGCGTCAGACCTGCCGGTCCGCAGCCCACGATCAGGACATCGACATCCCCGGGGACCGAATCCTGTGCGCCCGACGCGGAATATCGCTCGGACGGATCAGCGATCTCGGGATCTCCCGGCTCGAATCCGCTCAGATGAAACTGCACGATACCTCCGCATCAGCGGGTTGTCTTACCGCTCATTGTTGCCAGTGCCTGTTCCCGGCTGTCCGAGCTTCAGATTACCGCATTTGCTGCGTTTCAGCGGGCTGCCCGTTATAAAGCAAAAAAGCCGGTGGGCAACACTCAACTCCCGATTAACCGGGCCTTCTCCTGCGAATCAGACAACTACTTCAGCTTTGCGTATTCGGTTTTAGCTTGCTTGAGGATGGGGATGTCGGGGTCGGCGTCTTGCCACAGCGCGAGGAAATCCTGGTAGGCCGTCTTCGCCTTGGCCGTGTCGCCCGAGAGTGCATAGGCGCGGCCGAGGCCAAGATGCGCGAGGGCACCGATGGGTTCGATGACTACAATCCCGCGATGCTCGAGGATTTTCTGGAATTCAGCGGCGGCTTCGCTGCCCTGATGCGCAGCCAGATAGGCTTCGCCACGCACAAAAACGGGGTACAAGGCGGTCCAAGGGTATGCAAAGGATGTCATCTGCCCTAGCTCATACGGTGTAGCGGCTCTGAGACTCTCAAGGGCCTCAGCAGCATTTCCGCGGCTGATCGCAAGCTTCGCGCGGAGGGTTGGGAGGTAGTTGAGCTGCCAGATTGTGTTTTCCGGGAACCGCTTTCCCAAATCGCCCGTCAACGATTGCGCTCGTCTCTCATCCCCCGCATACGCCAAAGTGAGCACAGCGCCGTACTGCACATCGACGCTGGTCGAGCGAACGATTGCCAAAGTGGCATGCCGACGTGCGTCGTCCGCGTTGCCGAACAAGGCTTCCCGGAGGCCAGACATGGCAGAGTACGTTGCGGCAGATTCCTTTTCTCCTGCCCGTTCGGCGAAATCCACCGCCCGTTGCGAAAATTCCCGGGCGTCGCTAAGCCGCCCGGAATAGGCGGCACTCTCGGCTTCCAAACTCAGTAGTTTGTCCTCGATCCCCGACTGGCCCGCCGACGATGCTACCTGCTGCGCCATCCCCGCCGAATCGTTCTCCAAAAATGCAATCTGATAGAGAGGAAGAGGGTAGTAAGCGTCATCAAGTTTGCGTTCGAGAGCTCGTCCATACGCGGCCTTCGCTTCATCGAGGCGATTCAGAGCGATGTAGTTGTACATGAGAGGGAGGTAGGAGACTGGAAAGTCCGGATTCACACGGATTGCCTCCCCGGCTTCTTCAACTGCTTTCTCATACTGTCCAAAGGCCGGGAGAATTAACGCGGACAAGAAATCATGCGGTAACTCCGCTCGGGGATAAGCCTGTATCCAAAGCTCGCAGGTCTGTTGCGCATTTTCGAAGTTCCCGGTGACCTCCAGATCGAAATTAGCTGAGATGAAATACTTCTCCAGCTCGCTGGTTCGGTCGCGCAGTTCGTATGCCTTTCGGATGTAGTTGGCTGCCAACCCAGATTCTCCAACATCTCCGTACACGCGGCCCAGCCATGCGTAGGCGAGTGCGAAATTCGGGTCGAGTTCGATGGCATGCTTGAAAAATGGGATTGTCGCGGCAAACCCTGTCGTGAATAAGACTCTCCGGCCCATGCTGAAAGCTTCGAGGGCTTCCAGCGACGGCGTGGTGGCCTGTTCAAGAGGCGTATCAAATTTCTGCACTGTGCTCAGCGATTCACCTAGTTCGTTCCGAATTGCGGAAGCTGTGTGTCCCAGAGCATCAAGCACGTGGTTCTTGTCGCTCGCCTGTGCTTCCGTGCTCGCCAGCGTAGCGTCGCTTACGCAGTTGACCGCCCTGAGGGTCAGAAGGTACTGCGCGCCAATCTGTGCTATCGAACCGTCGAGGACTGCGGCGCTCCCCGTTCGCTGGCAGAGTTCCCGCGAAATCTCCGGCGTGAGCTTCGCATCCGGTTTCTGGTCCATCATCTTCAGGGTTCGCTGGACTTGCTCGTCGGAGATAATGCTCAAGAACGGTGATTGCTCCAGTTGTACGGAAAGCCCCTGCCGCAACGTGCCGTCGAAGACGGCATCGCCCGTCGTATTCGTGAACTCCGCGAGGACAATCGAGTCCTTTTCGCTCAGTTTCGGAGGGCGGTGGAAATAGAAGTAACTGCCGGCGAGAAGCGCCACGACCGCGATTGCAGCCGATACTATCACCTTCCAGCGGATTCCTAGCGGCCCGCGTGCATGATTCGAAGTACTCCCCGATTGGTCCAGCGGGGCGATAAATCGGTAACCCACGCGGGCGAGAGTTTCAATGTAGAGCGGATGATCTGCCGAATCTCCCAAGGCCGCGCGCAGATTCTTTACGGCGTTATTCATACCGTGCTCAAAGTCCACGAAAGTATCGGCCGCCCACAAGCGCTGGCGTAGTTCTTCGCGGGTGACCACGTCGCCTGTATGTTCCAAAAGGATGGCGAGGATGTCGAAGGGCTGACCGGGCAACCTCACCCGAACGCCGTGTTTGCGAAGTTCGCGCGAGGCGAAACTCACTTCGAATGAGCCGAAGCGCACGCTCGGGGGTCGACTTTGAGGTTGAGACATTGCTAACCCGTAATCCGCCGCGAAGTCTAGCACCAATAGAAACCCGCGAAAGGGCATATTCGAACCGCTAAGGTCCACTCCCTGAGTGGTTTACCCACATATATACGTCTTACCGCGAACTTACTTGCCAAGGATTGATCATTCGATGCGGGGGGGCGCAAGGTGCGCGACATGTCCGCAAAATCTCAAAAGGGATGCGGACTCCGGCGCGCGACGAACATGCGCACGGGCCGATTTCAAGGAGGAAGACGACCATGAAGCTCATGACTAGGATAGACGCAACCAAGATAGGGTGGTTTGCAACCGTGCTGCTGGCAATCTGTTTGTCCGCAAGCTCGGCCAATGCTCAATCGACGTTTCGGGGCAAGTTCACGCTGCATCACGAAACCAGCTGGGGCGAGACGGTCCTTCCGGCGGGCGACTATGTGGTCACATTGGATCGCATCAACTCCAACGGCCCTGCCATCGCTAGGATCCGAAACGCAGCAACAGGCAAGCCAGTCGCGATGGTGTTGTCTGCGAACGTGGATACCGGCGCCGAGAGCGTTAGCGCGCTGCTCACCGCTTTCCAGGGGAAGCACTGGGTGGTTTATTCGCTCCAGGTAGCGAAACTGGGGCAGGTCTTCGTCTATGACCGGACTCTCGCCAACGGACGAGCAACTGAGGAAGCGGGGAAGACGCAGGTCGTGCCAGTGACCGTGGCCGAGAAATAGCGATGGCGTCACTGTTGCTGCCTCGTTCGATTGGGGACGGGATCAATCAGAATGCGAGAGATTCCGTCTCCCAATTGTTCCGGAACCTCACAGTGAAATGGAGTCCTTCGCCGCTTCGGCCTCTGCGCGAAATCCGCAATATCGTACTAAAGGTTGACCCCTTCAGTTCCTGTTTTCCAGATCAAATCCGCAGGAAGCGAAATCTCGTCCAAACAACTCCCACGAGGAGTCTCAACTGATTAACGCCCAACCGGAGAAGTGAAACAATACTTCAAAAAATGGACTTATCAGGAGTTAGCAATCAGAAGAGGGCAGTCTCGCGTTCGTGCAGGTTGCATGCGGTATTATCCGCTAGATTTATAACTAGTACATCGGAGGAGAGATGCGAAAGGTACGCGCGGTCTCGGCGTGGCTCTCAACATTGTTTTTTCTGTTCGCGCTGGCTTCTCTGGGAACATCCGCCCAAACAACCTCAACCCCAGAGGAGCGGGCCCAGTGGGTTGATACCACGCATAAACTGGAAACCGTGCCGTTGGACGACAACGTGAACAAGGAAGGTGACGCAGCGCTGAAACGCTTGAGCGATGTGCATGACATTCACGTGCCATTGTGCCCGCCTTTGCTGAATGAATTCAGCGGAATGAAGTACACCTACTCCCACGCGATCACGCGGCAGTGCATGCTGGCGAGCGGCACATTCATCATCGAGAATCCTGGAAAATCTGGCGACACGAAAGCTATGAACCTCGCCGCCGTGGAAAGCGTTCTGAAGACATACCAGTCGATCTTGCAACAGAGGCCGGATGCCAAGGCAAAAGCCCTCGATGACCTGCTCAAGAAACAAAGCCAGGGCAAGCTTGAGGACTCGCTGAAACAATGCCCCTGATCCAGACTGAAAGTGTGAAGTTCTGAGAGATAGCCAACCGGTTGACGGCGGCTTGAAACTGGGAAGCATCGCATTCACTGCTCAATTATTCGATGGCTCGAACATCGCCTTGTTTTTGACACCGCTAACGGATCCAAGCCCTTATCGGTAAAGTGGGTTCTGGTGCCCAAGTTACCGGTAATCGGGACTTAGCGGGACCAATTGGACACCGATCGGTTATTTCTCGGCTGCACTTTTCAATGCTCCAATAGACTGTGCACCAGAGGTATTTTCTGCCGCGCTGTCCCAAACCGTTCTGGATTGGCCTGCTGATCTACGCGACTAGTTTCTTCACTCCAGCCATAGGAGGCGCTGTGGTGACGTTCTCTTCTGGTTCAGCTCCTGGCTATGTTTGCGCATGGTATGCGTTCATGCTGCCGTTCCGCGGATTCGACGGCTATTTCAGCGATAGGCACCTCGAATACTTCTCACTATTGGCTGGCGGTTGGATAAATCCGATATTTTTCCTAACGACGATTCTGGCGTTGAGCGGGCGGCACGAGCGGGTACTCGCGGCATTTCGAATCGTCGTTCTGCTGATGATTCCTTTCTGCTGGATCGTCTATTTCGAAGAGCGTTCTTATCCTCGGGAAGGTCATTTCCTCTGGATCGCTGGCATGCTGATCGTCCTGTTTTCGCACGGATTGTCAGCAGCAAAGAAGTTTCGGCACTAGTAAGTCCTGATTGACGCGGTAACCGGACTGAGAGGCAAGCATGATATCGGCTAAGGTGCCTAGCTTTCTTCCGCATCGTCTCTCGCGACAGCAGCCATTATCACGAGCACGATGCTGAGAAGCCAGCCACACAAAACAATCATGCCGACCAACGTGCCGTCGCCGTGTATGTTATTGGGGATGAAATAGAACACCGTTAAGCCAAGCACAAAAATCCATCCCGCTATCCGTACTTTTCTGCGAACTTCCAAATTTCGCGCCCATGCGACGGTTCCACCAAACGACAAAACGATTCCGAGAATATAGGGCACTACAAACCACACTGTATCATCAATGAAAAGCAACGCGAGGCTAACGGAAATACAGATTATGCCGAAGGCAGTAATGAGCTTGGGCAGCGGGCTCGACAGTTGATCACCCACAGCGCGGAAGGATAGCACGTTGTCCGTTCGCGCCGAAGTTTGCTCTGGCTCGCTCAGGCGCGTGGTGCCTGCATCTTTGAATACAACCGGTTCGCCAAGTCCTGACACACGAGCAGAAGAATAGATATCGTCGCTGACGAGGTGCAGCCCGAGCGAACCAGTGTAGGTCCTGATTAACGCTTACCGGAAAAGTAAAGCGATACTTCAAATGGACGGTTATCCGACTAACCGTCCAAGTAGAATTTATCGGCGAAAAAACCGACTCTCTCGGTTGTCACTTCCGGCCCGGAAGTTTGGAACACGCTCTCTGCTTTACGAGCGAGACCAAGCCAGAGCGAGTATCCACGCGACGCTGGGCGAGTGTAGGACTCGTCAGGGTCGGTTCTTCCCGAACACCGACCCTGGTGCACACCGGTCGCGCTTACTTACTAACTCCCGGCTGCCACTGGCGGCGTCGGTGTAGGAATCAGGTACCCTTGCATGGTCATTTGTTGTGGCGTGCCATTGATGGCCATACCGGGTAAGACTGTAAATTGTATTCCGGTCGTTAAATGCAGGGCTATGATCGCTGTACCATGAGGTCCAGATAACGCGCCTGCTTGCAGATTCGTGATAAAGCCGAAAGTCGCTACGGTCGCGGGGTTGTATAGCCAACACTCCCCGTTGTCGCCTGCGGCGACAACCGTCGTGCATTCTATGTCCGTAATTATTAGTGTTTGACCTTGGGGGATCGAGTACGAAGTGAAGGTTCCATCAGGTTGAATGGTGTTCCAAGTGACGCAGGGCGCGCGACCGTTGGAATTTACTGTGCTAATGACTTCGCAGAAAAGCGAAATCTGAGTGTTTTGGGTATTTCCCCCCGTTATTGATTGTGCTTTCAACGTCCGAACGTGCATAGAAAAAAAGACCACGGACACAAGCCCGATGCGCAGTACCAGTGACATTATTGTGCTGAAATGCTTCATGTTCGTTCTCCTTTAGAGGCTGCTGTTACCGAGATGCCTCGCCCAGATTGGTTTTATCCCGCGAACCTCCACTTGTTTTTCCAAGGGCCAGAGCGCAGGTTGGCGCGATTCTATTCCGCCGAGAATCACAGTCAAATTAATTTCACGGTAACAGGCGTACTGGCTACATTTTGCGGAGGGCTTCGAAGCACACTACCGCGTTGCGTATGGCACGGGGGCCAGCAAAGCCGTCCAGAGTATGGTTACGGGTAGCCGCTTCATGGCCGGTGATTATGACACCGTTGTCACTCGCCAAGCGCCAACTCCCGATTAACGCGGTGGTCTCAATGGGTCGACGCAACACTCACCCGGAGTCCTATATGCAGGTATTTCAATGGCTAAACTCGTTCGCGAGCGTTGATTCAACAAAACACTGCCCTGTTTAGGTTAAATCGAGTACAGCACAAAAGATCAGGTCCTTTTGAAAAATACTATCGGATCAACAGATTAGAAGGGTGCTGCACCGACCGGTTGAGCCGGCAGCGGTATCCGGAAAAGTGGGGTACTAGGAAAGGACTTCTCCTTTTATGGAACTTATCAGGAGTAACGCAGGGGCGGCCAATTCGTTGTGTCGATGGCCGGAGCAGCGTACGATGCGCGAGTCGAAGGTCTAAATCGAAAAAGTCCGCCAGGAGATGTTCATTGAGAATTCACGTTTTGCGGATTCTCGCATTGGTGCTGGTGTGTGTGGCGGCGATTCCGTGTCGGGCACAGGATAAAGTTACGATTCTTTATGATGCATTCGGGGAATCGACAGAGCTGACCAAAGATTGGGGATTTTCCGCTTTGGTAGAGCACAACGGGAAGCGGATTTTGTTCGATACGGGCAATAACGCCGCGATCTTCGAACACAACGTGAAGGCGCTCGGTGTAAATCTGACGCAAGTGGATTTTGTGGTGATATCGCACCGGCACGCGGACCACACGACGGGGCTCAGATATGTGCTGAGCGTGAATCCGAACGTTACGGTGTATGTGCCTGCGGATGGAGCGAATGGATTTGGCGGAGCGCCGATTCCGGATGCGTTTTTCCGAGCGGATGACAGCTTACCGACGAAGATGCGGTATTTCGCGGGGACGGAGCCTGAGCATTTGACATTTGGGAAGCTGCATGACAGCGGGAATTTTGTGTTGGTGAGTCAATTGACTGAAGTTTCGCCACGTATTTTCCTAGTGCGGACTGTTTCGCAGAAAACAGGGAGCCTGGAGCTTCCGGAGTTGACGCTGGCGATCAAAAGATCGAATGGACTGCTGCTAGTGGATGGATGCTCGCACGCCGGGATCGAAGCAATTCTGGGAGCGACAAGCGCGGTCGATCCGAGGACGGAGATCGTGTTCGGGGGATTGCATCTGGTGACGACGTCGTTGGCGGAGATTGATGCGTTGGTGGAGAATCTAAAGACGAAGTGGAAGGTGCAAAGGATTGCGCCGGGACATTGCACAGGAGAGCCTGCATTTGCACGATTGAGGAAGGCGTACGGGGAGAACTATTTGTACGCGGGTTTGGGAACGACGGTCGAACTCAAGTAAACGACACACGCACGATCACCAATAAAGTCCCTCGTATCCAAACTCCCGATTAACTCGCGTGAAGGCGATCTACCGCAGTTGGGGGATTCCCTGCACGGGGAAGCAAGTCTACGCGGAACGCTATCGCTCGGAGTGGCTGGGCAAGATTCAGGAAGCCGGCGTACGCCGCCGAGCGGAGCTCTACTACCAGCAGTTCGATGCCTTGAGGACGTTGCGTCAGCAAGTGCGGCGTGAGTTGCTGACCGAAGCTCATAAGCATGATGCGTGGAAATTGCTACGGGCGATTCCATTCATCGGCCCGATCCGGGCGGCTGTGCTGATCGCTTTGATGCAGACACCGCATCAGTTCCGCATCAAGCGACAGCTCTGGACCTACAGTGGGTTTGGGATCGAGACACACAGCAGTGCCGAGCAGCGATTCATCGACGGAGAGCTGAGACGCGCGAAGAAGCCTGTCTCGATCCGTGGGCTGAACCGCAATCACAATCACGATCTGAAGAATCTGTTCAAAGGTGCCGCCACGGTGGCGTCTGTCAAGGCCGGCCCCTTTAAAGACTTTATGATGCGCTGGTAGCCAAGGGGATCCGACCGGAGATGGCGCGTCTGACCCTGGCGCGCAAGATCGCAGCCATTACGTTGATGGTCTGGAAGAAAGGAGTGCACTTCGACGCCAATCATCTGAAACCACAAACAGCTTGAGTGTCTCTGACCATTCGTTCCACCCCTGGGATTCTTCCTGGCGGTGGCCAGTTGGGTTCTGGAGACACTCGGGTTCGAGGGCAAGTCTCGGCTGATTAGTTAGGCTTTGCGTGCCTCGGGCACGCTCGGTCTCACATCCGACCCTAGTCCCCCTCGGATAACCCGAAACAGCTATGGGCCACGAGTCCCCAATAGAACCATGGTTGCCATCTGACAACCGTACTGCTTGTGGGTCTCAGAACGTACTGGCTTCGTCGTCAAGAAGCGATGAAAACCGCTGGTAGAGAAAACCAAGAACGCTACACGAATGTCGTAGCGTCCCGAGTCAACGGAACGGAAGGCGAGAACGATCCTGCTCAATGGGGTGGGCTGGACGTCCAGAAAAACTCCGGCCACGGGAGAAGGGTTTTTTCCTTGACGCCTTTTATAGAACTAACCAGGGAAGTGGAATTACTTCCGGGTTCCCCGTAATTCACGAAGAGTAAATTGGAGGAGGGACGTTTCCGCTTTATGAGAAAATGATCACGGCGACTCGAAGCTCATACAATTTTTTCGCGTATCAAAAACGTCCCGTCTGTCCCGGGTGCTGCTTTGGAATTTTGCGCGCCGCCGCTCACGTGCCCGGCGTCACGCCAGCGAATGAGTTACAGATACGCCCCCAACCGCAAAAACAGCTCCACCCCCGCGCTTCTTCTGCCTTACTCTGATGAGAACTGAGCGTTCTCAGCGATGGTGTCTGCACCCCGCACAACCACACTGGCCCCCACGGTGCCGCCGCTCGCCCCAACCTCCGCGGTCTGGCGCATCGGCATACGCATCGGCTTTGTCCTCGCCTTCATCGCTGCCTACGCCATGATATTTTTCTTCGCAACGGCGCCCGCCACGCTGCACGACCGCGCCAATTCGCAACTCCCCGGCGCTCCCCATTCGCTCCTCGTTCTCGAAGCCTCCTTTCTGCTTCTTCCGTTTCTAACCGCTTTCGTTCTGCTCTTCCAGACGAGCCGGCAAACTCTGATGGCCACCGGCTCCGGCATTGCCGTTGGCTTTTTTGGATTGTTTCTCTTGGTTTCGCCGTTCGTTTTCCTGTCCCTGTTTATGATTCTCGGCCTCTCCGGCAGCCACGGAGCCGACCCGGGCTTGTCTCGCGCCATGCTCGCGCTTTTCGCCCTCATTGCGATCAGCGTCTGGATCATTGTGTGCGCCGTCTTCAACGGCAAAAGTCGGTGGGTCGCTTTCGTCATCGCCGCATTCATTACCATGGTCTATCTCTCCGCAGGCTGGGGAAGAATGCGCACGTCGGAGTATCACGTCGAGCAAAAGCAGCGGCGCGCCGCCGAAGCCACCAGCGTCGCCGCCTTGAAAACAAATTATGACGCCCACCGCGCCGTCGCGCTCCTCGCCGGCTGCCTCATCGAGTACCACGCCGCGCATCCCAAGCGCGGCTTTCCCGCGTCCCTCAACGCGCTGCCGCCCGATCTCCACCTTCCCAGCGGAGCCGCTTGCGATACCTCCCTCGTCAACCCCGGCGCCGTCTCGGACTACACACTCACCTACACGCCTCAGCAAGACTCGGCCACTACCAGCTTCAGCGATTTTCGTTTGCTGGCCATGCCTCTCCACAAAGGCCGTATGCGTGTGGACCCCATCGCCGTCGACAGCCGCGGCAGAATCTTCGTCTATGCCGGTTGGTGGGTGACCAATCCCGAGCCACTTTTCGCCCCTTCGCTCACCGCGACTCCCGATGACCTGTGGGCCTCCCAGGTGCGCTCTCTCCGCAGCGAAATTGACTACTTCATGAAAAACAACGGCGGCACGCCTCCCGCATCGCTCTTGAATCTAGGCTGGCATCCCGATCCGAACGCCACCAGCGATTCGCATGTCCTGCACGTGGGCTCCTACGAACTGAAGTATCTTCCCGCCGCATCCGACCCCGCCCGTTTTTCGGTTTCCGCCGTCTGCCAAAGCTACGGCGACGCCTGCATCCGCAGCTTCTTCATCGATCAAGCCGGCGAAATCCACCAAACCATCGAACCTCGCCCCGCCACCCCCACCGATCCCCTAATCCCCGACTGCGAAAAATACGCCCAAACCTGCCGCGACATCGACTGGCCCCAACCCCCAGGCTAAACCGCGCCTCCGTGAGAAAAAAGAATTGTCATTCCGAGCGCAGCGAGGAATCTGCTTTCCCCCTCCTCACTCTTCCTCTCCGCGCAACTCCGCGCCTCTACCCTGAAAATAGCCTGGTAAACGCGGTAACCGGAAAAGTGGGTTCTGGTACCCAAGTTACCAGGACTTGACTTCAACATGTGCTATAAAACCTCCATTAGGTACCAAAGTCGTCGCATCAGTGTGAAATCAAGTGCGAGCGGGGTGCAGATAGTCTGCGCGAGGTCCCCATGCCCGTAATCAAGATCGGCAAGAAGCCGACGACGCCGCGGGAAACGCAATACAAGAAGCCGACGGGATTCTTCGGGCGCCTCACTCTGTGGCGAATGAACAAGAGTCACTCGAAGGTGACCGACTGGGGCCTGACGCACACCACCGTCGAGTTGCGATTTACCGTGCTGGATGTGGGCTGCGGTGGCGGGCGCACCGTCAGCAAATTGGCGTCTCTGGCGGAGCAAGGAAAGGCCCACGGAATTGACTACTCGGAGGAGAGTGTTGCCGCGTCCCGGCGTTACAACGCGCAGGCAATCCGGGTCGGCCGCGTCAAGATTCATCTGGCCGATATCGGCAAGCTTCCCTTCCGTGACAACACGTTTGATCTTGTGACTGGAGTCGAGACGCACTTCTGGTGGCCGGACATCGCCGCCGGCTTGCGCGAAATCCGGCGTGTGTTGAAACCAGGCGGCACGCTCATCCTGATCGCGGAAGTGTACAAGGGTGCGGACGCAATCGCGTCTCGCTTGTGTGAAAAGTATGCGCCGATCACTGGGATGAAGATGCTTGCCTTTGACGAGCATCGCGATCTGCTGGCCTCGGTCGGATTCGCGGACGTTCGGATCGATGCGCTCGCGGCAAAAGGCTGGATAACCGCCCAGGGCAGGAAATAAGAAACGTATCCCTTTGCCCACCGCACAAGTCCTGATTAACCGGAAAAATGAAGTACTACTTGTAATGTCCGGTTATCAGGAGTTAGCCTCACTCCGCATAGAAGGCGCCAGACCACATTCGTCAGGCGACCGCATGTCACTTCGTAGCAGGGAAGAATCCAAGAACGGCCGCGCCTCAGCCGCGAGAGACTTCCCCTTAGTAACGAGTCGCGAAAATTTTGACACACTGCCCGAGGCGGCATATCGTGCTCGGGGAGAGGTCCTTTCGGCCGAAACTGCCCCAATCCGTCCTAGTAAGCGAAGAGCGAGGAGCCTTTATGACTGAGGAAGAACGCAATTCTGTGGTATCGAGGGAACTAACCGGCGATGTTTCGCGCCGCGATTTTATAGCGATGTCCGTTGCTGCCGGTGTTGCCGCCACTGCCGTTTCGGCGAGCGCCGCGATGGAAGTTGTCGAGAGCGATGTCGAGGTGAAGACGCCCGACGGTACTTGTGACGCCGCGTTCATTCATCCGAAGAGAGGGTCACATCCGGGGGTGATCATCTGGTCCGATGCCTTTGGCCTGCGCCCGTCGATGCGCGGAATCGGCAAGCGCATCTCTGCCGAAGGCTATTCCGTGCTCGTTCCGAACCCGTTTTATCGCGTCGCCAAAGCGCCGGCATTTCAAACCGACGAAGTGGCGCATTTTAACTTTCAGGATCAGTCCATGATGGCGAAGCTCCGGCCGCTCATGGGCTCGATCAGCGCACCGGGCGCGGCGGAAAAGGATGCCGCAGCCTTCGTCGCATTCCTCGATTCGCAACACGAAGTGAACAAGAAAAAGAAAATCGGCACACAGGGATATTGCATGGGCGGGCCGCTCGTTGTGAGAACTTGCGCAGCGGCACCCGACCGCCTGGGAGCCGGTGCTTCGTTCCATGGCGGCGGCTTGGTCACCGACCAGCCCACGAGCCCACACCTGCTTGCGCCCAAGATCAAGGCTCGCATGTACTTCGCCATCGCGGCCAATGACGACCAGCGGCAGCCCGACGCCAAGGATAAATTGCGGGAGGCCTTCGCTGCCGCCAACGTACCCTGCGAAATCGAGGTCTATCCAAACTCGCAACACGGCTGGTGCGTGCCGGACATGCCGGCAAGCTCGACTGGCCCCATCTACAACATGCCCGACGCCGAGCGCGCCTGGGGCAAGCTCGTCGCGCTCTACAAGGTTGCGCTAGCCTAAAGGGCAACGCTCCTCACGTGCCGAGTTGAGCACCGAATCGCTGGCATGCGAACTCACGGCCCAATCGGCGGCACGCGCGCGCTGGTAATGCAGTTGGTGAGAATCCGAACTACCTCGAAGGCGGACAAAGTCCCGTTAAACGCGGTGGTCTCAATGGGTCGATGCAACACTTGCACAAAGCCTCTTAACAGTAGTCTACGAGGCTGATTTTACTCGCACGCGTCCATTCAGACAAAACAAAGGCTCTGTTTAGGTTTTGATTG
>Ga0210394_10001248_pt1 | contig 42126 bp, 33 predicted proteins | sample IncBWC12MmetaG_FD_160121 | JGI IMG/M metagenome (GOLD analysis project Ga0210394, IMG submission 160121) | Forest soil microbial communities from Barre Woods Harvard Forest LTER site, Petersham, Massachusetts, United States - Inc-BW-C-12-M | ecosystem: Environmental > Terrestrial > Soil >...
AGCGTGCGCAGCGACAAGGACCCGACCCACTTTCTGATGTCGCGCAGCATGGCGCCGGGACTCGTCACCGCGAACGACATCATGGAGTTTGACGCGAGCGGCGAGCCGGTCGATGCGCGCGGGCGCAACGGCTACGTCGAGCGGTACATTCACGCGGCGATCTACCGCGTTCGGCCTGACGTCAAGGCCGTGGTGCACAGCCACTCGCCCGATATCATTCCGTTCTCGGTGTCGCAGGTGCCTTTGCGTCCCGTCTATCACGTGTCGGCATTTCTGAGGCTAGGCGCGCCCGTCTTTGACAGCCATAAGGAGTTCGGCGATACCGACATGCTGATCCGCGATAACAAGTTGGGCGATGCGCTGGCAAAGACCCTAGGCAAAAGCGGCGTCGCTCTCATTCGAGGCCACGGATTCGTTGCGGTAGCTGAATCGACTCCGCTTGCGGTGTATCGGGCAATTTACACCCAACTCAACGCGCGCGTTCAGGCCGATGCGATGAGGCTCGGGCTCATCAAGTATCTGACGGCGGGGGAAGCGGAGAAAGCTCAGGCCATTGTGGAAGCCACAGTGGGGCGCCCGTGGGAATTGTGGAAGTCGCAAGTCGGAAAGATCGAGTAGCTTGCGCCGGTTTCGGCGCGAGAACAGAACAGAGAGATTCTTCGCTTCGCTCAGAATGACAAGATTCGGGAAAATGGAGGGCCGGGCTTCAGCTTGGAGGGTCGGGCTTCAGCCCGGCCTTAGCTTGGGATCGAGACCAGCTTTAGCCGCTGAAGCTATCTTAGGTTGCGCAATCGCTTCAGGGGCTAAAGCCCCAGTCCTCAAACGGCTCAATGTCGCGGCTGAAGCCGCAACCCACAAAGATTCGCGACCACAAGGATTCTTGCGAGGCAGGTTGGGCGCACCAGGTAGTACAAATAGAAACGGAGAGCAGGCATCCTACAGATGAATACCTACAAAATTGCAGTAATTCCCGGCGACGGCATTGGAAAAGAAGTCGTGCCCGAAGGCTTGCGCGTACTGGAAGCCGCGGGCAAGCGTTTCGGATTCAACTATTCCTTCACGCATTTTGACTGGAGCTGCGAGACGTACGTCAAGACCGGCAAGATGATGCCCGACGACGGCCTCGCGCAGCTTCGCCCGTTCGACGCGATTTTTCTTGGCGCGGTGGGCTATCCCGGCGTGCCCGACCACATTTCGCTGTGGGGCCTGCTGATTCCGATCCGGCGCACCTTCGAGCAGTACGTGAACCTGCGCCCGGTGCGTATGCTCAAGGGCGTCGAGTCGCCGCTCAAGAGCGCGAAGCCCGGCGAGATCGATTTCTATGTGGTGCGCGAAAACGTGGAAGGCGAGTACTCGAATATCGGCGGGCGCATCTACAACGGCACCGAAGAAGAGATGGCCATGCAGCAGAGCATCTTCACGCGGCGCGGCGTGGACCGCATCCTGCGCTACGCGTTCGACCTCGCGCGGAAACGCAACAAGCACGTGACTTCCGCAACGAAATCCAACGGCATCATCCACACCATGCCGTACTGGGACGAGCGCTTCGCCGCCATCTCCAAGGAATATCCCGACGTGCGCACGGATCAATTCCACATCGATATTCTGACCGCGCATTTCGTGCGCCGCCCGCAGATGTTTGACGTGGTGGTGGGATCGAACCTCTTCGGCGACATCCTTTCCGACCTCGGCCCCGCGGTGGTCGGATCGATTGGCATCGCTGCCGGCGCGAACTTGAATCCGCCGAAGAAATATCCCTCCATGTTCGAGCCGGTCCACGGCTCCGCTCCGGACATCGCCGGCAAAGGCATCGCCAATCCCATCGGCCAAATCTGGTCCGGCGCCATGATGCTGAATCACCTGGGCGAAACGAAAGCCGGAGAGGCCGTCGAGCACGCCATCGAGGAAGTGTTGACCAAGCCGGAATACTTGACGCCTGACGTTGGCGGCAAAGCCAGCACCCAAGTTGTTGGAAAAGCAATTGCTGACGCGTTGGGAAACTGATGTCTGAGGGCTGCGGTAGCTTGCTCGGCCAATTCTTTTGTAGCTATCGCTTCTACTTAGATCCCGAGCAGTTGATGAAAGGCAAGGCTCGCTGTTTTAGTCCCGTCGAGGCCGACTATGGGTTTCACTTCAACATCCTTACGCAACTCGACGGTCAATGTCTGCCCGACTAAGACTGCGGATTCGAGCCACCCCCAGGCCTGGACAAAAGAATCGAACGTTGTTCGCGCTTCGCTCCACTTGTTTTGGGACGGGCCGATTTCGTCGTACATAAGTACTCCGTGAAGATGGTTCTGATAATTGAAGACTCCTGTGGCGCCGCTGACTCCATCGCCTGGTCCCAACGATACCGAGATGTTGTGCGGTCCGTTGCCGAAAAGTTCAGCGATAGAGATCAGAAATTCCCACCAGAAACCGTCAGGGTATCCAATGTCGGCTGCGACGGCGTAGTCACCGCAGGCAGCAAGGCATTTGCCGGCCAACACAAGTCGTTTAGAGCGGTGAGGAACTTCATAGGTAAACAAATGGCGAAGCGCCGGAACGAACACCCCGTTGATCACATGCGTCCGCGGAGCTACTACCCCCGTGAATTCACTCACTGCGCGAGCAAGGCGCCGAGAAAACCGTAATAGCGCCCGAGTAAGACTCTTCAGTTCTGGCAACAAGAAGTTTTCATTCGTCAGCCGGCGAATTCCTTTCCACTGCTCGCCATGGACGGACCACTGAAATTGGAGCCGGTTTGTGTAAACCCATACCATTCCCCCGCGATGTACCAGCTTCGTCCTCACGTCATTCACTACGTTAAACCACGGAAGAGGATTTCCGACGAACCCGAACTGGTCGTTGAGGCGGTTTGGATTCCTTGCGATCCAATTCTTAAGCTGATGGAAACTATCGTATGGAGCTTGCCCTTTTTTTTTGATGGCCAAAGTAACTATGACGTCTGCCATCACGTCGCAGGCCTCTTGAAGCATGACGAAGTAGGTCTCGATATCGACACTTACGGGAATTAGGTCGTGGGAACGCCAAACATCGGGACTAACCCCTTCATACCAAAGTAGTCTGCCCGCCAGGACCGCAAGGTTGAGTATGTCGTGGCCAAAAGAAGTTGCCAGTTGCTCGAGATGGACATTAGATGTTTGTTTGCCGGCCTCAAACAGCACATCTGACAACAGAAGATATTGGTCATACCTGCCGAGAGGTTCGCCAGGTTCGAGAGTCACAGTTGTTCCGAGAGCGCGTGGCATGAGTTGGCCTGGTTTCGATGACCGCACCACGATGATCGATCGGTCGCGACACGAGCTATGTTTTCTTGTTCTTGTCCGCGACGAGCATTCCCCCGGACGCGAAATCCGTGTGCGGAATATCGATGAACACGATGTGCGTCGATTCGGGCTTGGCGCCTGCTTCTTCCATCAGCACTTTCGTGATGCCCTCGACAACTTTGCGCTTTTGATCGACCGTGCGCCCCGCGAGCCATGAAATGTGCACATCCGGCATTTTGCTGTCCTCCTGCTTTTCGAGGCATGAGTCTAGCGCGAATCGTTTCGCTGGAAAACCGCGGCGGCGCGCCGGTAGTGGGCTGCTTTCGATTTTCTCTTATTTCAGCGCTTGGCCGTGAGAGCGGACAGGAATACCAAGAAGGCCACTCCGCTAAGGATGCTGCGAATCGCATGAAGCCGGCCCCATCGCTGCAAGAGACGGCCCGCTTCTTCTGAGTGCAGGTCCAGTTCCTGGTTCTCCAACCGTTGGTTCGTCGGGAAAATGACAACCAGTGTAAACGGAACAATCAGCAGGAGAAGCACTCCACCGATAAGCCAGGCAGCGCCCCCATCAAACCACCAAACGGTGAGAGCCGAAAGCGAGCCGATCAAGGCGAGTGGAGCCTGCATCCGGGTGCCTCGTTTGTAGCTGGGCCTCCATTCCGTCACCGCTAGAGGCACGCCACAGGAAATTCTTGCCGGGTGCTCAACCAGATTGACGTACACGGCAGCGCCGAAGAAGATGCCGGTAGCGAGCGTTGCAACCATCTGTAGAATCATGCCTCAGTATACGCCGCGTCTACCGCGAAGTAGCGCACTGCCCACGCGCCGATTTTCGAGACCGGGGCGGCCTTAGCGGGTGTGCTAAAATGGCGTCCGGATGCATCCCCACTTAAAATCCCTGATTGAGCTTCAAAGCGTCGATCTGCGCCTCATCGGCATTCGCGACCGCCTGTCGCGGTTTCCGAAGCGGCTGGCCGAGGCGGAGGGGCGCGTGACCGCCGCGCGGCAGCAAGTCGCCGCGGCCAAGGAAGCGCTCACGACGGGGCAAAAGGAACGTAAGACGTTCGAGCTGGACGTCGAGCAGTGGAAAGAGCGCGCGAAGAAGTATCGGAACCAGAGTGGGGAAGTGAAATCCAACGAAGCGTACAAGGCGCTCCTGCACGAGATTGCAAACGCGGAGGCGGAAGTGGCCAAGGCCGAGGACCGGCTGCTCGATCGCATGGTTTCCGGCGAGGAATACGACCGCCAGGTAAAGGCAGCCGAAGCGGCGCTGAAGGAAATCGAGGCGGCTGTAAATAAAGAGCGGCAGGCGATTCAGGCCGAGTACAACGCCACGCAGAAAGAATTGACCGCCGCCGAAGCGGCTCGCGCCGCCGCCGTCGCCGCGGTGCCTGAGAATTTAGTCGATCACTACGAGCGCATCGCCAAGCGGCACGGCGGGATCGGCCTCGCGGAAATTCGCGGCGAAGGCTGCGGGCAGTGCGGCGTGCACATTCGCCCGCACGTGATTCAGCAATTACAGCGCGGCGACGCTGAGGAATTTTTTCATTGCGAGACGTGCACACGGATTTTGTATTACGCGGAGCATGTGGCGCAGCAGGGCGCGCCCGCGTCATCCGCTTCCGCCGCGAAGCCCGCGGGCGATCCTCCGGCTGCCGGCGAGCGCCGGTAGCGCAAACCTTGACTTCCGTGCCTCACTTCGATGAAGAAGCCTAGCCAAAAATCCTCCGCAAAATTATTCGAGGAACCTGAAGCGCCGGGGGAGAGTCCCAGCGGCGCGTACACCGCGAACATCGACGGCGCGGCGCGCGGGAATCCCGGTCCGGCGGCCTACGGAGTGGTGATCCGGCGGCCCGACGGCGCGACGCACGATTCGCTGGGAAAGTACATCGGCCGGACCACGAACAACGTCGCGGAGTATTACGCGCTGATCGCGGCGCTCGACTACGCCGCGGCGAGCGGAATTCGCCGTCTGCGCGTGTACAGCGATTCGCAATTGATCGTGAATCAGATCAAGGGCCTGTACAAAGTGAAACATCCTGATCTGCGCCCGCTGCACGAGCGCGCCAAGAAGCAGGCCGCCACGCTTGAGTCCTTCACGATTCAGTACGTGCCGCGCGAGCAGAATCGCGATGCGGACGATCTTGCCAACGCCGCCCTCGACGGCACGAAGGGCGTCAAGCCCGCGTATGGTTCCGCGCTCGCTGCGCCCGTTCCGCCAACTGTGCCAGCACCGCCTTCTACGCCCGCGCTGCGAACTGCGCGCGGGAAAACGCAAGTTCCCGGAAAAGCTCTCTACCTGGACGATCTGAGCGTCGGCCAGAAATTTGCTGCGGGCACGTATCAGATGAAGGAAGACCGGATCAAATCGTTCGCCGAGGAGTTTGACCCGCAGCCGTTTCATCTGGACGATGCGGCCGCGCGGCAGACGGTTTTTCGCGGGCTTGCCGCGAGCGGCTGGCACACCGCTTCCGCGACGATGCGACTCATGGTCGAGGCCTTGCATTTCGCGGGAGGACTCGTCGGACTCGGCGGCGAGATCTCTTGGGCGCGTCCGACGCGTCCCGGCGATACCCTGCGCGTGGAAGTTGAGGTCCTGGCGATCACGCCTTCGCGATCGAAACCAAATCAAGGAGTGGTGACTGCGCGGTGCACCACCTTCAATCAAAACGGGGAACAGGTGCAGGTGCTTACGACGAAGATTCTCTCCTTCAAGCGCAAGGAAGGTCCGACGGCGCCAAATTCAATTTGAAGCGGGTCGGTTTCAGCGATCGGGTTGCCTTGCTCAGTATGCAAGAGCTGCGGTGCGTTTCAGGGGAAGTCCTGTATCGGTCTCGCGTCAATTTGGGCTTGTTGTCTTCCGGGTCATGAGCCACACGCAAAGAAACGCGAGCGGGTGGGTGACGAAGAGGCTTCTGACGTGCCATTTGCTATAAACGAACACTGCCCGGCTGACCTCCGTTAGATGACCATGACTGGACAGAAAATAGTGACCGGCGACAGCCTTGCCGCTTATGGCGTCTCCACCAACAAAAAGTGCCACCAGCCAGAAGGCGGCAAAATTTGCAAAACATAGGAGTACGGTGGCTTGAAGCGTGCGCTGGCTCAACACGAATGGAAGCCTGCTGAGGTCGTCTTACTTCAACACATAGGAGCGATACAGCGTATCGCGCTGGTGAGGAACGTAGCCCGCATCCTCGATGATGCGGCGAAGTTCGCCTTCGTTCGTCCGATTGCGAACGCCCGCGGCGAAGACTACGTTTTCCTCGATCAGGATGCTGCCAACGTCATCCGCTCCGAATTGCAAACCTACCTGGCAAACTTTAATCCCCGGCGTAAGCCAGCTCGACTGAATGTGATCGATGTTGTCGAGATACAGGCGGCTGATGGCCAGCGTCTTTAGATAGTCGACGGCCGTCGCTTGCGGAACTTTCTTGCCGAGCGGCGTGTTCTCCGGCGCGAACATCCACGGGATGAACGCCGTGAATCCGCCGGTATCTTCCTGGATGCGGCGCAGGCGCTCGAAATGATTGACACGATGACGGTGCTCCTCGCCGCAGCCGAACATCATCGTTGCAGTGGTGCGCATGCCGAGCGAATGGGCGACGCGGTGCATGTCTTCCCATTCGTCCGAAGTGCACTTGAGGCGCGAGATGCGCGCGCGAATCTCGTCGTCGAGAATTTCGGCGCCGCCGCCGGGGATCGAGTCGAGACCCGCGGCCATGAGGCGCGAAATGGTTTCGCGCACGCTGAGGCCGGAAACTTCGGCGATGCAGCCGATTTCGGGCGCGGAGAAACAGTGCAGATGAACTCTCGGAAAGCGTGCCTTGAGCGAGCGCAGCAGATTTTCGTAATACTCGACGCGCAAATCGGGATGGAGGCCGCCCTGGAGCAGGATGCCGGTGCCGCCCAGCTCGATCATCTCCTCAATTTTTTCGTAAATCGTCTCGAACGAAAGCAGGTAGCCTTCCTTCGATCCGAGCGGGCGATAAAAAGCGCAGAAGGAGCAGTATTCGGTGCAGAAATTCGTGTAGTTGATGTTGCGGTCGATTTGATAGGTGACCACGCGCGGATCGGTCTTCTTGCGACGCACGTCCATGGCGGCCATGCCGATGCCGACGAGGTCGTCCGAGCGGAAGAGGTCGAGAGCTTCTTGTTGGGATATGCCCATGTGCCGGTTTCCCTCTTAGCACGTTGCGATGTATCAGGCGTTGTGACGTCTGCGTTCAGGCGGACACCCGCGCCCGTACTGCGATCCAAGATGCCCGCCTGGAAGGCGGGCGCTACAACGGCATGCGGGACACGAAAATCTAGCGCGCAATGCTTGCCACGCCGCCGACGAACTCGACTTCCCTCGCGCGCGGGATTAGTCCCGCGCGCTCACACTCTTCATAATACCGCCGCAGACCCGCCAGGTTCTCGTCATCCAGCGAAAAATCTATATTTTCGGTCAGGTAGCGTTCGAGCTCGCGCGGTGGCAGTTCGAGCTTGAGCGCGGCGCCCTCGGCGATTTCGCCGATGCGCGAAAGGCCGTAATCGCGCGAAGCTCGAAAGTCCGCGGCGATCTCCGGCGTGAGCGCGCCTCGCCGCGCCACCCAAATGGCGAGCACCGAGGGAAGGCCGGTCATCTCGCGCCACTGCTGCGCGACATCGTAAAGGAAAAGGGTTTCGACGCCTTTCACGGGCTGCTCGTCATCGCCGCCGCAGCAACAGCAGCCGTCCGTCCCGGGAACTTTCGCTTGCAGCGCATCCACCGCAAGGCGCAGGCGCAGCGCCGGATCGCCGATCACGAGCGCCGCGTCCGCGCGCGCCAGCATTTTTTCCGGGTCGGGAGGCATGTCGATGAATTCGGGCTCGATATTCCAGTGGCGCCTGCTAAGAATCCTCGCGAGGCCGACCGTGCTGCGAGAATTGGTATCGAGAGCAATGCTCGCGGCCATTTCGATCGGGACTTTGGAAACGACCAGCAGGCTGCGGACCTCGTTCTTGGAAGCGATCGCCATTCCGGGCAGGGCGACGACATCGTCCATGCGCTGATATTCGATCGACGGAATGATGCCGACGTCGGCGCGCCCGGCGCGCAGATCCTCCGCGCATTGCGACGGCACCGCAAACGAGAGCTCATATTTACCCGCCAAAGGTCCGTCCGTGAAACCCCACACCAGCGGCGCGGTGTTCAGGAATTCGACGATGGAGATGCGCAGTTTGCCCATATTCGCGAAAGTATTGAGACAAGGAAATATAGCACAGAGGGGGCGCAGAGCTGCGCCGTCGGCTCAGCGGTCAGCGAGCACGACGCCGGAGTCCGGCCGGGTCGAGACCACAGAGATCCGTCCGTCCCGTTTAGGCGCGAAATTCAAAAACACGGAGATTCGGAATCCTGCTGAGAGCTGGATATTGTTCGTGACAAAATGCGCAATATTTTGCATGTTTCGGATCCTCTTCATTCCGATGTCTTTCATATGTAAAGCTATACAGGATTCCGGAATGGAAGCCGGCTTGCCCAGTTCTTTAGGGCGGATTGGGTAAAGCGTCGCGGGGACGGCGGGCCCGAGCAATCGGGTTCGTTGACGCACCTCAATCCGCCTTGAACGTCCAGCCTTCTGCGCCGGCAGTGAAGAAATCCACAATTCCTTAAGGTAATCTTAAGCTTAGAGGGGTACTGTCAGGCCGTTCCGGAGGCAATCTCTCGTGGGTGTGAGGATTCGCAAGGATCCTCCGAATCGGAATGCGGAGGCGTTTCCGATGAGAGCGCGCCTGCCTTGGTTCCCGTCTGAAGTCTGAAGTTAGCGAAAACAAATCAGGCAGAATCCGTTGCGGTCATCCTGGAACGTGCCCATGGCTATTGTGGGCTCATCCGTTTGCGCGATTCCGGTTCTCCGGCTGTCGCTTGACTTTGCGTGAGCGGAGTGCTAACTGGCACGTCAGGAATTCAACCCAGCATCTTTCCCCGTCCGCAATTGGTTTGGAGACGTTAAGGCCACTCGTAGGTCTCTAAAGGGGGGACGTCCATGCGAAGAAAACTGCATCAGTCAGCCTGCCGTCTGGTTTTGGTGCTTTCGTTGGTCGCAATGGTCACTGTTACGTTCGCCAGCCATTCAAGTGCCCAAGTGGTTGGCGCCACGCTTTCCGGCACGGTGAAGGACGCGTCCGGCGCAGCTGTCCCTGCCGCGAAGGTTTCCGTAAAGAATCTGGCGACCGACGCCGTCCGGGAAGTTACCTCGGACTCGGCGGGATTCTACACAGCCCCCAATCTCCAGCCTGGGAGCTATGACATCAGCTTTTCAGCGCAAGGGTTTGGAACGCAGACGGCAAACCTCACACTCACCGTGGGCGCGCAACAGGTAGTCAACGTAACCCTTACTGTCGGCCAGGTGAGTCAAAAGGTGGTGGTAAACGTCGAAGCTCCGATCGTTGAATTGGCATCCTCTTCGATATCGGGCGAGGTGAGTGCAACTACCGTTCGCGAACTACCTCTCAACGGCCGCAGCTGGACGGATTTGGCAGCACTTTCGCCGGGCGTGGACACAATACACACCCAGACGGATTTCTCGGCGGGATCAGACCGCGGCAATCGCGGCTTCGGTCAGCAGCTGACAATCTCCGGCGCGCGGCCGCAGCAAAACAACTATCGCTTGGACGGAGCCAGCCTCAACGACTACGCAAATGGGGGCCCAGGTAGCGTTCTGGGCGGCAACCTGGGTGTCGATGCGATTCGGGAGTTCTCCGTTCTGACGAGCAACTACTCCGCAGAGTACGGAAAAACTTCAGGCGGGGTGGTTAACGCAACAACCCGCTCCGGTACTAACGCTTTCCACGGAAGCGCGTACGAGTTCTTTCGGAACAGCAAGCTGGATGCCGCAAACTTCTTTGAACATGGCCAGCGAACCCCGTTCAAACAGAATCAGTTCGGTGCCGCGGTCGGTGGCCCCATCATCAAGGACAGAACGTTTTTCTTCGTGGACTACGAAGGTATCCGCCGGGCGAAGAGTGTTCCCAACGTCGATACAGTGCCGTCGCTAAACGCCAGATTGGGAATCCTCGCATCGGGGACCGTGCCAGTCTCTCCTGAGGCCCAGGCATATCTGCAACTTTACCCGACGCCAACTGCAAGTTCTTGCGCCCAAAGCCAAGATCCGGATGCGTGCCAATTTGTTTTTTCCGGAGAGCAAGTCATCAACGAGAACTTCATAATCGGCCGTGTGGACCACAAGCTTTCCGACAAGGACAGTATCTTCGGCACGTATAGCTTCGACCGGACCCCCTATTCGTCCCCGGATGGATTTGGCAATGTTGAACTCGGCCACCTTACTACAAGACAGTTTGTAGCTGTGGAAGAGGCTCACAACTTTGGGACGACATTAGTGAATGCTGTCCGTTTTGGCTTCAACCGCAACGCTGTAAACGACAATCAAAGCCTCCAGGCATTGAAAAGCGCGGCTGGCGATACTTCTTTAGGCGCCTTCCCTGGTCGCGACGCGTCCTATGTGAACATAGGCAGTGACTCGATAACACCTATGTCGGGCGGGGTTGGTGGGCTGCCCACGTATTTTTACCGCTGGAATTCCTTCCAGGGTTACGATGACGCTTTCTGGACGAGAGGAACGCACTCGATCAAATTTGGCGTAGCCATCGAGCGCATGCAGTCGCAAGTCATCGCCGACACCGATCCAAATGGCGTTTGGACCTTCCCGGATCTGTCCTCATTTCTTCAGAACGCTCCCAGCAAATTCCAAGGCGGCATTCACAGTCAAGTTGCACCGCGCAACATGCGACAGACCTTGTTTGGGGTGTATGTGCAGGACGACTGGCGTGCCCGCCCGAGCCTGACCTTGAACCTTGGCCTGAGGTGGGAAATGACCACGGTCCCCACTGAGACGAGCGGCAAGTTTGTCAATCTCAGAAATCTCAGCGATCAATTTCCTGTTTGCGGAGTTGTCGTGACAGGAGCAGGTGGCGCGCAGGAATGCGCCGGTGCGGGTCCGATCTTCACGGCGAATCCGACACTGAGGGATTTCGAACCCCGGATCGGCTTTGCATGGGACGCGCTCCACAATGGGAGGCTCGCGGTTCGTGGCGGCGCCGGCATATTCGACGTCCTGCCCCTTCCGTATCAATTCACCTTGATGGAGACTCAGGCTGCCCCATTTTTCTCGTACACAACGGTCACAAGCGGCGGCTTTACCCAGCCGAACGCCTTTCCTTCCGCCGGTCTTCCGTCGCCGCTCCCGGGATCGTCACTCCGCGGGAGTTACATCGAATCCAAACCCAAACGCGATTACGTCACACAATGGAATCTGAATGTACAGTACCAACTTACTTCAAACCTGGCGGCCATGGTCGCCTATGTAGGTTCGCGCGGCGTGCACCTACCCTATCGAGTCGACGATGCGGATTGGGTTCTGCCTACGCTTACCCCGCTTGGCTACATGTGGCCTCAGGCCGCCGGCGGAGCGCGCGTTAACGGGAACTACGGTTCGATACACGGAATGTTCTATCAGGGTCGGTCCTACTACAACGCCTTCGAGGCACAGGTTTCTAAGCGCATGAGCCACGGTCTTCAGGTACAAGGTGTTTTCACCTGGGCGAAGAGCATGGACACGAGCTCAGCAACCGTCGCGGGCGACGCGTTTCAAAACTCGATTTCCAGCCTGGATTGGTACAACGTGAGACTGTCCCGCGGGCTTTCCGATTTCAATGTCGGACGCACATTTGTTGTGAGCGGCACTTGGGATGCTCCGTCGCCGAAATCGCTTTCGGGTTTTGCGCGGTGGCCGCTCGACGGTTGGGAATTGGGCCTGATCCTTACGGTCAGCGACGGGGTGCCGTTCACCGCTACTTGGGGCGGCGGCAACGACCCAGCGAGCACCGGCAGCAGCGACGGCTTTGCCTATCCGAACCGCTCGACCAACTCGGATTGCAAGACCCTCGTCAATTCTGGGAATCCAGACAACTACATTAAGTCGTCGTGCTTTTCATTGCCAACTGTGCCCAGCGCGCAGTGGGCGACGATAGGCCCCGGGGGCTGCGATCCCGCCTTTGGCAATGCCACGAATGGCATTTGCGCCAACTTAAGAGGCAATGCCGGCCGCAATATCATGATCGGGCCGGGGCTGACGGATGTCGATTTCTCCCTATATAAAAACAACTACGTCAAGCGCATCTCCGAGGACTTCAACGTGCAGTTCCGGGCAGAGTTTTTCAACATTCTAAATCACGCCAACTTTGGTCCTCCAACCCCGGGAGACGCCAACACCGACATCTTTGACGGAACGGGAGCTGCCATCAGCAACCCGGGCGCACTCATCAGGACAGTAACGCCTGAGCGGCAGATTCAGTTCGCTTTAAAGTTCATTTGGTAACGATGTCACTGGCGCGCCGAGAGCGGCACTCGATGCGATCGGTGCGCCCGCTGCTCGAACAATTTCTGCAACAATCCTAATTTGCCTATGGAGGTTTAGACTCATGAGGAAATCGAACGTCATCATTCTGCTGGCAGCACTTGCAGTGCTCGGGGCTACATCGCGCGCCCAGCAAAAGGAGCCGCTGAAGCTGATCAAGTCGGTTCCGCTGCCTGCGCTCAAGGATGGCGATTTTGACCATTTCACGACGGACCTGCAGGGCAAGAGACTCTTTGCCGCCGCAGAAGAGAACTCGAAAGTGCTGGTCTTTGATCTGGACAGCGGGAAGTTGCTTCAGACGCTCAGCGATTTGAAGGCGCCTCACTCCCTGGTCTACCGCGATGACCTGAAGAAGTTATTCGTGGTCGACGGCGATCTCGGAAAAATCAGGATGTATGACGGCGCGACCTACAAGAAGTCCGGCGATATCGACATGCGAGAGGGCGCGGACTCTATGGCCTACGACTCCGCCACAAAGTACATGTACGTGATAACGGGCGGAACGGACGCCAAAATGCCCAATTCCTACCTCACCACGGTCGACTCAACCACGGGGAAGAAGATCGGCGACATCAAACTCGACTCGGATGATGTCGAGGGGGTAGTGCTGGAGAAATCGGGGCCGCGCGCGTTTGTTGTGATCCGCGGCAACAACACGATCGAAGTATTCGACCGGCAAAAGCAAACGCTTCTGGCTACGTGGCCCTTGTTGAATGACGCCACCAAACCGACGGCCATGGCCTTTGACGAATCGACGCACCGGCTCTTCGTTGGCACTCGCAACCCCGGCAAACTGGTCGTGATCGATTCAAACTCGGGACAAGTCGTCGCAAACCAGTCCGGCGCATCGATGATCGATGACATGGGCTTCGACGCCGCGCACAAGTTCGTCTTCTTCGCGGGCACGGAACTTTTGTATGTTTTTCAAGAGCGCGACGGGGATCATGTCGAGCTCGTCAGCAAGGTTCCCACGGCATTCCGCGCGAAGACGGGGATTTTCGTTCCCGAGCTCAACCGCTACTACCTCGGCGTGCCCCATCATGAAACCAAGAGTGCGGAGTTGCGCATCTATGACGTGACGCCGTAGGATGTGCCCCACACACGGTCGATCGTCTGGATGGGAGCCGAGCCATGCACAACCGTAGGGATTTCCTGAAGAGCGCGGCGGGCGCAACCGCCGGAATGATGCTGACGGGCGCGGGCGCCGGATTCGCGCAGTCCGCAATGCAGGGCGGGGGGGCCGCGCCCGGCAAGCGGCGCGAAGTATCCATCGGCGGGAAGCGCGTGAAAGTGGTGGATGTTCACGCGCACTGCCAGATCCCCGAGGTTTGGGAACTCGTCAAGGACACCAAGCTCCCCACGATTGCGAGCGGACCGCCGCGCGGGCAGATGGTCATGGGGCCCGAGCGCATTCAGTGGCTCGACGATCACGGAATTGACGTTCAAGTTCTGACGATCAATCCCTACTGGTACTACGGCGCGGATCGCGAGCTCGCGGCGAAGCTCGTGCGCTTGCAGGACGAGAAGCTCGCGGAATGGTGCTCGATCCACTCGGACCGTTACGTCGGTATGTCGGCCGTGGCGCTGCAATTTCCCGACCTCGCAGCCGAGCAGCTCGAATACGCGGTAAAAAGCCTGAAGATGCGCGGCGCATCGATCGGCGGGCACGTCGAAGGAGAGCCGCTGTCGTCGCCACGCTTCGATCCCTTCTGGGCCAAGGCGCAGGAGCTTGGCGTGGTGGTTTTCATGCATCCGCAAGGCGCTGAAAACATCGTCAAGAAGGGCGCGCTGGACGGAAGAGGAGATCTTGGCAACATTATCGGAAATCCTCTCGAAACGACGCTCTTCCTCACGCACATGATCTTCGACGGAACGCTCGACCGCTTTCCCGGCGTGAGAATTTGCGCGGCGCACGGCGGCGGTTACCTGGCTTCATATCTGGGGCGGACGGAAGTCGCCTGCCAGGTGCGACCGAAATCCGATTGCGAGAACAAAAAACATCCGAGCGATTACATGAAGACCCAGATTCTGGTCGACACGATCATTCTGACCGAAGAAGGTTTGCGGCACCTGGTGGCGGAGGTCGGCCCGGAACAGGTCGTGTTCGGAACAGATGAGCCGTTCAACTGGCAATCGAACGTAGATTTGATTTTGAACTCGCCGTCCTTGAACGATGCGCAGAAGGAAGCGATTCTCGGCGGCACGCTGGTTAAATTGCTCCGCATCTGATTGGGAGCCGCGCTTCGGTCGACAAATGTTTTTTCGGCGGTTGCGGCAATCCTTCCGTTGCCGCTCCATGGTCTGGCCCTCCACCTTGAGGGCGACGGCTTTCTTTCAATCCTCGTTGCCACCCACTCCCATCTGGGACACAATCCATATAAAGTTGCGTACCACCAAACGAAACCCATGGCGAAGAGCGGCCCAAAGCGCGCCCGTGAAAATATGCCGGAGAGTCTATTCCGTCAGCGTTTTTGTCCTGCGCAAATCGCGGCGAGTCGATTCCGAATCCGCGCTTTGACTCTGGGTCTGGCAGTTCTTTCCTGTTTCGCGCCGCGACCTTCCCACGCTCAGATTCGGGATGTCGTGTGCCGCGACGGCGACGGCGACTTTCATGCGGAGTTCCCGACTGGCGTCAAGGTGAGTGTTGGACCGGGACGTAATGACGGCCTCGCGGCTCGCGTCTGCGAGGTGCAGCTGACCTGGAGCGATCAGAAACTTGTGGTTGCATCCGGAGCAGCGCAGGCCGATATCGACGCGTTCGGAGTGGACCTGGGCGTGGGCGCGCCCGTCGTGGCGCTGCAAGTGAAAAAATCCAAGAGCGACTGCTGCATGGAATACGACCTGTACTCACTGCGGCAACCGCCCACGCTCGTGCGCCGCATCACCGGCGGGCAATTCTTCAGCGCCGCCGATACGGATCTCGATGGCCGGGTCGAAATCTGGACGGACGACGCCGCGTTGCTCGACGGTTTCGAGGCGCTGCGCGCGAGCGATTTTGACTTCCCGCCGCCCGTTGTCCTTCGCTTCGTCCGAGGCCGTTTGCTGGACGCGAGCGCCGAGTTTCAATCCTCTTTCGATGAAAAAATAGCGGCGGAAAAGGCCAAGCTTACCCCGCTGGACCTCGGCGATTTCAAAACGAGCGACGGCAAGCTGACGGATCCGAGCCTGTATCCCGCCACCCTGTTCGTACACCTCAAAAGCACGAAAGCGAAAATTCTGGATATCGTGTGGGCGTATCTCTACAGCGGCCGCGAACAGGAAGCCTGGCGGTCGCTTGCCGAGATGTGGCCTGCCGCGGACGCCGAGCGGATTCGCGACGCGATCCTGAGGGCGCGCGACCGCGGGATTCGGTCGCAACTCGACGGCGCGTCCACCGCGGCTCGTCCCGGGAGCGAACTCCACGTGAAAATTTTTGACGGAACAACCTACGTGGTCGCAACCCCCGGACTGATCCCAAAAGATGCAAAAGCGAAACAGCAAATCACGCCGCCCAGAGTCATTCTGATGGAGCGCCAGCCTCCCGCGACGCCGGTTGAAATGGAGCTGGCGAAGACGGAGTCTCAAGTCGAGATCGTGATCGATTCGGCGGGGAAAGTCCGCTCCGTCGAACAAATTGGCAAGATTGAATCGGTTGACGAGGGACTCTTGCGCTCCACTTCGGGCTGGAAATTCATTCCCGCATTCAGCGAGGGCCAACCCGTCGCCAGCCGGATCCTCCTGGGTGTGTCGCTACGAAAGTAGCCGTTTGAATGAACGCTCTTGAAGCGCGCCTTCTTGCAGCTTCCAATCGGAAACGATAGAGTTTCCCCGTGGGAAAGCCAGCGGCGGAAACGGCGTGAAGTTTCGCGCCGCGCGTCGTATTCTGGAACCTCCCACAATTGATCGTTCATTTTCGTGGGGAGAACATTCATGGCCAAAGGCTACTGGATTTGTTTTTACCGATCGATCTCCAATCCCGACGCGCTCGCGGAATACGCGAAACTGGCCGGCCCGGCGATCCAGGGAGGCGGCGGAAAATTTCTGGCTCGCGGCGTCCCTTCCAAGACGTACGAAGCAGGGAAGGACCAGCGAACCGTGGTGATCGAATTCGAAAGCGTCGAGAAGGCAAAATCCACGTTCGAGAGCAATGCATACCAGGCGGCGTGCCGCGTCCTGGCCGGCTCGGCCGAGCGTGACATCCGTATCATCGAAGGGCTTTCCTGAATCGGCCGGGGCGATCGGCTGAACTTATGCTGGAAAAGGCGGGGTCAATCGAAATGAAATATCTCCGGTGCGTCGCAGTGATGTTCTTATTCGCCGCGTTTGTCCCTGCGCCGTCGCGCGCGCAGGCCAAAAATGCGCCGCCGATGCCTGCGCCGGATTACGCCACCAAGTACGATCGGTCCCCTGCGGGAATGCTCGTCCAGTTCCAGCTCATCATGACCAACGCAAAGAACCCTGACCGAGCAAAACTTTTTATCGACGAACTGGAAATTCCCAAATACGACGACTATTTTCATACCGTCTATCAGTCCGACGTGGAGCTCTTCTGGACCGGCTCCTACACGCGGGCGCTGGTGCGCGCGGAAGCCGATTTTCAATCTCTCTTTGCGCGTCTGGGAATGCAGGAGGGAGAATTCAACATCCGCAAAGTCAATGACGCCCCGATGTCGAAACTGGAAGAAGCCCTGACATCCAAGATGAAAGGGCCGGTGGATGTGTACGCCGTGAGCTGGAAGAAGCGCAATGCGCCGGACAATTCGGCCGAAGACCTTCTCGGATATTATGCCTATGTCGGCGGCCGGTTCCGCTGGCTCTACATGCTGAACTACCCGAAAACGCCGGATGCCGCACCGAAGACGGCCGCGAAACCGGCTGGCGGCTCACCAAAGGCGGCGGCAAGCGGATCCGGCGGTTCGGCCGCTCAAAAATCGAACAGCTCGTCTTCGGCCCCTCAATCGTCTTCACACCAGTAGCTACCGAGGAAGTGATCTGCGGGCGTTTCGCTTCGCACTCGCCGCCGGACCGTCGCCGGTTCGTTACAGTTCGCCAGCCACGAAAGAAACGCCCGGCGGGACATCTGTGCCGCGCAACGTTATTTCCGGGCGGCCATCGCCTTCCCTTGCAGCGACTCCGGCGGAAACGAAAGCAGCTCGAGCCGCACGCCGTTCGGATCCAAGAGATTTGCCAGCGGAGCTTTTGTACTGCCGACGTGAACGTCCTCGACTTTTACTCCTGCCTCTTTTAGCGAACTAACGGTTGCCCTCACGTCGTCGGCCCAAATGCCGGCATGGGAGAAGCCGGCCGGGTGATCCGCGTCAGCCGGCGTCATCTCGAGGAACGTGTCACGATTGATGTAAAGATAGACGACGGGCTTGCCGGCGGCGTCATTGAACGTGAACGCTTTGCGGAAACCCATTTTTTGCGTGTAAAACGCGGTCGATTCGTCCAGGTCCTTGACGTAAAGTCCGAAATGATTCAGCCGAAGCCCGGTCGTCTTTGGCTCAGACGCCGCGTTCGGCTGCATGAAGAACATGCCCGCCATCATCCCCGCGATAAAAAGCGCCGATCCGCTTATCCAACGCATATGATCCTCCGCGAATTTTCAGTTGTTTCCGCCAAAGAATATAGCGCCTGAACGCTGCCGTCCAGTTATTGCAGGGCTTGTCGCGGCACGCAATTCGCTTTCCGGATGACTTCCCAAATTGCTGCGACTAGAATTAAGTTAAATGACCGACACAACTGTTGACGCATTGGTTGTCGATTTGCTTCTGTGGCTGGAGGCGGGCGACAGAACCTATCAGGAAGTCCTCGACGCGTGGCGCACGTCTTGTCCGCGGCTTCCCGTTTGGGAAGAAGCGAATGACCGCGGACTGGTTTGCCGGATTCAACACAACGGACGAGAGATGGTGAGAATCGCTGCCGCGGGAGTTGCGTTTCTGCAGCGGCAAAGACGGCACCAAGAGCCTCGAACTCCTCAGCCTGCCTGATTTCAGCCGCGCGATTGCCCGGCGTGCCGGGTCGTGCTAGCATCCGCGAAATGGGGAACGCGCCCGGGCCACCCCGGAGCGCGAGCCTTTATCCTTCCAGACAAACAGCCGCAAAGGGAATCCCGGAGCGGCCGCCCGTTCACGGAGAGGGTTTCCGCGAACCGCAATGGGCGCGTCCTCCGTGAGCGGCATTCAGGAGGTTGACGATGAAAGCCTACGCTACTGAGTCCATCCGCAATGTGGGCATTGCCGGTCACGGCGACACGGGAAAAACCCAGCTGGTGTCGTCGTTGCTGTTTACCGCGGGGATGACCACCCGGCTGGGAAAGGTCTCGGACGGATCGACGGTCACTGACTGGGACGAAGAAGAGATCGCCCGAAAGATCACGATTCAGACGAGCCTGGCGTACGCCGAGTGGGCGCCCTCCGGCCAGGCGGAAAAAATCAAAATCAATTTTCTGGACACGCCGGGCTACAGCACATTTTTGAACGATACCCGCGCGACGCTCGATGCCGCCGACGCCGTGCTGATCCTGGTGGATGCGGCGGCGGGCGTGCAAGTGGTCACGGAAAAGGTGTGGGATTACGCGACCGAGTACGACGCGCCGCGCGCATTCTGCATCAACTGGATGGACCGCGAACTGGCGGACTACGACCGTGCCATGGAATCGATCACGCGCGTGTTCGGCCGCAACGTCGTGCCGCTGCAATTGCCGATCGGAGCGGAGAAATCGTTTCGCGGCGTCGTCGACCTGATCACTATGAAGGCGCACGTCTACACGCCGGACGGCGACGGCAAGCCGAAGATCGAGGAAATTCCGGCGGACTTGGCCGACACGGCAAAGGTCGCGCACGAGGCACTCGTCGAAATGGTTGCGGAAGGCGACGACGCGCTGATGGAAGAGTTTTTCGAGAAAGGCACGCTGCCGATCGAGGATCTAATGAAGGGTTTGCGCGAGGCGTTTCACGCCAAGCGCATCTACCCGGTGGTGCTCACGTCCGCGCTGCACAACATCGGCAGCGCCACGCTTCTCGATCTTCTGGCGGACGTCTTTCCGAATCCGTCGCAGCGCGGCCCCGCGGTCGGGCACAGCGAGACCGCCAGCAAGGGCAAGGAAATCCAGCGAAAAGTGGCCGACTCCGAGCCGCTGTCGATTTTCGTATTCAAGACGATGGCCGATCCCTTTGCAGGGAGGATCAGCTATTTCAAGGTAATGTCAGGCGTTCTGAAAAATGACGCGACGCTGCAGAATTTTACCCGCGGCACCAGCGAGCGCCTGCAGCACATCCAGGTGATGCAGGGCAAGACGGCGACGGCCGTGGCGGACATTCACGCCGGCGATTTGGGCGCCGTCGCCAAGCTCAAGGACACGCTTACGGGCGACACGCTGGGCGACAAGGCCGCGCCGATTCACTACCCGCTGCCGCACGTGCCCGAGCCCTCGATCACGTTCGCGGTCGAGCCCAAGACGCGCGCCGATGAAGACCGCATCGGCCCCGCGATTCACAAGATTCTCGAAGAAGACCCGTCACTGCGTTTTTCGCGCGATCCGCAAACGAAGGAGTTTCTGCTCGCCGGGTCGGGGCAGCAGCACATCGAAGTGGTCGTCGCCAAGCTGCACAAGCGCTACCACGTCGATCTGATGTTGCATCCGCCGAAGGTGCCGTACCGCGAAACGATTCGCGGCAAGGCCGACGCCGAGGGAAAGCACAAGAAGCAGACCGGCGGGCACGGGCAATTCGGTGTTTGCCGCGTTCGACTGGAACCAGGGGCGCGCGGCACGGGCATCGAATTCGTGGATGACATTTTCGGCGGCGCCATCCCCAAGAACTGGATTCCCTCGGTCGAGAAAGGCATCCGGGCTTCGGCCGAGCGCGGGTTCCTTGCCGGCTTCCCCGTCGTGGATTTCAGGGCCATCCTCTACGACGGCAAGTACCACGACGTCGACAGCTCGGACATGGCGTTCAAGATCGCCGGTTCGCTCGCGTTCAAGGAGGGGATGAAGCAGGCGCGGCCGGCGCTCCTCGAGCCCATCATGCATGTCGACGTCTACGCGCCCGACCAGTACTCGGGCGACATCATGGGCGATCTCAGCTCGAGGCGCGGCCGGATCAGCGGCAGCGAGGCGCGCGGCTCGAGCGTCATCGTCAAGGCGCAGGTGCCTTTCGCGGAGATGCTCAACTACGCGACTTCGCTAACGTCCATGACGCAGGGGCGCGCGACGTACACCATGGAGTATTCGCACTACGACTACGTGCCCAGTGAAATCGCGGAAAAAGTGATCGCGGCGGCGAGGGCGGCGAGAGGCGTGGTGGTGGAGGAAGAGGAGCAAGTGTAGGCATCTGCCGGTTGGAGATCGGGAGCTTGAAGTTGGAAACAGGCGCCAAGAACAGGATCAGCCAATTTGGTGGTTGCACACGTTCGCCCGCCACATAATGCTCTTTGGACCATGCCAAAGAAACTTTCCAGCCGTTGGGCCGACGCGACGCTCGCGATCCACAGCGGCGAGATCAAGCACGGCCTGAATGCCCCCGTTACTTCGCCTGTTGTGCGCGCGGCGAATTTCACCTTCGCCAATACCGCGGAAATGAAGCGCTGGGCGGAGGGAAAATCCGAGGCTTACATCTACACACGCTACGGCAATCCCACCCTCGCTGTGGCCGAAGCGAAAATCGCGGACCTCGAAAACGCCGAGGCGGGCCTCGTGACGGCCTCGGGATCGGCTGCCATTTCGAGCGCCCTGCTATCCGTCCTTCAGTCGGGCGACGAACTGATCGCTGTGCGGCAGCTCTACGGCGGGTCCTACCGGCTCATGCGCGACATCTTGCCGCGCATGGGGATTCGCGTGCACCACGTTGGAACAGACCTCGATGGCGTAGAGCGCCTGGTGAACGAAAAAACGCGGGCTTTCTATGTAGAGTCGCCGACGAATCCAACGCTCGGATTCGTGGACCTGAAGAAAGTGGTGGCATTTTGCAAGCGGCACAAGCTGGTGGCGCTCGTCGACAACACGTTCGCGACGCCCATCCTGCAAAAGCCGCTCGACATGGGTTTCGACCTCGTCGCGCACAGCGCGACGAAATACCTGGCCGGGCACTCGGACATTATCGCCGGCGCGGTCGCCGGCAGCCGAGAGCGCGTCGGAGCGGTTCGAAAAATGGTGATCTACCTCGGCGGATCGCTGGACCCGGACGCAGCCTACCTCTTGATCCGCGGGTTGAAAACGCTCGAAATCCGGGTTCGCCGCCAATGCGAAACCGCCATGGCCGTGGCGGAGTTTCTGGAGGGCCATCCCAAGATCGAGCGCGTCCACTACCCGGGTCTCGCGTCGCATCCGGATCACAGGCTGGCCAAAGAGCAGATGAAGGGCTTTGGCGGCATGATGGCGTTTGAGCTCAAGGGCGGCCTTGCCGCGGCCAGGCGGCTCTGCGATAAGGCGCAAATCTTTCTTCTGGCCGCCAGTCTGGGCGGAACGGAATCGCTCGTAGTGCTCCCAATCTACACATCGCACTACCGAATGAGCACAGCGGAACTCGCCGCCGCAGGGGTGAAGCCGGGCACTGTTCGCATGTCGGTGGGGCTCGAGGACTCCGCCGACCTCATCGCGGATCTCCGCCAAGCGCTCGCGTAATATCCTGTAAGTAATCGGGTTAATGGAATGTCAACAGGGTGTCGCAATCTCTGTTGACCCGCTTGGGGGCATATGAATTAGAATTGGAAAGTAAGCTTTCCTGGTACAGGGATCGGTTCCGGCATTTGGCGGGCGTTGTGCTCTCTTTACGGCAGAGAGCGGCTTGGAATGCTATGCCAAATTGGTTCAAAAAGTCCCCATGAAAAGTTTCCCCCGGAAATCGATGCACTGGCTGATCGTTGCTGCCGGTGTACTCTTGTGCGTGGGCGGATGTGAAGAATCGGCCAAAACGCCCGCGCACGTCCGGCCGCCTGAAATCGCCGTGCCGGTTGAGCAGGCGTCGTTGGCCCCGCTTCCTATCAATTCGGAACACAAGATTCTGACGTCCCTGATGATGCAGGCGCCGGACGGCGCAAACCAGTTGGCCGCCGATGCGCAGGCCGCGTTCGACGCGGGCGAGCAGGATTTCCGCGCGGGGCACCTCGAAAAAGCGCGGGCGGAATTTGACGACGCCCTCGATGAGCTGCTGACGAGCGGATTCGATCTCGAGGCCGACGCGCAGCTCGGCAATTTGTATCGCCATATTATCGACACCGTTAGCCTCGACGAGCTCGAGGCGTTTCGCGCGGGCGACGGTTTCAGCGAGCAGAAGTCGACTCCCGCGGCCATTGATGAAATCGCCGAGCAGCCTATTCCGGAGCCGGAAGTCCTCGACCCGAGCCTGCGCGTCCGCGCCGAAGTGGAAGTGGGCGCGGTTTCGCATGACCTGCCGCTGACGGTCAATGACCAGGTCCTTGCCTTTTTGAATTACTTCAAATCGCCCCGCGGGAGCGCCATCGTGGAGACCGGCCTGCGCCGCTCGGGGCGCTACCGGGACATGGTGCGGCGCGTCCTTAGGGAAGAGGGTCTGCCCCAGGATTTGATTTATCTTGCGCAGGCGGAGAGCGCCTTCCAGCCGCAGGCGGTGTCCAAGGCCGGAGCGCGGGGCATGTGGCAGTTCATGTCCTTCGCGGGCCGGAAATACGGCCTGCAGAAGACCTGGTGGGTGGATGAACGCCAGGATCCGGAGAAAGCCACGCGAGCGGCCGCGCGCGACTTGCGCGATTTGTACGGCCAGTTCGGCGACTGGTACCTGGCGATGGCTGCGTATAACTCGGGTGCGGGAGCGGTTCAACACGCCATCGAGCGGACCGGATACGCCGATTTCTGGGAGCTCTATCACCGGAACGTTCTGCCGCGGGAAACGCAAAACTACGTGCCGATTATTCTGGCGCTGGACCTCGTATCGAAGGACCCGGCGCGGTACGGCATTGAGCCCGATCCCGAGCCCGCGCTCAAGGCCGATACGGTCAAGCCCGGGCAGGCCATCGATTTGCGCCTCGTGGCCGAAACGATTGACACCGATCTCGAATCCCTGCGCAGCCTGAATCCCGAGCTCCTGCGCCTAGTGACGCCTCCCGATCCGGATTTTGTGCTGCGACTGCCCGAGGGCGCTGCGGAGCGCTTTTTTGCGGAAATCGCGGCCATTCCTCCGGAAAAGTGGGTGAGCTGGCGCCGCCACAAAGTCGAGCAGGGGGAAACACTTTCCTCGATCGCCAAGCAATATCGACTTTCCGCGACAGAAGTGGCCGACGCGAACGAACTCGCTCCCGGCGCGACGCTCGAGGAAGGCCAGAAGCTGATTATTCCCGCGGCCGCACGCGCGGAAGCGGCTACCGGCAAGGTGATCCGCTACCGCGTCCGCCGCACCGATACGATCGCCACGATTGCCGACGAATTCGACGTAACGCCCGGCGAACTGCGCAAGTGGAATCACCTGAAAGCCAATCACGTATCCCGCGGCGTCTCGCTGCGGATCTACCCGGGAGGATTGACGCCCCCGCCCCCGGTGCAGCAAGCGAAGTCCACCAAGGGCGCTGGCCCCGCTCCCGAGACGGCAGCCACCCCGGCCCGCCACACTCCGGAAAATGGCCCGGTCATGGAAGCGCGCGCGGCGAACCCGGTCGTGCACCGTGTAAAGGCGGGCGAGACGCTATGGTCGATTGCCCGCGCCTATCAGACGACGGTCGAGGCGATCCAGGCGGGTAACCGCTTTCTCTTCAGCCGGCCCCTGCAAGTCGGCGACACCCTTACGATCCTGCCGGCGCGCTAGCCCCTTCTTGCTTTTTCGTTCCCGTTGTACCTATAGTGTGGGCGGAACATTCCGTGGACGCGGGATTCGCGCGTGTCCACGCAGTCCGGCGCCGATCGTGACTCGCGCCGGGAGCGGCTCTGACGCCGCGGGTTGGCTCGCCCTTGACAAACAGGCGGCATTCCGTTTATAAGCCCGCGACGGCTTTTTGAGCCGTCGAATTCCTCGAAATGGCGAAGAGTCGAAGGGAGAACGTGGATGGCCTACGAAAAAGAAGATCAGGGCGACGAAAACGAGTTCGTGCATTTTGAGGAAGAGGAACTCGGCGGCGACCCGGAAGAAGTAGTCGAAGAAGAGACGGAAGAGGAACTGGTCATCACCGAACGCCCCGGCACGGCGGCCGCGCTCCAGGCTCCTCCCACCACGCCCAAGACTGCCAAGAAAAAGGCGGCCGCCAAGAAGCCGGCGAAACCGGCGAAAAAGGCCAAGAAGAAAGCCAAGGCGGCTCCCAAGAAAGCAGCGAAGAAAAAGCCGGCGAAGAAACCCGCAAAGCGCGGCCGGCGGCGCTGACCAAGTTTCAAGCGCAAACATTGTGTGCCGCAGGCCCGGGGCATTTCCTCCGGGCCTGTCATATTTCTTGCCTCGCTTCGGATGTTCTATTTCGGCGCATAGCCCATAGATTTGCCGCCCTGCAATTCCTCCGTTCCATAGCGGAACAATTTTCTTGCGGCTTCTGCCGCGCGTGAATAGAGTGGCGGCCATGAGAGTGGCCGTCGAGCACGTGCGGCGGATGCGGGGCGGAGCGCAGGCCCATTTGATGCGCTGCGACGATGGGGCCTACTACATCGTCAAATTTCAAAACAATCCGCAACATTTGAGAATTCTGGCGAACGAAATGCTTGCTACACGCCTCGGGGCGAGGCTGGGGCTGGCCGTGCCGCAAGTCGAAGTGGTCGAGGTTCGCCCGGAGCTGATCGCCAACACGCCGGACCTTGCGATTCAACTTGGGCTCGGGCGCACGCCCTGTGCCGCGGGGAAACAGTTCGGATCGCAATTTCCCGGGCATCCCGCGCGGATGGCGGTGCACGACTTTCTGCCCGACGAGCAACTCGCGGGAGTGCGGAACCTGTCGGATTTCCTTGGCGTCCTGGTGCTCGACAAATGGACGTGCAACACGAACGGCCGCCAGGCTATTTTTTTTCGCGAGCCGGATGGGCTAGCGGAAGTTCTTGATTCCGTGGCAACGGTTTCCGCGTCGCCGCGGGCGCCGGAACAAACAGCCGCCAAAAACACGGCGAGTCGAGCCACGGGCGATACTGCGAGTTACGCAGCAATGGGTTACTCGGCGATGGGCTACTCAGCGATGATGATCGACTTCGGATTCTGCTTCAACGCCGGCGAGTGGGATTTTCCCGACGCCCCGCTTCGCGGACTCTACGCGCGCCATCGCGTCTACGATCGGGTCGCCGGCATCGAGTCTTTCGATCCCTGGATCGCGCGCCTGGAAAAGCAAATCACCGAGCGCGTTCTCGGCGAAGAGGCCGCGCAAATTCCGCCCGAGTGGTACGCCGGCGATTGGAGCGCGCTCGAGCGGCTCCTCGAGCGTCTTTTCAGCCGGCGGGAGCGCGTGGCCGAGCTAATTCTCTCGGCCCGCGATTCCGGCCGCGAGCCGTTTCCCAACTGGAAGGTGAAATATGCCTGAGGAAGCGCTGCAGTCCTGCGCGTACCACGTGGTGCGATACCAGCCGAATCTCGTCCGCGACGAGTGGGTCAATATCGGCGTCTTGCTCCTGATTCCTCCACACGGGAATGGACAAGCGCCCGGCGCGGGGCGCGTCCGGCAGCGCTGGCTCGAGGAACCCGCCGATCTCGCCCGCCTGCGGCGGCTGCACCCGGCCGTGGACGAGGATCTTCTGCTGCGTCTCCCAGCCGCGTTCGACCAGCAGTTCGCCGGCCGCGAAATGGACGCCGAGGCCATCCTCGAAAAATTCGACGACACGCTCTCGAACGCCGTGCAGCTCGCGCCGCGCAAGGGCCTTCTCTCGCGCGACCCGGACGCCGAGCTCGATCGCCTGTTTCGCGACCAGGTCGAGCCCGTCCGCGAAGCTCGGCGCGGTCCGGCGGAAGTCCGCACGCGCGGCGATGTTCGCGCGCGGGCCGCGGATTTCTTTCGCAGCGCGAAGATTTTGCGGTTCATGCAGCGCGGCGTGCGCGTCGAGGAATACACCGCCCCGGGCGATCCCATGCGCATCGATTTCGCCTACCGCCGCAACGGCACGCGCGGCTTCGTGCACTCGCTCGCCCTTGGCCGCGATCCCGGGCAAGCCAAGCTCCTGGCCTTCACCGCCGGCGCGATCCGCGAACGGGTCCCGCATTCGGAATTCCTGGCCGTCACCGAACGCGAGCCCGCCCGCGGCAACGCCCGCGATCAGTTTGTGTCGGAAATCTTAAGGGAGACCGGCGTGCGCGTCCTGCCGCTCCCCGATCTGCGCAAGTGGGCGGAGGATGTGGCGCCGCTGTTGCGCGCGGAAGGCGCGTGATTCGTGACTCGTGATTCGTGACCCGTTTCTTTCGGTGTGACTCGCACTGCTCTTGCCGAGCGAATCTGTACCGTCAACGCTCGGCTCTTCACGAATTACAAATCACGATTCAGGAATCACAGCACTTCTTCCTTCCACCCCTCGAGCAGCGCCTTCACCTTGCCCACGAACTGGTGCGCGATCGCTCCGTCCACCACGCGGTGATCGTAGGAGAGCGTGAGGTACACCATCGAGCGGATGGCGATGGCGTCTTCGATGACCATGGGACGCTTCTGGATTGCGCCGATTCCGAGGATCGCGACGTTCGGCTGGTTGATGACCGGAAGGCCCATCAGGCCGCCGTAGACGCCGGGATTGGTGATCGAGAACGTACCCTCTTGCACCTCCTCGGGCTTGAGTTTCTTGGCGCGGGCGCGCTCGGCGAGGTCGTTGATACCGCGCGCGATTCCCAGGAAATTCTTTTCCTCGGAGTTCTTCAGGACCGGCACGATCAGGCCCCAGTCGAGCGCCACGGCGATGCCTACGTTGATTTCGCGGTGCAGGACGACCGTCGCGCCGTCCGCCGACGCGTTGACCGTCGGAAAGGCGCGCAGCGCCTCTACGCAGGCACTGACAAAGAAGGGCATGAAGGTCAGCTTGGTCCCGTACTTCGATTCGAACGCCGCTTTCGAACGCTCGCGGATCTTGGCGATTGCGGTCATGTCCGCTTCGTCGATCGAGTAGACGTGCGGCGAGACGCGCTTGGAGGCCACCATGTGCTCGGCAATGCGCTGCCGCATCACGCTCATGGGCTGCGCTTCGTAGTTGCCGAAGTAAATCCGCTCGCGCGGCACGGCGTTTTCAAGCGCGGGGTGCACTTGAGAGCCGCCGCCCGCCGGCGGTGGCGCCGGAGGGGTGGATCGGGCTGCGGCAACGGATGGCGCGGATACTACAGCCGGCGCGGCCGGTTTTGCGGCTCCCGACTCCATGGCGGCCAGAATGTCTTTCTTGCTGACGCGCCCGCCGGCGCCGCTTCCTTCGACTGCAGAGAGATCGACGTTGTGCTCCTTGGCAAGTTTCCGCACGAGCGGCGAACTGCGGACCTTTTGGCCGTTCCCGCCCTCGCGCGGCGCAGCCGGAGCAGAGGCGGCCGCGGGTGCGCTGGCCGCCGACGCGGGCGAAGGTGCAGGCGCGGAAGCGGCAGGAGGAGGAGCAGCCGCGGCCCTGGGCGGCGCAACCTTCTCCGGCGCAGGGGCGGGAGCAGCCGAGGCTGCGGGCGCAGCCTCCCCGGTCCCAGCCGCGTCAATCACCGCAACGACCGTCTGAATCGGCACGGTCTGCCCTTCGGTAACTTTGATTTCCTTGAGCGTACCGGCCGATGGCGCGGGGATCTCCGCGTCGACCTTATCGGTGGAGATTTCAAAGAGCGGCTCGTCGCGCTCGACACGATCGCCCGGTTTCTTGAGCCACCGCGTGATGGTGCCTTCGAAAATGCTTTCGCCCATTTGGGGCATGATGACGTCGACGGACATGGGTTGCTCCTCTTTGCGGTACTTGATTCTATGACTCGAATTCGTTCGACGGCAAGTGTGACGGGTGATTCGTGACTGGTGACTGGTGAAAACCTTGATTCGTGGATCACGAATTACGACTCACGAGTCACGAATCACCGGTCACTAGTCACCAGTCACGCTTTAATACCTCGCCAGTTCCCTTGCCGCCGCCGCAACCTTCGCCGCGCTGGGCCTGAAATATTCCTCGAGGCCCGGCGCGTAGGGCACGGGCGTGTCGAGCGACGTGACGCGGCGAATCGGCGCGTCAAGATCGTCGAAGGCGTTTTCTGTGACGATGGCCGCGATTTCTCCGGCGATGCCACCGGTGCGTGTGTCTTCGTGCACGACGAGCAGCTTGTTCGTTTTGCGCACGGACTGAAGAACAGTTTCCGTGTCGAGCGGCATGAGCGTTCGCAGGTCGATCACCTCGGCCTCGATGCCTTCTTTGGCAAGCTCGCCCGCAGCTTCGAGCGAAGCATGCAGCATGGCGGCGTAGCTCACGATGGTGAGGTCGCGGCCTTCGCGGCGCACTTCCGCCTTTCCAATCGGCACAGTGAAATCGCCCGAAGGAATGTTTTCCTTGATGCGCCGGTAGAGAAACTTGTGTTCGAAGAAGAGCACTGGGTTGTTATCCCGAATTGCTGATTTCAGAAGGCCCTTGGCGTCGCGGGCGGTCGCCGGGCAAACAACCTTCAGCCCCGGCGAATGCACGAAATGCATTTCGGGATTCGCCGAGTGATACGGTCCGCCGTGCACGCCGCCGCCGCACGGCCCGCGCAGCACGATCGGAACGGGCGCGCCCCACAAATAATGGGACTTCGCGGCAAAGTTGGTGATGATCTCAAAGGCGCAGGCGATGAAGTCGATGAATTGCATTTCCGCGATGGGCCGGAGTCCCGTGTAGCTCATCCCGACCGCCGCGCCCACGATGGCCGATTCGCTGATGGGCGTGTCGATCACGCGCTCCCAGCCGTATCGCGCCAGCAGGCCCTCGGACGCCTTGAACGCGCCGCCGTAGACACCCACATCCTCGCCGAGCAACACAACCGATGGGTCGCGGTCCATTTCCTCGAACATGGCCTGGCGGATGGCTTCGAGATAGGTGGTTTCGGCCATCGTCAACGGCCCGCCCTTATGCGCGCCGCCGCGCGCGCGGGCTTCTTCGCGGATTTATTTTTCGGCGCATCGTGTTTTGTGACGATGTGCTTCGCGCCGTTCGGCGAAACGGATTCGAACGGCCACTCGGCCTTCACGATCGAGCGCGGCGGCAGGAGTTCTTCCTTGGGTCTTTCCCACACAGGCTCCACGGTGTGGCAGCCTTCACAGTAAACGCCCTCGGCGGCGAACTCCGGCGGCGGCAGCGGAGAATTTTCGGCGAATTCCACGTCCGCGCGAATTTCGCCCGCGATGCGGCCGTCGATTTCTTTTTTCGTCTTCGTGTCCCAGAGTTTCTTCTCAGTCAGGAGTTTCTCAAATCGCGCGAGCGGATCGCGCTGTTTCCAGGCTTCGAGCATGGCTTTGGGCACGTACTCGGCAGCATCGTGCTGCGCGTGGCCGAGCATGCGCATGGTCTTCGCTTCGATGAGCACGGGGCCGTTGCCCGCGCGGGCGTGGTCGACAGCTGCGCGCGTCGTGCGGACCACGGCAACGACGTCGTTTCCGTCGACGATCTCGCTGCGAATTCCGTACGCCTTGGCGCGGTCCGCGAAATTCGTGAGCGCAGCCTGCTTTTCGATCGGCGTCGAGTAAGCCCACTGATTATTTTCGACGATCAGGACGAACGGCGCCTTTTGCACGGCTGCGAAATTCAGACCTTCGTGGAAAACGCCGGTCGATGTCCCGCCGTCGCCGATCCACGTCATGGTCACGATTTTCTGCCCGAGGTAGTGGCCGGCCATGGCGACGCCTGCCATCACGGGGATCAGATCGCCCAGGACCGAGGTGGGCGAAATCACGTGGCGCACTCTCAGGTCGCCGAAGTGGCTCGTGCCGTCCTTGCCGCGCGTCGGCGAGGTGTAGCGCGCCATGTGCTGCGTCATGACGTCACGCGGCTTGAAGCCGCGCACGAGGAGCGCGCCGATATTGCGGATCATGGGAGCGATCCAGTCGCCGGGAGCGAGCGCGTAGGCCGTGCCCACGGAAATCGCTTCCTGCCCGAGGCTCGGGTACAGGCCGCCGACGATTTTGTTCTGGCGGAACAGGCGCACCATTTGTTCCTCGAGATCGCGGTTGAGCCGCATGTAGTAGTAGAGCTCGAGGTGTTCGTCGCGCGTCAGGGTGAAGGCCATGGCGACTCCCAATATCGCATCCCGCGCGGGGTTGCGCTATGCGGAGATTCCGGCAGGTTGCTCATTTTCATGCGGGGCGACGGCGTCCAGCTCTTCACGGCTGGCCGCGCGCGGGGCAAGGCCGAAGAGGTCTCCGAAGTGCGCGGCGATGCGCGAGGAAACCTTCTGCATTTCGACGCTGCGGCCAAGCAGTCTCTCCAGCGAAGTCGCCCGCTTGCCGGCGATCCCGCACGGCACGATCAGATCGAAATAGCGGAGGTCCGTCGAGACGTTGTAGGCAAATCCGTGCGAAGTGACCCAGCGGCTGATGTGCACGCCGATGGCGCCAAGTTTTTCCTCGTCCTTTACTTCCTCTGCGTCCTCAACTTCCTTTATGTCCATTTGAGCGTTGGCCATGGGGCCGCGCGCCACATCCACCCACACGCCCGCGCGCCCGGGCACGCGCTTCGACGCAACGCCGAAATCGGCTGTCGCGCGAATCATCACTTCCTCAAGGCTGCGCACGTACCACGCCACGTCGCGGCGAATTTCACCGAGATTCACGATCGGGTAGCCGACGAGTTGACCCGGTCCGTGGTAGGTGATGTCGCCGCCGCGGTTTGTCTCATAAAACGAAACGCCCATCTGGCGAAGCAAGCTTTCCGGAGCGCGAAGGTTGGAGATTTTCCCGCTACGACCGAGGGTGATAACGTGGGGATGTTCGCACAGGAGCAGAACGTCGGGGATCTCTCCGGCCTTGCGCGCCGCGACGACGCGTCGCTGCAGCTCCCATGCCGCGCCGTATTCCACAAGACCCAGATCGACAACGAGCAATTCCTTCATGGATGGGAAAACTCTCGACTCTGAACTGTCAACTCTTCGCTTTTTTCGCCGAAACGATCCGCTCGACCTGTCCGAGGTGATTCAGATCGTGCCCGGCCATCATGCCGACGATGTGCTCGATGGTTTCGACGCCGCGCTCGGCGTGCAGGCCATGGTGCTTCCACTGTTCGGGCGTCAACGATTTCAAGAGCGCTAGGTTCGCTTCCCGCGCCGCGCGAAACTGCGCGACCGATTTCCGCGCGTCGCGCCTCTCGTAGTGTCCCGCGGCGGCCCAGGTGTCCTGGTCAAACGGCTGAATCGGCGTTCCTGGAGCGCCCAGAATTTGCCGCATGCGCCAGCCGACAACGATTTCGCAGTCCGCGAGGTGCGCCACGATTTCCGCCGCGGACCATTTCCCGGGCGCCGGCCGCTTGCGGAGCTTCGCGCCGGACGCTCGCCCGATCAACCGGCCCAGTTTATTCGGCGTGGCTGCCTGAATTTTCAGGGGCTTTTCCCCGCCGAGCATTCCTAGCATGCGCTGTGTGTATTCCTGCGGAGTTTCCTGCATACCGGCGCTTCTCCTTCTGTTGCGCGTTCACGTTTCCACCTACACATTAATCGCGAGCCCGCGCACCGAGGCCACCGCGTCGGCCATCGCTTCCCACACCGTCGGATGCGCGTGCACCGTGGACATCAAATCGTCCACAGTGGCCTCGAGCTGCAGCGCGGCGACCGACTCCGAAACGATTTCCGTGGCGAGCGGTCCGATGATGTGCACGCCGAGAAGCTCGCCATATTTTTCGTCGGAGACGACCTTGATGAAGCCCTCGTGATTCCCCAGGATGGTCGCCTTGCTGTTGCCAATAAATGGAAATTTTCCGGTCTTGACGGAGTAGCCTGCTTCGCGCGCGGCGCGCTCGGTCAGGCCGATGGACGCCACCTGCGGCTCGCAGTACGTCGCGTTGGGAATGCGCGTCTTCTGGATCGGCGGCATGTCAGCCTTGCCGGTGATTTTCGCGACGCAGCTGATCCCCTCCATCGACGCGGCGTGCGCTAGCTGCGGCATGCCGGCGACGATGTCGCCGATGGCGTAGAGGCGCGGCTCGTCAGTTTCCATATACGGGCCGGTGTGAACGAACCCGCGCTCGAGCTTTGCCCTAGATTTTTCGAGACCCAGATTTTCCGTGAGCGGCCTGCGCCCGACGGCCATCAGCACGCGCTCGGCGGACACGGTCTGCGTCTTCCCCGTCTTGTCGGTAAAGGAAACCGTCGCGCCCTGCGCGTCTTTTTTCACGGTGTCTACTTTCGCTTCCGTGAAAATCTGGATTCCCTTTTTCTTCAGGGATTTTTCGAGCTCCGCGGAAATTTCTTCGTCTTCGATGGGCGTCACGCGCGGCAGCATTTCGAGCACCGTCACCTGCGTGCCGAACGAATTGAAGACCGAGGCGAATTCGACGCCCACCGCGCCCGCGCCCACAATCACCAGGGTCTTCGGCACGGCTGGCAACTGCAAAATCTCGATGTTGCTGAGGATCGTTTTTCCGTCGATCTCGATTCCCGGAAGCGACCGCGCCGCCGAGCCCGTCCCGAACATGATGTGCGTGGCCTCGACTTCGGTGATTTGCCCGTCCTTTTCGACGGTTACGCGCCCCGGCCCCGCCCAGCGGCCCCAGCCCTGCATCTTGTCTACCTTGTTCTTGCGGAACAGGAACTCAATGCCCTTGGCGTGCTTGTTGACGACGTAGTCCTTGCGCGCCAGCGTCGCCGGCCAGTTGAGCGAAAATTCCTTCACGTCGATGCCGAATTCCTTGGCGCGCTTGAATGTGTCGAAAATGTCCGCATTGTGCAGCAGGACCTTCGTGGGAATGCAGCCGACGTGCAGGCAGGTGCCCCCGAGGTACCCATCCTTCTCAATGCAGAGGGTTTTCAGGCCCCACTGCGAGGCGCGAATCGCGGTGTTGTACCCCCCCGGACCGCTGCCGATAATCGCCAGATCGTATTTGGCCAAGTGTCCTCCGCGGCAGGCTGGAGCGCCACTCACATTCCAAGAATTTTCAGTGCAGGCGCCACCGCAAGCCCGCCCGTTCCTTCGTATTTCGAAAGCTCGCCTATTAGATGAAGTGGGAGTGCAGCCGGCGTCCGCCTTTGCGCGCGGCTTGCCCCGGTCGAATCAGGGCCAGCCCCATCGTACAGAGCTGGCGTGAAATTTCCGCGCACCGATTCTAGCAGCCGCTCACATACCCCGCAACACTCCGGAACGGCGCCTTGACCGTGCTTGGAGCCGTCTGCTAGCGTAAGTGCTTTGCGGTTGCTGGCGCGCAGCGTCAACTCGCACTCGCCCGTTAGTCGCCGATTCACAACATCATGGATACCATTCACATTACGATGCCGGATGGCGCTGTCCGGGAAGTGCCGCTTGGCACGACGGCGGCCGAGATTGCGCAGCAGATCTCGCCGCGCCTGGCGAAGGAAGCCCTTGTGGCGCGGATCGCGCCCAGCCACCCGGTCGGCGCGGCTCCTCAAGCTGCTGGTACGCCGGCGGCCGCGTCTCCAGATGCGGCACCCGAAGCGAAGCTCTCCTCCTCCAACGGCGAAGGCTTTCTGGTTGATCTGCGCGCGCCGATCGATCAGGACGTGAAGCTGTCTATCCTCACGCCGAAAGATCCCGAAGCGATTCAGGTGCTGCGCCACTCGGCGGCGCACCTGCTCGCCGCGGCGGTGCTGGAACTTTTCCCGAACGTTAAACTAGGCATCGGGCCTCCGATCGACACCGGATTTTTCTACGATTTCGTGCGGGACGAGCCGTTCACGCCCGAGGACCTCGAGCGCATCGAAAAAAAGATGCGCGAGCTGGCGGCCCAGGACATTCCCAACGAACGCAAAATGCTGCCGAAGCCGGAGGCGCTCGAGCTCTACCGGAAGTGGGACCAGGGCTTCAAGTGCGAGCTGGTTGAAGAGCGCGCCATCGAGCCGATGGTCTCGTTCTACACCACCGGAAAATTCATCGATTTCTGCCGCGGGCCGCACATTCCTTCGACCGGACGCATTCGCGCTTTCAAATTGATGAGCGTGGCGGGCGCCTACTGGAAGGGCCAGGAAGGCAACCCGCAGATGCAGCGCATCTACGGCGCTTGCTTCTACACGCAACAGGAGCTGGACGAATATCTTCACCGGCTCGAGGAAGCCAAGCGCCGCGACCATCGCCGCCTCGGGCCGGAGCTGGATCTTTTTTCCGTGCAGGAAGAGGCCGGGCCGGGGCTTATTTTCTGGCATCCCAAGGGCGGCCTGGTGCGCAAGCTGATGGAAGACTGGCTGCGCGACGAACTGCTGCGGCGCGGCTACGACCTCGTCTACACGCCACACATCATGCGGCTCGAGCTGTGGAAGACGAGCGGCCACGCCGATTTCTATCGCGAAAATATGTTCGGCCCGGTTGAGGTGGAAAAAGACGACTACCAGCTGAAGCCCATGAATTGCCCGGGCCACATTTTGATTTACAAGTCGCGCCTGCGCAGCTACCGCGAGCTTCCTGTGCGCCTCGCCGAGTTGGGCACCGTGTATCGCTACGAGCGCTCGGGCGTGCTGCACGGCCTGCTGCGCGTGCGCGGATTCACGCAGGACGACGCGCACATTTTCTGCATGCCCGAGCAAATCGAATCCGAAATCGAGGCGTGCATCGATTTCGCGTTTGCGGTGATGAAGACGTTCGGATTCAGCCAGTACGTCGTCGAGCTTTCGGACTGGGACGCAAAGCATCCGGAAAATTACCCCGGTTCGGCCGAAGACTGGGCCCGCTCGACGGGCGCGCTTGATAGGACGCTGACCAGGCTGGGAATCCCGTTCAAACGCATGGAAGGCGAAGGGGCGTTTTACGGGCCGAAGATCGACTTCAAGCTGATCGATGCCATCGGCCGCCCCTGGCAGCTCACCACCGTGCAATTCGATTTCAATTTGCCGGGGCGGTTCGGGCTCGAATACGTTGGCGAAGACGGCGCGCGCCACCAGCCGCTGATGGTGCATCGCGCGCTGTGGGGCTCGGTGGAGCGATTCTTCGGCATCCTGATCGAGCATTACGCCGGGGCGTTTCCGGTGTGGCTCGCGCCGGTGCAGGCGGAAGTGCTGCCGGTCAGCGAGAAATTCTCCGTGTACGCGACGAACGTCACCGCGGAACTCCGCGCTGCGGGCTTCCGCGTCCATCTCGACGACCGCAACGAGAAGCTGCAGGCGAAAATTCGCGACGCGCAGATGCAAAAAATTCCCTACATGCTGATCGTTGGCGGCAAGGAAGCCGAAGCAGGAACCGTGTCGGTCCGCCAGCAGAGCAAAGGCGATTTGGGTCCGCGGCCGATTGCGGATTTTATTGCCGACCTCTGCAATCAAGTCGATTCCCGCGCGATCTAGACCCCGGCCGGTTGCTGTAGCCCGCGTCTTTAGACGCGGGGTTTCCTGGAGCGACAAAGAATCCTCGTCCCTAAAGAGGGCACGCGAAAACAGCGCGTCAGAGCCGATTATGTCGCGGCCGTTGTATACGCGCGCCGCAGCGCCAGTCCGGATGCCACAAGCCCGGCGACCAGAACCGCCGCGATCAATACCAGCGCCGTCGTAGACACTCCCGCCTTCGAGAGAAACACCCACCACTTGTCGAAACCGCGGCCGATGGGTGCCGCTGCCGACCTCGCGTAGTGCGCGAGCAAGTGGATCTGCATGGCGATGGGCGAGAAACTCATGCGGTAGTTGTACTGCGCGTCGTAGTAGGCGCCGACAACGTCTGCTTCGAGGAAGCTTGTCGCAGAGCCGATGGCCTGCACGAAAAACCCACCGGCGAATACCGCGATCGCTAGCAAGCGCGTCTTGCGCGACGCCGCATCGAGCGCCGGACCGACACCCAGCCCAAGCAAGACGAGGGTGGGCACGACGTAACGAGGCCCGTAGCAATAACCGCCCTCCCACTGCGTGTAAGTCGAAAAAAACAACAAGTAGACGACCGGCGTAACTGCCGCGACCACCGCTAACCCCCAATCGCGCCGCCAGAGTCGCGGCAGGCCGAGCATGGCCAGCAGAATCGGCGGCGAAAAAAGAAAAATCGATTTTCCGGGCGAGACGAGAAATCCACGCAGGCCCGTGGCCAGCGGCGTCTCAAACGTGTTGAGCGCCTTGCCGCCTTCCGCAGCGGCAGGGTAACCGAAATCCCAAAAACTTCCGTGCAGGTATGCGTCCCGCCACAAGAGCAGTGCGGCGCTCACCCCAACAGCTACTGCCAGCGCGATCGCGGGCCTCCATCCCTTTTTTCGCTTGCCAACGAAAAGCGCGACCAGAAAAACGGGCACCGCAATGACGTGCGTCGGCCTGACCCAGACGGCGGCGCCGAGGAACACTCCCGCGCTCAGTCCGCGGAGGATCGAAATGTTCGCAGTCTGCGGCGTCGAAAAAAGCACCGCTGCAGCGGCTAGAAGGAGCGCGGCGGCGAGAGGTTCGGAGTAGAGCCAGCCGGAATAGGCAGCCAGCGGAGTCGCAAACGCCAGAATCCCTGCCGCGAGCAGCGAAATTTTCGGCGCGATTCCAAGCTCGAGAAAAATGTAGAGCGAAAGCGCAGCAGCAAGGGCTGAAAAGAACGCGCTCTCCCCGGTCAGAAAGAAGTCGCTGAAGGCGTCGCGCAAGGCGCGCGGCACTCCCGGCAAATGCCTCCCCGCAAATTGTCCAGCGACGTACCACGGCAGAAGCGCGAACGCCTGACCCGGCGGATACGGCGACTGGGGCCGCCCGAAGCGGTCGAACGTACCATAAAACTGGTTGGCCTCGACGGCCTGCGGGATCGCGGTGGCGCCGCGTTTCGCTAGACTCTCCACTTGAAATGCAGCCGAGACTTCGTCGATCGTCCGGACGCGCCCGCTCGAAAACAGAAAGTAAGCAAAGTTTAGGAACAGAAAGAAGGGAATCACAAGCGCCGCGCGGCTCCGGCCGCCGCTCGAACCTGCTGCGCTGGAACTTATAGGTGAAGATGCGGTCGTGGACATGTCGCGAGAGGTCGCCAAGCGATTACAGCACATGCCGCAGGGCGACAAGCGGCGAGTTCGCGCCCCAGTTCTTACCCTGCAACCCAAGCCAGCAGAAATTCGACGGCCATGCCCCCTGCCTGAAACCAGCCACGCAACGAGGGTTTAGAGATATGGAAAACCCGTGTCTCTCTTCATCAACGATCTTTGACTTCTCGGGCCATCTATGTAAGAAATCGTGCCGCCGTTTAGGATATCGATATGAACGCAAATTCAGCCCAACCCGTGCCCCAATTGGACGCCCGTAATCGCAACCGCGTCCTCAAGATTCTCGAAAGCAACTGGCAGGCCGAAATGCGGGGATATCACACGTACGAAACGATGGCCGAGCGCGAGACCGACCCAGCGCGGCGTGCGGCGTTCCGCACGTTGGCCGATGCCGAGGATCGCCATGCCCAACTGTGGGCAGAGCGCATTCGCGCGCTCGGCGGCCCGGAACCGGTCTACGAGGGTCCCAATACGGGTGAAGCGGACACGGTTGCGAACCGCGCCGGCGGCGTCGAACTGACGCTGCGGCGGCTGGAACTCGACGAAAGCCGCGACATCGCGAAGTACGCGAAGCAGATCAAGGACCTTGGCGACGAACCCAGCATTCGCATCCTCGAGCAGGTGATCGAGGACGAACGCGAACATTACCAGACGCTGAGCGGACTCATCCGCAATCGCCGCCCACTTCCGCTCGCCTCTCCGGAACAGGCCAGGCAGGCGCTCGACGAGCTTCTGGCCGCCAGAGAGCAAGAACATCCAAAAGCCGCCGGGTGGGTCGGTGACGCAATCTACGGGATCAACGACGGTCTCGGAGCGATCTTCGGAATCGTTTCCGGAATCTCCGGTGCAACGCTCGGGAACAGCAAATTCGTGATCATCGCGGGGACGGTCGGCATGCTCGCCAGCGCCTTATCCATGGGGTCCGGCGCGTACCTCGCGGCCAAAAGCGAACGTGAGATCTACGATGCGGAGTTTTCCCGCGAGCGCGAAGCGGTGGAGAACAATGAATCCGAAGCGAGGGAAGTTCTTTCCCTGAGCTATCAAATTCGAGGACTGAGCCCGGACCAGGCCGACCAGTTCGTCGAAAATTTGGCCAAAGACAAAACCCAATTCGTGCGCACGCTGGCCCAGGAAAGATTGAACATGACGGAAGATGGCCTCCGGAAGCCCCTGACCTCGGCGGTTTCCGGGGCGCTTTCAACGGCGATCGGCGCGACGATTCCCATCCTTCCATTTTTCTTTCTGAGCGGCTATCCGGCGGTCATCGTGGCCGCCGTTGTGTCGCTTGCGGCGCATTTCGCCGTGGGCGCGGCCAAATCGCTCATTACCATCCGCTCGTGGTGGAGCAGCGGATTGGAAATGACGCTGGTCGGCGCCGTGGAAGGCGTCATCACATATCTTCTTGGAATCGCTATCGGGAGAATCACGGGAACGGGAATATGATCCATCCGGCGGAAGGGTTGGCGACTTAATTATTTCCTACGAATTATAAAAGCTTGACTCCCGCGCACGAAATGCGGTATTTCGTGTGCATAAAGGGTTGGCTTCATACTAATCGTGCCAAGCTGGCCCCAAGCGATACACGTTCATAATGAGTGGGTGTATCTGAACGATTTTTCTGCCTCCTCATAAGAAATGAGGCCGTAATGAACCGCCCTTCTACCCGGCAGGGAACGCCTGTTCCTGCGCCGCCTTCGATGCCGTTCCCATTGCGTCCGGCGACTCCCGTACAAACGCAGCCTGAGTTCGGAAGCTGGTGGGATCGCTTGATGGTGCAGCTGATTTTCGCTGTCGCCTGCATTGCGGCGGGATATCACTTCCATCCGTTCGGACTGTCGAGTCTTGAAGCGGCTGGCGTCGGGCTGGCGTTTGCCATTGCCGTTTTCTTATTCGAGATACGGCTGCAACGCGCCAGCATGCGCCGGCTGATCGGAGCCGCGATCGGATCGATCCTGGGCATTCTGGGCGCTTACTTGATGGGCTTGGTCCTGGCTCGCACTTCGATTCCGGAGGGTTCGCGGTCCTTCATGGATGTGGCGCTGCTCCTCGTGATGACGTACATCGGTCTCGTGGTCGGGGCGAACAAGGGCGACATGCTGAACCTGCAGGCGCTCGGGGGCCTCTTTGGCAGCGAACGCAGCACGCGGCGAATGCCCAAGGTGCTGGACACGAGCGTCATTATCGACGGGCGGATCGCCGACATTTGCGAAGCGCATTTTCTGGACGGCGTCATGCTGATCCCGCAATTTGTCCTGCGCGAATTGCAGTTCGTCGCCGATTCAGCCGATTCGCTAAAACGACAGCGCGGGCGGCGTGGCCTCGAGGTGCTGCAGCGCATCCAGAAAATGCCGCATCTAGAGGTCGAAATCGCGGACGACGATTTTCCGAACATCGCGGACGTGGATCTGAAACTCATCGAGCTGGCCAAGCGCTACGATGGAAAAATCCTCACGAACGACTACAATCTGAATAAAGTTGCGTCGCTGCAGGGGATTGAAATCCTGAACGTCAACCAGCTGGCCAACGCGCTGAAGCCCGTGGTCCTGCCCGGCGAGACGATGCGCGTCTTCATCCTTCGCGAGGGCAAGGAGTACAACCAGGGCGTGGCCTATCTCGATGACGGCACGATGGTCGTGGTGGACGGCGCGCGCCGCATGATCAACAAGACGATCGACATCACGGTGACTTCGGTCCACCAAACCACCGCCGGCAAAATGATTTTCGGCCGCCTCGACGAACGGAACGATTTGCAGACCCCGCGCCCGACCCAGCCTCACGCCGTCAACGAGCTGCCGCGGCCCGCAGAAAACGCCGCCCGGCCCAACGCACCGCTGCCCGGCAGCGAACGCATGCCGCGCCCGGCGGTTCCCGATTCCACGGACGAACCGGAGTAAGGTCGCCGCAAATTCAAGCGGCGCGGGCTGAATCCTGCGCTATGCTTGCCTCGCGATTCCCGCTGCGCTAACCTCGCGGTATTAAAATTGCCAATTGTGACGCAACGGGAAAGGACGGCTGCATCTTGGCTTCTTCTCAAAGGCTTTCTGATCGGCGCGCGTTTTTGAGTTTTCTCGTGGCGAGCCCAGTCCTTGCCTATGCGGGACTCAATTCGCACTGGATTGATGAAGTGCTGGCCGCGCCGCCTCAGCAGCAAAACGAAGTCGTCATCAAGTCGGTCAAGGAAGCGTTGAATGTTTTTGACTTTGACGCGGCGGCGCGCGTGAAACTCACCACGGCGCACTACACGTTCATCACCGACGGGTCATTCAACAACGAAACGCTGCACGCCAATCGCGAAGGCTTTCAGAAATACGAAATCCGCCTGCGGCGCCTGACTGGAATCATGCAGGTGGATCAATCGGTCAAAATCTTCGGCAAGACGTGGGAATCGCCGATTTTCTTTTGCCCCGTTGGCCGGATGAACGCCTACTACCCGGACGGCGCGGTGGTGGTGGCTCAAGCCGCGCAAGCGACGCGCACGCTGCAGATTCTGGCGGGTTCGGCGGCGATTCTCGTCGATCCGCAGGGAATCGAAAGAGTAGTCGCGGCGCGCGGAGAGCCTGTCTGGTTCGCGGGACTCGGCAGCAGCCTGGACGGACCGACTCTCAGGCGCATCGAGTCGACCGGCTGCCCTGTGCTGGTGTGGACGGTGGACGACGGCGGCGCGAACACGATCGGCGCGAAGTCGGTGCAGCGCGCGGGCGTGCGTGACCTGGATCGTGAGGCCGATGACCGTTGCGTCGGTTGCCACTCGAATCTTCCCAAGGTCACGCGCATCACGGCCGGTACGCCGATGGATATTCTCGGCGCGGTCGGTTCGTTGCAAGGCGAGACCAGCGTGAAACTCAACTGGGACGACGTGAAGCGCGTCCGTAACATGACAAAAATGAAGATCGTTCTCAAGGGAATCGTCGCTGGGGAGGATGCAGCGCTCGCTGTGAAGAACGGAGTCGACGGCGTGATCGTTTCCAATCACGGCGGCCACGAAGACGCGAGCGGACGCGGCACGATTGAATGCCTGCCGGAAGTTTTGTCGGGCGCTAGCGGAAAGATCCCAGTGCTCATCGACAGCGGATTCCGGGGCGGCGCGGACGTTTTCAAGGCGCTAGCGCTAGGCGCCACGGCGGTGGGAATTGGACGCCCGCATATTTGGGGGCTGGCTTCGTTTGGGCAGGAAGGTGTGGAGACGGTGGTCGCGATTTTGCGGCGCGAGCTGCAGGCGATCATGGCGCAGACCGGCGCTGCGTCGATCGCGCAGATTCGGCGCGATTCGCTCGTACCGCGCGCGTAGCACAGCGACTCTTCGCCGTGTGGGTTTTGCAATTTCATATAGCGCGGGGTCTCAGATCGGGCTACAAAACCGCACAGCGAAGAGTCGCTGTGCTACTCAAATCGCCCACCATTGCGGGCTCGAAGACCGGGAATTGACGGATGAAGGAGTAGAAGAGCATGAGCCACAGCGAGCGCAAAGATGTGATCTTGCCGCGGAGGGGATTTATTCAGAAAGCGGCGGCGGGCCTTGGCG
>Ga0210394_10001249_pt1 | contig 42083 bp, 39 predicted proteins | sample IncBWC12MmetaG_FD_160121 | JGI IMG/M metagenome (GOLD analysis project Ga0210394, IMG submission 160121) | Forest soil microbial communities from Barre Woods Harvard Forest LTER site, Petersham, Massachusetts, United States - Inc-BW-C-12-M | ecosystem: Environmental > Terrestrial > Soil >...
TGTAAGCGGGTCCCACCATGCCGATTCGATCAGGATGTTGCGGGTCTTCTCGGTGATCATCGTGTCGAACCCGCCCATGGTTCCCGCCAACCCAACCGGCTTCTTCGCATCCGCCACAACCAGGTCTTCAGAGGTCAGCTTGCGTTCCACGCCGTCAAGTGTCTTCAACATCTCGCCGTTACGCGCGCGGCGCACGATGATCCTGCCGCCCTCGAGCAGATCGAGGTCAAAGACATGCGTAGGCTTGCCAATTTCCCAAAGCGTGTAGTTCGTGGCATCCACCGCGTTGTTGATGGGCCGCTGATCCAACAGAGACAATCGTCGTGCAACATTCTCAGGTGACGCTTTCACCTTTACGGCATGCATCACCCGCGCGGTGAACCGCGGGCAGCCTTGCCCATCTTCGATCTCGATTGGGAAGGGCACGACTTTAGTCGTGCCGCTCAGGTCTCGTGATGAGCCGGCTTTAGCCGCTGAGGCAACCGGCGGCTTCGGCTCAATCACCTTCAGGGGAACGTCGTAGATTGCGGACGCTTCTCTCGCCGCGCCGTAGTGATTCATCGCGTCCGGGCGGTTGGTGCCGATCTCCATTTCAAAGACGGTCCAGTCGCCTTCGCCCGAGATGCCCTCGACCGCCAACCCCGCCGAGGTCAGGTCCTCGGCCAGACGGCGTTCGTCCACCGCAAGATCAACGAACTCGCGTAACCATGACGGGAGAAGCTTCACGCGAACTGCTCCAAAAACCTCACATCGCCCTGAAAGAACAACTGAATGTCATCCACGCCATACTTCAGTAGCGCCACCCGGTCCGCGCCCATGCCAAATGCGAAGCCGCTGACCTTCCGGGAATCGTAGCCCACGAACCCATACACGTTCGGGTCCACCATGCCGCAGCCCAGAATCTCGATCCACCCGGTCTGCTTGCACGGGCGGCACGGTTCGCTGCCGCGCTTGCCGCTGCCGCCGCAGATGAAGCAACTCACCATCATCTCCGCGCTCGGCTCGGTGAACGGGAAGTACGACGGTCGGAAATGCGTCTTCACACTCGACCCAAACAGCGCCTTCATCGCGTGGTCGAGGGTGCCCTTCAAATCTCCGAACGTAATGTTGCTGTCCACCGCCAGGCCTTCTATTTGATGGAACATCGGCGAGTGGCTGGCGTCGAATGGATCATTGCGATGCACTTTGCCCGGAATTACAATCCGCAGCGGCGGCTTCTCCCGCTCCATGGTGCGAATCTGCACCGGGGACGTGTGCGTGCGCAGCAGCAAACGCTCGCGCAGCGGCTTCGATTCCTGATGGGCGATGAACAGCGTGTCCTGCATGTCGCGCGCCGGATGGTTGGGCGGAAAATTCAACGCCTCGAAGTTGTAGTAGTCAGTCTCGATTTCTGGCCCTTCCCGCACCGAATAGCCAAGATCACGAAATACCGAGACGATCTCGTTCATGGTTTTGATGATGGGATGTTCCGCGCCTAGCGGGCGACGAATGCCGGGAAGGGTGATGTCGAGACGCTCAGAGAACTCTTTAGCGGCAGAGGCACCCTGCTGCAAACGCTTATGGGCGGTTTCGACGGCTTCCTGGATTCTCGCCTTCGCCTCGTTCGCTCGATCGCCGACGCGCCATTTGAGATCAGCAGGACAGGCTCTCAGCCACAGTTCATTAATTTGCGCCAGGATACCGCCTTTCCGCGCCATCCAACGATCTCGGAATGCCTTCCACTCCAAGTCGCTGCTGACTGCGGCCGATTCAGCATCAAGCGCATCGAGAAGCTCGCGCAGGGCTTCCTCAATCGAATCCGCATCAAACCGGGTGAGCCTGGGAACGTGGTATGTCATTTCTTCTGAAAAACACCTCAACTGCTTGTCATCCCGAGCGAAGCATGAAGCTCCGCAAGCGGAACTTCATCGCAGTCGAGGGATCTGCAGTTTCGGCAAGCAAACTCCAGATTCCTCGCGCGCTGAAGCCCCCTCGGAATGACAAATCTGAATTGGCTAAATGCTAATTGCTAAAGGCTGGTTTTACGCGGCCCCGCCGAGAGCGCCCTTCGCCTGCTCGGCGAGGCTCTTAAACGCGCCCGGATCCTTCACCGCCAGGTCCGCTAGAATCTTGCGATCCAGTTCCACTCCGGCTTTCTTCATCCCATGGATGAACTGGCTATAGCTCAAGCCGTTCAGCTTGGCCGCGGCGCCGATGCGGACGATCCACAGCGAGCGAAACTGGCGCTTGCGCTGCTTGCGCCCGGAATAGGCGAACTTCAGCCCGCGCTCGACCGCTTCTTTGGCCGACCGGTACAGTTTGGATTTTGTCAGGAAATAACCGCTGGCACGGTCCAGTATCTTCTTGCGTTTGGCGTGGCGTTTGGTGCCACGCTTTACTCGAGGCATAGTTACTCCTTTTTTAGTTTCAATTTACGGCGGCTGGAGGCAAGGAAGTATCTGCCTCTTCACACGCCGGGGGCCGGAAGTTCTCAGCCCACACCATGCAGGCGATTTCGCCCGCGTCATCCTTTAATACGGAATCATTCGCTTAACTTTGGGCGTATCCGCATCGCTCACCAGAACCGCGTGCCCCAACTTCTTCTTGCGCTTGTGCGCCTTGGAAGTCAGCATGTGACGCAAATGCGAATGCCCACGCTTCACTTTTCCCGTGGCAGTTTTCTTGAAGCGCTTGGCAGCGCCTTTGTGTGTCTTTAGTTTCGGCATAAGTCCTTAAAAGCGGCAATTAGCAGTTAGCACTTTAGCAATACCTCAGGCGGCTGAATGCCAAGTGCTAAATGCTAATGGCTTCTTCTACGCCTGCTTCGCGCTCGGCGCGGGCGGCGATGCTACGGGCGCGGCAACAGCTCTCTGCTGCTGCGGCGCTGGATGCGGCTTCTGTCCCCCTGCATCCTTCTTCGGCGCAAGAATCGCGTGCAGCGTATTCCCTTCCTGCCGCGGCCGGAATTCCACAATACTCTTATCTTCTACGTCTTTGATCAGGCGTTCCAGAATCTGCCTGCCTAAACTCGTGCGCGTCATTTCGCGGCCGCGAAAGAAAATGGTCGCCTTGACCTTGTCTCCCTCATCCAGAAAGCGCAAGACGTGATTCTTCTTGGTCTCGTAGTCGTGATCGTCCACATTAATCCGGAACTTCACTTCCTTGACCGTAATCGTCTTCTGGTGTTTCTTGGCCTCGCGTTCCTTCTTTTCCTGCTGGTACAGGAATTTGCCGTAGTCCATGATGCGGCAAACCGGCGGGACAGCGCTCGGCGAAATTTCCACCAGGTCGAGATTTTTTTCGCGGGCCAGCTTGAGCGCTTCGTAAGGCGGCATAACCCCGATCTGCTCGCCCTCATCGCCAATTACGCGGATTTCTCGCGCCCGAATACGATCGTTGATGCGGATAAACCGTTTATCGATACTATCCTCCGTCCGAAACAACCGCAGTTTCGATGGAAAATTATAACATGGGGGTCGCTGCCCTCTGCTCCCATTGGCCCCTCTTATGCTAGTCTGGCCGAATTATGGCGGATGTGGCTCTCCAAGCCAAGCACTTCCTCAGCAACAAGATCGAGCACTTCACCGAGTCCGTGATCCGCGACATGACCCGCCAGGCCATGCTGCATGGCGCCGTCAATCTGGCCCAGGGCTTTCCCGACTTCCCTGCTCCCGCCGAAATCAAGCGGGCGGCGCAAGACGCCATAGCAGCCGACGTCAATCAATACGCCATCACCTGGGGAGCGAAGAACCTGCGCAACGCCATCGCCCGCCAGATGCAGGCTTGGCAAGGAATTCCTGTCGACCCGGAAACCCAAATCACCGTCTGCTGCGGCTCGACCGAAGCCATGATCTCGACCCTCTTAGCCGTTTGCAACTCGGGCGACGAGGTCGTCATCTTCGAGCCTTTTTACGAAAACTACGGACCCGACGCGATTCTCTCAGGAGCGAGGCCCGTTTTCGTCAAGCTGCGTCCGCCGAGCACGCCCGATGATGAATGGACTTTCGACGAGTGCGAATTGCGCGCCGCGTTTCACCATCACACCAAGGCAATCATCCTGAATACACCGAACAATCCCACGGGAAAAGTATTCACCCGGGCCGAGCTGGAGATGATTCGGGATCTGTGCGTCGAGTTCAACGTGATTGCCATCACCGACGAAATCTACGAGCACATCCTCTACGACGGCACCCAGCATCTCTCCATTGCCAGCCTCGACGGAATGGAAGATCGCACCGTCACCATTAACGGTCTCTCCAAAACCTACAGTGTGACCGGCTGGCGCGTGGGCTGGACCGTGGCTTCTCCGCTGGTCACCAGCGCGATTCGCAAGGTGCACGATTTCCTGACCGTCGGCGCGCCCGCCCCATTGCAGGAAGCCGGAGCAGCAGCCCTCGGGCTACCGGAAAGCTACTATCAAAATCTAGCCAACGGGTATCGCGCCCGGCGTGACCGCCTCATGCCCGCGCTGTCCGAAGCCGGGTTCCGCTGCTTCCGTCCCCGCGGTGCGTATTACATCATGACTGACATCAGCTCCTTCGGATTTTCCGACGATATCGCTTTCACCCAACACCTGGTAAAAGACATCGGCGTGGCGGCGGTTCCGGGATCCAGCTTCTACAACAATCCTCGTGATGGAGCGCGGCAGGTGCGCTTTGCGTTCTGCAAGCGTGAAGACACTCTCGACGAGGCCGCCCGCCGACTAATGAAGCTGCGGGGTGGCCGCGTCTGAAACCTGTCCAGGAATCACATTACTTCCGGCCGAACCCTTCTGGATACCCAACCCTGACGAACCTCCACCTACAATTCTAAAAATAGCGGCTGCGTATGCTTTAGAAGCACCTCCGATTTACTATGCCCGGAACCCGCCAAAATCCGACCCGCGCCGAAGCCGTCTGGATTTATCAGCCCTGGTTGGATTTGGTGGTGGGATGCGGCGCCTGGTCAGTTCCATTATTACTGCTCGCCTATTTCACTACCGCCGCCAGCACGCTCACTTGGTCCATTGTTTTCTACGTCCTTGCGCTGTTCTTCAACTATCCGCATTACATGGCAACCATCTATCGCGCCTATCACACCGAGCAGGATTTCAGAAAATACCGGATCTTTACGGTCCACATCACCCTGCTGGTGGCACTGACTATTATTTTGTCGCACTTCTGGTTCGGCGCTCTGCCCTGGCTTTTTACCGTCTATCTCACCGCGAGCCCCTGGCACTACAGCGGGCAGAACTATGGCCTGTTTATGATGTTTGCCCGCCGAGCCGGCACGCAGCCCTCATCACTCGAGCGTCATGTACTTCACGCAGCATTTCTCATTTCATACGCGGTCTTGCTGCTGAACTTTCACACGGGACATTCTGCCGATCCTCTGTTCATCTCGCTCAACATCCCCGAGGCGATAAGCTCGCGAGCCCAGGTTATCCTCGCCATCGCATTTGTGGCCTGCTCGGCTTTCGGCTTGTCCCGCCTTACCTCGCAGGCTGGCTTCCGTAGGATGGTCCCGTCGTTCACCCTGTTTTCTACCCAGTGCGTCTGGTTCCTGGTGCCCACACTGCTTTCATTGCTGCAACGCTTCCAGGTTCCGCAGAGCCGGTATAGCACCGGCGTTCTCGCCGTAATGCACTCCGCGCAATATCTTTGGATCACCAGTTACTATGCCAAGCGAGAAGCCGCGACCTCACCGGACCGGCCTTGGCGGCCGTATGCTTATTTCACGATTCTCATTGTCGGAGGCATTGCACTCTTCATCCCCGGCCCCTGGCTCTCGAGCCTGGTATTCCATTTCGATTTCACCCGGAGTTTCCTGCTTTTCACCGCCCTGGTGAACATTCACCACTTTATCCTCGACGGTGCGATCTGGAAGTTGCGGGACGGACGCATCGCCGCCTTGCTGGTAAATTCTCGCGCGCAGATTGCTGAAGGCGCGATTGCGGCGGGAAGCAGAACGATGACTGCATTACGCTGGCTGGCCGGACCGAACTCCGTCGCCCGTGCTCTGCGGGTGGGAACAGCTCTGACGCTCCTGGTTTGGGGCTGTGTCGATCAAGTGCATTATTACCTCGCGTTGCACAGCAGCAATCTGACCGATCTGCACCGCGCGGCGGCTTTGGCCCCCTACGACACCTCACTCGAGATGCGCGTAGCACGCCAGGCGCTCGAGGAGGGCAACCCCCAGGAATCTGTCTCTGCCTGGCAATACGCAATCCAGGCCAACCCAGCCGATCCGGCCCCGCGCGACGCATGGCTGAGATACCTGACCCAACAGAAGCGGCTCCCCGAGGCATATCAGCTCACTGGCAGTTGGCTCAAGCTCGCGCCCAAGGATGCAGCTCTGTTGGTAAATCACGGCATCCTGGCGCAGCAATTCGGACATATCGATGAAGCCGAGCTGAGCTGGCAGAAGGCTCTCATGCTCGACCCGTCGCAGGCCGATGCCGATCTCTACTTGGCCACGGAACTGGAGAAGCAAGGCAAGATTGACGACGCCATCGGCCACTATGAAACCTTCCTGACCAAAGTAGCTCCGCGGCCTGCATCCCAACTTCCTCCTGCAACCACCGTGATCAGCGTGGCGCTGAAGCTGGCAGACTGCAACACCCACGCCAATCACCCCGATCTCGCTTTGCGCTACTACAAGATGGCTCGCACCCTCGCGGCTCAAACGCGGGAAAGGAAGTTAGAGAGCTTTGCCGGCGTGGCGGAGGCTTCACTACGGGCGGGCCTCGGTCAAACCACAGAAGCACTGCCCCTCTATCAGAGATCTCTTCGGCTCGATGCTGGACTCGAAGACCACCACAGCGAGGCTGTCGATTGGTACATGTACGCGATGTTCCTACGAGACGCAGGCTTCCCGGCGCGTCTCGTGTACGCCAGTCTGCTGAAATCCCAATCGTTGTTTTCTTCCGATTCCAACGCTGCGGAACTAGCCGCCGCGAGCCGAGTCCGCAAAGAATTGGAGCGGCAACTTGGACCGCAAGCTTCCGCCATCAGCCGCAACCCTGAGCCGCTATGGCACGAAGCGCTCGAAATGAAACGTTAACCAAACTGCTCAATTCGGGAATATCATATCCGGGAGTATCATAGCCCCATGAGCAACTTCCAGATAAAAACCCAAAAAGTACGCGTGATTCTGACAACGACTGGTTTCGCTATTCTTGTGGTCGCGGTCCTTTGGCATCGATTGTTCCGATAGAACGGCCTCGCAATTACCTCCGTGCCTTGACTCCCTCCCGCCGGGCAGGTTACTTTCGGCCTTGCCCTGATCTTCATGACTTGGGCATTCATGTTCTGTATTCATGAATCCTGAAGCGAGGCGTAAGTAGTGAAGCGGCCTATCGTTACTCTGACCACCGATTTTGGGCTCAACGATCACTTCGTGGGAACCATGAAGGGCGTCATTCTCGACATCCTTCCCAACGCGGAAATCATAGACATCTCGCACTCCGTGCAGCCGTTCGATGTGCTCGACGGCGCCTTGACCATAGCCCAGGCATATTCTTACTTTCCGGCGCACACGGTGCATTTAGTGGTCGTGGATCCGGGCGTCGGGACCGCGCGCCGTCCGATTATTGCGTCCACAGAAGCTCACAGCTTTGTGGCGCCGGATAACGGCGTGCTCTCTCTCGTCTATGATCGCGAAGCGCGCCTGCACGTTCATCACATCACCGCCGAACATTACTTCCGCCAACCCGTGAGCAACACGTTTCACGGCCGTGACATTTTCGCGCCGGTCGCGGCTTATCTTGCCAAGGCCGTGGATCCAGGCAAATTTGGCGATGAAGTCTCTGACTTTGTCCGCTTCCATGCTCCCAAGCCGAAGGCTGTTGACGCCCACACCGTGCGCGGCGTCGTATTGAAAGTGGATCGCTTTGGCAATCTCATCACCAACATCACGCCTGAGGACGTTCCTGCGTTGTTTCAGGCGGCTCCGCCGGCATTCAAGATTGTCGTGGGCAAGCGTGAGATCACCGCGATTAACAGCAACTACGCCGAAGGTACGCCGAATGAAGTATTCGGAATTATAGGCAGCATGGGCTATCTTGAAATTTCCGCCAATCGCGCCGCCGCCGCGCAGATCGTCGGAGCAGGCAAAGGCAGCCAGGTAACCATCGTGCTCCAAGGCGCCGCGGCTGCCAGCAACGGACAGTAGGTTTCCGTTATTCGTTCAGGCTGCTTTCTCGCCGTCGCTTTTCCACATCCTTCTCGCTATCTTCAGCATGCCCCAATCAACCACCCCAGGGAAAATCTGATAGAGCTTAATCACAGGATGCATCGTCCACGGCACCACCACTTCCCGCTTCCCTTTCACGTATCCCCTCAACACCGCCCTCGCCACGCGCTCTGCGGTAATTCCACGCACCTGCGTCGGACGAATCTGCTGCTGGTTCTTCCCCTTGATAGCATTGGCTCCAAAATCTGTGCGCACATAGCCGGGACAAACCGTCAGAACGTTAATTCCGTGCGTCCTTAATTCAACCCGCGACGCCTTGCCGATGGCGTTCAGGGCGAACTTGGTCGCGCTATAGACGGCATGGTACGCAACAGAAATGTGTCCAGCGACGCTGGAGATGTTGATGATCGTTCCAGAGCCCTGCCGTTTCATCAGGGGGATTACTGCTTGCATCGCTTCCAGTGCGCCGAAGAAATTGGTATTAAAAGTTTCGCGGCAGGCCGCCATATCCACCTGAGAGACGGAATCGAGGATTCCATGCCCAGCATTGTTGATCCAGACGTCAATGCGGCCAAAGTGATGGATGGTCAGCCCGACCACCCGATCAATCTCTTCGCGATTGCGGACGTCACAAGAAAACGCCAGAGTACGCTCCACATGTCCGACCCGCGCGCGGGCGGCTTCGGCACGGCCGGCATCTCGCGAGAGCAAAACCACTTTCGCGCCCTGATCGGCAAACCGTTTTGCGATGGCCTCGCCAATACCCATCGAGGCGCCGGTGATCACTACTACTTTTCCCACGAGATTCGAGTTAGCACCAGCCATTCGTTGGCATCCCTGGTTTTCCTTCGTGCTCCTTGGCGTCCCTTCGTGAATAATTAGACTGTCCTGCAGGAGTACAATCCATAGAATATACGCGTGCTCCCGTCGTGAAGGCTTTCGGAGGTCCCTTTCTTGGCGATGCTTCTGCCGTTGTTTCCTTTGGATGTGGTCCTGCTTCCCACCGCTCCCTTGCCGCTGCACATCTTTGAACCGCGTTATCAGGAGATGATTGCCGAGTGCCTGGATGCGAAACAAGCTTTCGGCGTGCTGCGCGCCAAAGAAGATGGCATCGCCGAGATTGGCTGCACTGCGGAGATCATCACCGTAGCCAAGAAATATCCCGATGGGCGCATGGACATCATCACCCAGGGCCGCAAGCCCTTCGAGGTGATACAGATCAACCAGGAGCGGGCGTTCCTGCAAGGTGAGGTCATCTATCTGCACGACGAGCCTGGCGCAGGAACCGCCGAGCAACGCCAGCAAGCCCTGAAACTGCATGAAGACGTGATGGCCCTCGCGGGCGCGCAACTTGCCGACTCTTCTGAAATCGAAGAGCAGCAGCTCTCGTTTTACCTTGCTGGATCGCTGCCGCTCGATCTCGATTTCAAGCAAAAACTGCTGGCCATGAAATCCGAGCCCGAACGCCTGGCCACCGTCATCTCGTTCCTTGAGGCTGTCCTGCCTTCCATGCGCCGTACCGTTCACGTCCGCCGCAAGGCCGGTGGCAACGGGCACGCCGGCTGAGTTTACCGGGCGTATAATCGAACCCAGAAGCTGTTCTCCTGGGGGTTTTTCATCATGGGTTTCCCGCGCACGCTCGGCGAATTGCGCCAGAGTCCATTCTCCGAACAACGCGTACACACCCGCCGCGTCAAGGACGAGTTGCGCGAGAACCTCATCGCAAAGATAAAGACAAAGACCCGCAGCGACGCGCCAATTTTTCCCGGCATCGTTGGCTACGATGACACGGTTGTTCCTCAGATTATCAACGCCATTCTTTCCCGTCATAATTTCATTCTGTTGGGGTTGCGCGGCCAGGCGAAGAGCCGTATTCTGCGCGCACTCACTTCGCTGCTCGATCCGCAATTGCCCTACATTTCCGGATGCGAGGTCCACGACAATCCTTACGATCCGATTTGCCGCAGGTGCAAAGATGAAATCAACATGCACGGGGATGACACCCCGATTTCGTATCTCACACCCGATGAGCGCTACGTAGAAAAGCTGGCGACTCCGGATGTGACGATCGCAGATTTAATCGGCGACATTGATCCCATCAAGGCCGCTCGTGGCGGGCACGAACTCGGCAGCGAAATGACCGTCCACTACGGATTGCTTCCCCGCGCCAATCGCGGCATCTTCGCCATCAATGAGTTGCCCGACCTTGCCGGCAAAATTCAGGTGGGCCTGTTCAACATCATGCAGGAGGGCGATGTGCAGATTAAGGGCTATCCCGTCCGCCTTCCGCTCGATGTTGCCCTGGTATTCAGCGCCAACCCGGAGGACTACACCGCCCGCGGCAAAATTATCACGCCGCTGAAAGACCGCATCGGCTCCGAGATTCGCACCCACTACCCGGCGTCGCTCGAAGAAGGCATGGCCATCACTACCCAGGAAGCCTGGGTGCGCCGCGATGGCTACGATTTGCACATCCCAAGATATGTTCAGGAAGTAATCGAGCGCATCGCCTTCTCCGCCCGCGAAGACAAAAAGATAGACAAGCGTTCCGGCGTCAGCCAGCGTTTGCCGATTTCATGCATGGAAAATGTGATTTCCAACGCCGAGCGCCGCGCCATCCGACATAACGAAAAACTTGTCGTACCGCGCATCGGCGATGTGTACGCCGCCATGCCCGCCATCACCGGCAAGCTCGAACTGGAATACGAGGGCGAAATGAAGGGCGCGGATCACGTCGCCCGCGAACTGATCCACAACGCCGTCGCCAAGAGCTACGACAATTATTTCAAAGGCACGGACATGCAGCAGATCGTGCAATGGTTCGATCTCGGCGGTGAAATCCAACTGGCGGATGCGGCCAGTGCAACCGAGGCACTGCAATCCTTGCGTGGCATTCAGGGCTTGATGGAAAAACTGGTCAAGCTGAATGTTGGCCCAAAAGATAAACCGGAGACACAGGTTTCCGCGGCGGAGTTTGTCCTGGAAGGCCTGCACGCGCACAAGCGCATTGGCCGCAACGAAGAACGCGTCTTCAAGGCCGGAGAGAAGCCTCCCAAGCCGGCGGAAAAACCCTTTGAGCGAGAAGATCAGGCGCCGTATCGGACGAGAAGGTCGTTCAACTAGCTCTTGGTCGTTCATCGTAGGTCGTAGGTCCTTCGCAATCTGTCCGGGCGCATGGTTTTAGCGAACGACGTACGACTAAGGACTAACGACTGTTTTTGTTTGCGAACGACGAACGACGTACGACTGCCTTTTATGAAACGCATCCGCTACAGCAAGTACGTCCCTGACCCGGCCGGCGAAATGAGCATGGAGGATCTGCTCAGCGCGCTTTCCGATTACCTGCTGCAAAGCGGCTTCCAGAATTATTACTACGACGATTTTGCCGACCGCGAGCAGACGCTCGACGATCTTCGCCGCGCCCTCGAACAAGCTCTGCTCGAAAGCGATCTGCTCGATGAGCAGATGCGCGAGCAACTGCAGCAGATGATGATGGACGGCACGTTCGACGAACTGATTGAGAAGTTAATCGAACGCATGGAGCAGGAAGACTATATCTCAATCGACGATCCCCATGGCCCCGCGCGCCAGTCAAGCGTTGGTGGACAGACCGGCGAGGCGCAGCCGCAGGCCAAGTTCGAAATCACCGACAAGAGCCTCGACTTTCTCGGCTTCAAGACGCTGCGCGACCTCATGGGATCGCTGGGCAAGTCAAGCTTTGGCCGCCACGATACTCGCGATATGGCCACCGGCATCGAAGCCAGCGGTGCGTCAAGACCCTATGAGTTTGGCGACATGCTCAATCTCGATATTACGGCCACGCTCTCCAGCGCCATCCAGCGCGACGGCCTCACCTTGCCGCTGAACATCGAATATTCCGACCTGCAGGTGCACCAGTGCGAGTATCAATCCTCCTGCGCGACCGTGCTCATGCTCGACTGCTCGCATTCCATGATTCTCTACGGCGAAGACCGCTTCACCCCCGCCAAGAAAGTCGCCATGGCGCTTTCGCACCTGATTCGCACCCAATACCCCGGCGATTCGCTTTCGCTGATTCTGTTTCATGACTCGGCGGAAGAAGTTCCGCTCTCTCAGTTGGCGCGAGTGAAGGTCGGCCCATACTACACCAACACGCGCGAAGGCTTGCGGCTGGCACAGCGCATTCTGCAACGCCAGAAAAAAGACATGAAGCAGATCGTGATGATCACCGACGGCAAGCCCTCCGCGCTGACGCTCGAAGACGGCCGCATTTACAAGAATGCCTTCGGCCTCGATCCGCTGGTCGTGAGCCAGACGCTCGAAGAGGTTTCCAAGTGCAAGCGCGCGGGAGTGATGATCAATACCTTCATGCTTGCGTCCGATTACGGCCTCGTCCAATTTGTGCAGAAAGTCACAGAGATGTGCCGCGGCAAAGCCTACTTCACCACGCCCTACACCCTCGGTCAGTATCTGCTGATGGATTACATGTCGCGCAAGACCAAGACCATTCACTAAAACAAACCGCGTAGGCCCGACATCCTCGTCTCGGTGGGCGAGCGCAAGCTCGCCGGGGCTTTTACTTGGCTAATCAATCTAGCTCTCCCAATCTATCGTACGCAACGTCTGATCACTCGCATTGGCGAATCGTCGGCGGCGAGGTCGAGTTGGCAAGTACAAACGTAAATGTTTGACCCACCCGCACATTCGTCACCAGCACCGGCCGAAAACACGCAATGCACGTTCCGCCCGAGCGTCGCACACTCGGATAGACAACCCCCGCAGAGCCCAGTCTCAGCAACTCTGCTGCAAGCGCCTGCGAGGCCACATAGCTGCCAGAAGAAAGACAATCCTGGTACTCTCCCGCCGCTCGAATGTCATGAAACTCCGCCCGAAAGTCGGCAAGGTAATCAATGTAATCCGCAACCTCTTCTTCCTCCCATGCCGTCTCTCGCAGCCAGAGTTGTCGGTGATAGGCGGCCTCCGCCTGGGAGGTTTCCAGCTCAAACGACGCATACCAGGCGCCCCGCTCAGGCGAACTGAATCGCGATCCGCCCGGCACCGGATGGCAAAAAGCGGCATTGATAATTCGATAAGACGGTATCCCGAAGACCAGTTCGCGCGCATCAATCCCTGGAAGCCGCCCCGATTCCGCCCGCAGCCGGTCGTTGGTGGCGTTGTCCAGTTCGAAGATGCCGTTCAGAACATCTTCGTCGTCGGTAAGGCGAGTCAGCACCGAAGCACCGTCTTCGGCGAATTGGGCTGGAATCAGGCGGTGGGTGTCCCGTTGATCGACGGGACTGGTGGCGGGCAGCGCTCCCTTACCTTCCGCCACGACGGCTATCCAGCAAGCGGCGGACCTCCATCATGCCCGGCACGCCACCATGAATAAGCGCCGTGAGAGGCGGCGCATTATTGAACATGGGATTGCTGTTGGGCCGCGAAATCCACTGGCTCGCCAGTTTGGCACTGAACAAGATATTCAGCGCCTTGAAAATGCCGATCAACAGAGAAATTCTCGTAAGCTCATCCTGCGTCAAGATTCCCCTATGGCTTCTCTTTAGTTCGTAGTAGCGACCATTCGACAGACCGCCGAGAAGTGCCATCGCATCCTCATTCTTCAGTTTCCATTTTTCGGTGATTTTCAGGAACGCCTCAACCCCGGCCTGGCTCAGTCTCTTGCGGGTGGAGGAATCGGTAAGATCGGGCAGTTTTCTAAGATCCAGGCCCAAGTCAGGTGCGGTGGTCGCCGCCATACGTATCTCCAATTAAGTAGTATAATAACTACTAAATCGTACCGATGTCAAACAGTCGTTATTTATACCTTTTTTTTCAGTCTGATAGGGAAACCGTAGACCTGGCAAACGGCGCGGCTAGCTCTTCCCTATCTCTCCCACCGCCCTCCACGCCTGATCAATCGCGCAATCCGTATAGGCATACGCATCGGCGTCGGCATTGGCAATAGCAATCCGGCCAAACGGTTTGCGGGCGACTTCGCAGGGCAGTTCGCCACCTTCCAGCCAGAACTTATCCCAAAGCGAGTTGTACTCGTAAGCATATCCGTGCGGCCAGCGGTTCACTGTAATAGCCGTAATGTCTCGCGCAGGATCGAATCCTCCAGCTCCAAGCGTGCGCGCCAACTGTTCCCGGATGTTGCGCTCCATGGTTTCGAAAGTTGTATTGAAAAGCTCGATTCGACCGGCCACATGCTGATCGCGCGCCGGCAAACCTGGCTGGCAGGGTGTCTTCATCATATGCACAACGATTGGATCTTCGGGCCGGCGTGAACATTCATAGCCACCGATGCTCACGGGAGGATCAAGATTGAAAAATGTGTGATACATACCCGGCGCATAAACGGCGTTGGCTCCCACCTTCTGAAATGCAGTCCAGTTCCGCAGCGCGACATTGGTGTACAACAACGGCACTTTCGCAGCCGAATAAAGCGCCGCTTTCTGCTTCTGTGGAAGTTCGTCGCAAATGTACGGAATCACCACGTGCCAGCACGCCAGAATGCAGTTCGCCGAGCGCACGGTGTAGGTCTTGCCTTGAGTGGAATAGGTTATCTCAACTTCTTTGGCGCTTGCTGGGTCACCCTGATGCTTCACTCGCACCGCGGTGCTGTTCAGCCGAATGCGAACCAGTGACGACGGATTATCCAACTTTGAATAATCGGCCCGTGCTTCGACGACGTCAGTCCACGACTTCCCGGGAATAGCATCAGGAATCAACTTGCGGACCAGCAAACGCGCAATCGACGCGTTACCGTCGGGAAAATGGAAGAAGTATTTTTCGGCCTCCGCGTTGGGAATTGCATCACGGTTCATCCCCTTACCCGGCTTGTCACTCAGTTTCAGGCAGTCGAAGCCGGGAGCCTGCAAGCCCCATGCATCCTGCGCGGCCACCGCGTCAATGCCGACTCCAAACAGCGGCTGCGGCATTGCTTGAAACAGGTGAACCAGCTCCGGACTGACCTTCGCCACATCCGTGAGGTAACTGGTATAACTCATCCGCGCCAGGCGGGCTTTTTTTTCTTCGTCGCTCAGGCCCGGCATGTAGTCCTTCTTTTCCGTGTAGAGACGGCGCAAGTCTTTTTTGGCCTGCGCAGACAGCGGCGCCTCTCTGAGGAATCTTCTGAATATGCGGAGGCTGGCGTCGCCGGTTTCTTTGCTTTCTTCGTAAACGCGCGGCTCGGGATGGATGACCAATTTGTCGGCGCCGAATGTCTCTTTGTCAAAGAAGATTTTCGGCCGCAAACCGAAACGGCGATACAGCTTGTGCGTTACATAGCTGCGGTAGGACGGAACATCAATCCCTAGCTCTTCGATCAATCCTCTGGCTACGGCGCTGTAGGGCTCGGGGCTTTCGATGGAGAATGTTCCTCCGAATCCGAGAAGCGTCCGATTGCCGGCGGGAAACTCATTGCGCTTGGCATGGCCCCCGAAGTCGTCGTGGTTCTCGATAATGAGGACGCGCGCGTTCGGGCCGGCCGCTTTGCGGAAAAAATGCGCGGCCGAGAGGCCGCTGATGCCTCCGCCGACCACCACCAGATCGTAAGTTTCGCCCGTGTCAACGGGAGTGCCGGCATTGGCCCAGAAAGTTCCGTCGCGCAGGCTGTGCGCCACGTCGAACGCTCCTGGGTGACTGCCACGCAGCCCGGTTAGCGCTGGCGGATAATAGTCAAGAGAATTCTGTCTTTCTCCCTCGATACCAGACCACGCGAACAAGTGCGAAGGTAGAATGGCGGCGCCAACCGTCAGGACAAATCCATTCAGGAAATCGCGCCGTGTGATTTCCTGCCCCATGCCCAGTTCTTTGTCAGTGAAATGGGGTCCGTCATCTCTGGAATCGCGCAAGGCCTTTCCTTCGTGAGCCTTTGTGTCCTTCGTGGTTAACACGACTCTACTGGCAGTCTAGCTTCTAGCTGCCTTCGACTTTCTTGACCGCCGACTCTGCTCCCTGGAATCCGATCTTGCTGTGGGTTCCATCGCAAAAAGGCTTGTTGACCGAACCTCCGCAGCGGCACAGCGAGAATGCCGGCTTGCCGGTCAAATCGTACTTGTTGCCATCGGCGTCCACCAGCTCAATGGAGCCCTCAGGAGCCTCCACCCGATACGGGCCATTCGGTCTAACAGTGATTTTTACGGACATGAAAAAACTCCAACTTGGATTTTGATAATGAATAAGAAGATAACAGCTTCGCAAATTCTTGGCTTTAGGCTCTGGGCTTTTGGCTTGCAGGTTTGCACAGCTCGGCAGGATTGAGCTAAGAGCTAACTGCTAACAGCCAGGAGCTTGCCCCTACGCTGCCGCGCGGCGCACATCCAGCAGGCCGCTGTAGAGCTGAAGGTATTCGTCAACCATGCGCCTGGCAGTAAAGCACTCGCGCGCCCTTTGAAACGCGCGGTTGGCATAGCCCCGGCACAAGTCCCGCTCCTCGCCCAAACGGCGGATCACGCTGGCCAGGCTGGCCGCATCATTAGGATGAAAATATACTGCCGCGTCGCCCCAAATCTCGCGGTAGGTGGGAATGTCGTTGGCGATAATGGCGCACCGCGAAAACGCCGCTTCCAGCGCATCCATCCCAAAAGGCTCGTAGCGCGAAGTAGCCGCAAACACCGAGGCCCGGCTGTACAGCATGCGCAACTGCGCTTCCGTTTGCGGCCCGCGCAAGGCCACAGAATTGCCCTCGACCGCAAGCTTCACGTCGGCGCGAATGGGAACTTTAGGAACCGAAACCGGAACATCCGCTCCCACGATGCAAACCGGAAGCGCGTGCTGGTGCTGCGTCAGCAGGTTTACCTGCTTGCCCGCATCCACCAGACGGCCTACCGCGAGCACAGAATTTTCCTTGTTCACGTAAGGGTTGAAAAAAATCGGATTGCGCCCGTTATAGATCACCGCATCGCGCTGCGGCCGCGCATAACAGGAGCGCACTGTGTCCAGCATCCACACCGAAGGCGCGACCACGGCTGTCGCTTTTGATACACCGTCCTTCACCGCTCCGCGATACCATCTCACCCAATTGCTGTCTTTGGGTTCGTGGCCGTGGACTGCCTTCCACCAACTGACCAGATCTCCATGCGCGACCACCACCCGAGGCGTAGCCACCGGAAGACTGCCATAACACAACTGGTTCAGGTGCAGCAGATCGGGCCGGAGTTCCTTGATCAGCGCCGTCAGATAGGCCGAAGAATCCTTGAAATCCTGCTCCCCGTCCTGCATCCAGTCGAGCCGAAAGGCGGTCGGCCGGTACTCCAGGCCATACAGATTGTCCATCCAGGAGGTTTGCTCGGGCAGCGGGATATCGCCAAAGCTGACCAGGGTTACTCGCGTCCCCCGCGTAACCAGGCCGGTGACCAGTTCGCGCGTGTAGGTCCAGACACCGCCCAACGTATCCGTCGTCACCAGAATATGCACTGTTTTCTCCCGCGGGGGATAAGGTCGAAAACGTCCGCCACAATCCGCGCAACACCCGCCTGCGCGCACTGCGCCGGGATATCTTAGTACGGATCGGCTGATTTCGGAAGCTTTTACTTGCCGTCGTACCCAGGCACACCGCAAAACCTTGCACAAATGACGCGACCGCTTGCACTAAAACACCACGTTACAATGATTCCATGCTTCGGCTGATGTGCATTACTGCCCATCCGGACGACGAAGCCGGCGGGTTCGGCGGCTCGTTGCTGCTTTATCGCGAGCGCGGTGTGGAGACGTCCGTAATTTGCCTCACGCCCGGACAGGCAGCCTCTCATCGCGGCGGCGCCCGCAATGACGAGGAATTGGCGGCGACGCGGCGCAAGGAATTCGCCGCTTCCTGCGCGATTCTCAAAGTTTCGCGTCCGGTGATTTTCGATTACCCCGATGGCCAGCTTTACCGCCAGGACCTGCACAAAGTGGTGGGGGAATTGACCAGGCACATCCGCGAGTTCCGTCCGCACGTGATCATCACTTTCGGCTCAGAAGGCGGAGTCACAGGCCATAGAGACCATTCCATGGCTTCCGTCTTCGCCACGCTCGCCTTCCACTGGGCCGGACGCAAGACCTCTCATCCCGATCAACTTACCGAAGGTACAACACCGCATCGTGCACAAAAGCTCTACTACGCCACGGCAGATTTTGCGCTGCCCAACCGCGAGCCGGTCACTCTGCCCCCGATCACGGCGACCATCGAGATTGGCGAATATCTTGAGACCAAGATCACGGCCTTTAAAGCTCATACCAGCCAGTCGCCGCTGTGGCCCCTCTTCGAATCGCACGTTCGCCAGCGTGGACGGCGGGAGATGTTTCACCTCGCCGCCAGCAGCACAATGGGCCCGGTCGAGCATGAGACCGATCTGTTCGCAGGGATAAAAAACGCCTAGCGCGCTCCGCGAAATCCGGCGGACCCAGAAGTTTACCCTGTGTTCCTCTGTGACCTCTGCGGTTGGCTTTTCAACCACAGAAACCCAAAAGCCACCCTAGCGCGCCTTAATAATCTCTTCCAACATATCTGGCCCCTTCAAAGACGGCGCCAGATGCGGATACTTCTCTCCCTCGTGATAGTCGAGTTTGTAAGTCTTGAAGTACTCAGTGTTTTCAACCAGCAACTCCAGCGGCTGGGAACTTATCTTGCCGGCTTTCAACGCGTCGCGCAATCCTTCCGTGCTGAAGCGCCGGCCATTGACGGCAAGCAGCTTCATTCCCGGTCCAATGCCGGCCTTGGCCGCAGGCATCCCTTCGACCGTGTCCATGACGCGTCCATCATCGTGCAGCCACAGTCCGATGGAATATGCCGCGTTCAGGCCCTCGTGGTCGTGCTCCTGCGCCTTCACCAATTCCGACGGAGTCTCGTCATAAACCAGTTTCCAGCCGCTGTTCTCGAGTCCCGTCAGCGGCGCGCCCGGGCCATGATTCGTAAGCCGCTCCGTCCAGAAACCACGCCAGTCATAAGCAGCGACCTGGTTCAAAGTATTCACCACATCGTCGAACGTGTAGGTCTTTACTTCCGGTGAACCGTTTTGCCCGCCGTGAAACAGATGACAGAAATCATCCATTGATTTCTGGCCATTCGTCTGCTGCCGAATAATCGTGTCCACCCAAAGCCAGTTCAGGACATCCTCATCGTAATAGTCGAGGCCCCGCCGCCAGGAGTCCCACGCCCGCGGCGCGTCCTGCATCGCGGCCACGCCGTCGGCGGTGTCCTGCAAATTGCGCCAGGTGCGCCCCGGGACATGCTCCAGATCGGCGGCAATGACCGCCCAACTGTCTCGCAATTCCGGCGGCGTGCGCAGACCGCTCCGCCCGCTGAGCACGTCTCCCAAGTAAGAGGTCAAGCCTTCATAAACCCAGAGCAAGTCAGTCTGCATCGGCTTTTCGTAATCCGGAGTGGTCAGGTCCGCCGGGCGCCGGTACTTGCCATTCCACGAGTGAACATACTCGTGGGTCAGCAGGCCGGCAGCCAACAACCGGTTTTCCGAATCCACCAGGCCGCGCTCGCCGATCCGGCTGTCATTCGATTCGTGATGCTCCAGACCGAAGTGCGCCACGTGATCGCTCAAGCTGTAGAGAAAGTGATAATCGCGGAAATGCTGCGCCCCGAAAAGCTTCTTGGCCTGGTCCGTGAGGTTCTTATATTTTTCCAAGACATCCGCAGGCGCGTCCAACGCCGCGGCGCTGTCCGCTGCAATATCCATTTCCTGCGGCGGATTATCCGCCAGCGGCACAACCAACAAATATTCGCCGGAAATCACGGGAGAATCCACCAGCGTGGTCAACGACACCGGCTTGAACTTAAGGTCGGCTCCGGCTTGCCGTTCAATGGGCAGTGGGGTGCCGAATTTCCATCCAATGGGAAGATGCAGACTCGCCTGGTAAGTCAACTCATCGGTGGTCCATCCCGCCGGATAAAGCAGCAAAGTATTCCAACTGATCACCGTCATCTTGTCAGTGGCGGAAGCACCGCCGGTATAAATACCTTCATCCGAACCAGTAGGCGAGAGAAAATCCAGCGATGCTTCTACGCTGGAAACTCCGGCGGGCACTTCAACGTGAAATGTCCAGCCATCGAGCAGATCGCGCCGCCATTTCAAAGCCTGTCCGTTAGCCGTGAATTTCAGTCCTGCCAAATCCTGGATTGGCCCGGTCGGTCCGTGCTCTCCCGGAATCCATTTGGGGTAATAAAGAGTAAGAGTGCCCGCCGTGGCCGGAATCGTCATCTTGCTGTGGAAAATCTTGCGCGGCGCGGCGCTGGCATCCACTGAAATTGTGACGGTCGGCGCTGGCTGGGGCGAAGACGTTTGCGCGATGCCCGCTGCGATTCCGGTGCACCACATCAGCAGCACAGCAATCACACGGCGAGACGGAAATATCATGCGAAGGCTCCTTATTTTTGGGGCAGAAATGACTTGGTCATGTTCTGGGATTTGTGTCCTGATTACTCATCAATATACCAGCCGAGATTGCGCACCGTCACGCCCGCTGCCTGAATTAAAACGATAAAGTAAGCAGTTTGTTAATCAGTTCGCAGCATTCAGTGCTCTGCGCACGGGCCCCGCCTGCCCTCCGAGTATCGAGTGCTATCATTCTCCCGTGTCCTCCCACGCGCGCGGCAGATTCATCACCTTCGAGGGTCTCGACGGATGCGGCAAGAGCACGCAGATGGAAAAGCTCGCCCGGGTCCTGCGCGCCCAGGGAAATCACGTCGTAGTCACGCGCGAGCCGGGAGGAACCGCAAGCGGAGAACAAATCCGTCAACTTTTGCTCGACACCAGCACTGCTGGGCTGGCTCCACTCGCCGAACTCGCGTTGATGTTCGCCTCGCGCGCACAGCACATTAAAGAGGTCGTTCAACCGGCGCTGGCGGAGGGCCGAATCGTGTTATGCGATCGCTTCACCGATTCAACCGAGGCTTACCAGGGCGGCGGCCGGAAGCTGGGCAGCGAACCGGTGTTGGCGCTGCATCGTATTTTGTGCGGGAACCTGCGGCCCGACCTTACGATCTTGATGGACTCCGACGTGGCTGCAAGTGTGGAACGCGCTCGCCGCCGCAATCGGCATCATGCCGCCAAACATGGCCGTGCGCATAACGACGAGAATCGCTTCGAGCAGGAGAGCCGCGTTTTTTTTGGGCGTGTGCGCAATGCCTATCTCGCCCTGGCCGCCCGCGAAACGCAGCGGGTTGTGCTGGTGAATGCTCGCGGCACCGTCGAAGAGACGCACCGCCAAATTGTTGAGATCGTGCGGCGCAAATTGAAGCTGCCGGCAAAGACGGCGTAGATCTCACCACCGAGCCGCTGAGAAACCTCAGAATCACACTTGGGAGATATTGGGAGAGGAACAGACCCGGCGCGCAAGAACTGCACCAGCAATGATTTAGAATTAGCCTTCTCCGTGCCTCGGTGTCTCCGTGGTGGATGTTGATTTATGCCTTTCTCTGATTTTCACGGCAATGCCGAAGTCGTCCATCGCCTGCGCGAGATGCTGGCGCGAAACCGCTTTCCGCAAGCTGTCGTCCTCGCCGGGCTTGCCGGCTCCGGTAAATACACTCTGTCCCTGATGCTGGCCAAGGCGATGAACTGCCTTGACCCTCCGGCAAGTGATGGTCTTCCTGACTTCTGCGGCAAATGCTCCAACTGCGTGCGAATTGCGCAAGCGGAAGATTTAGAGGCCCGTTGCGAGGAGGCCGTCGAAGCGCGCGAAAACCTGCGCGAGACTGACAAAAAAGAAACCCGGCTCTTCGTTCAGACTCATCCCGATGTCTTGGTCATCCCTCCCGATCCGCCGCAGATGATGATCAAAGTAGATCAGGTGCGGCGGATGATCAGCACTATCTATTTCCGTCCGGGCGACGCGAAAGAGCGGGTCTATATCTTTACCGACTCCGCTTTCATGAAGGAAGCTGCCAATTCACTGCTCAAAGTTCTGGAAGAACCGCCCGATTTCGCCACCATATTCCTGCTGACGGAAAATGCTGGAGAATTGTTGCCCACCATCCGCTCGCGCTCCATGGTGATTACCCTCGGCGCCTTGTCGTTTGACGAGATCGAGCAACACCTTGCGAAACACCGTCCCGATTGGAATGCAAAACAGCGCGCTCTGGTGGCGCGGCTCTCGGAAGGCGCAGTCGGCCGCGCCCGCACCTTCGATCTCGCGGCCTACACGGCTGCTCGCGCCCACGCCCTCGCCGTCCTTAACTCCGCGCTGCGTGGCGGAGACCATTCTGAACTGTTCAAAATTACTGAAACCTATCGTGCCGGGGCGGAGGGGCGAGGAAAGACAGAAAAACTGCTGCGCACACTTTACTTACTCTTGCAGGACCTGACCTTTCTCAATTCGGGAACGCCCGAACTGGTGCGCAACACGGACCTTCCGTCTGACCTGCAACGGCTCGCGCAATCCGCCGATTTCACCTGGATTGCCGCCGCGTCGGACGGTCTGGCTGAAGTAGAGCGTGGCCTTCGCCGCAATCTTCTGCGTTCCCTGTCTCTGGATGCGTTTGCCGCAGGCTTGGAGCGGTAAACTGAGGCTTCTAGCATCCAACTCCTGGCTAAACCCCGCGAGGATGAGCTGGAAGCCAGGAGCCGGAAGCTCGTAGCTTTTCTCCGGCAACTTGACGATTGTCATCCCTGCCTTCCCTGTGCTAGGGTATTGGGAAAGTTCACGCCTTCAGTATCCTCGATCCATAATCGCGTCGCGTTGTTGCGTGAAAAGAAGCGTGCTTCGGACAGGTGGCGCCATGAAAGACAGTCTCGACTCAATGACAGTTCCGCCCATCGAACAGGAAGAGTTTGCCAACCGCAAACTGATTCGTCCTTCTCTGAATCGCAACGATCACAACCACAACGCCGCTCCGGTGGCGGAGCGCCGCGACCGCCCGGAACGATCGGACCGCATGGAGAGATCAGATCGTCCCGATCGTCAGGAACGCAGCGATCGCCCGGACCGCAACGAACGCAACCACGAACGCAACAACGGCAGCGGAATGAGCAGGAAGAGCGCGCCGGCCGAACAGACCAATGCCGAGAATTTTTACTATCAGAAGCAGATGGCGGCCAAGACACCCATGGTCGTCGTGCTCAAGGACGGCGAGCAGATCCATGGCGTGATCGAGTGGTACGACAAGGCCTGCATCAAATTAAACCGCAACAGCGGCCCCAACCTCATGATCTACAAACCCTCCATCAAGTACATGTACAAGGAAGGCGAAAACAGTCGGAAGTAGGATTTAGCCGCGGTTGCCGCCGTCATCACCCGCTTGTTGACAATCTCCGATATCTTCCTTAGCATCAATAACTTGGTGGACTCGTTAACCAATCTGTCGCGGGGGCGCATCCTGTGATCAAGCTCGACATCATCAATGAAGTGGTGAACAAGACCGGCATCACCAAAACCAAAGCCGAACTGGCCGTCGAAACTGTTTTTGAAAGCATGAAGCGTTCGCTGGCGAAAGGCGATCGCATCGAACTGCGCGGATTTGGCGTATTCAACGTGCGTCCGCGCAAGACCGGCATTGGACGTAACCCGCGCACCGGCGCCGAAGTTTCCATCCCGCCCGGGAAGGCGGTGCGCTTTAAGCCCGGCAAGGAGTTGCAGTCCATCGACTAAGCTTTTTGCGACGACGAACATACGGGCTTCCCGGCTCGCATTCCTCTCGCTTTAATGAATCTGCTGCGCGGAAGCTCTGATGTCTGAAATCATTCCACCCGCATCTTCGACCGCGGAATACTACCGTCCCATCGAAATCGTCTATGCGCCGCCACCAAAGCAGCGCTATTGGCTGCACATTCTTCTCCTGCTGCTGACCATCGGCACCACGCTGGTCGTCGGCGCTCGCATGCAGTACAACTTCCAGAACAATCAACCGGCATTTTCTCTAAACGATGACGAAGTTCCGTTCTTCCCTCTCCGCTGGACGCTGGCGCAACCCTCGCGGCTGCTGCTCGGCGTGCCCTTCGCATCCACCCTGATGCTGATTCTGCTGGCCCATGAAATGGGACACTACCTGTGCTGCAAGTACTACGGCGTTTACGCCACGCTTCCCTTCTTTATTCCTGCTCCGACTTTGATCGGTACGCTGGGCGCGTTCATTCGCATCCGTTCGCCCATCCGCTCCCGCACCGCACTGTTTGACATCGGCATCGCCGGACCGATCGCAGGATTCGTAGTAGCGGTTACTGTGCTGATTTTCGCCCTGCCACTTTCGCGCGTGATGACACCCTCCGCGGCCGCGTCTGACATTCAATTAGGATACCCGCTGATCTTCAGCGTGATGTGGCACATCCTTCCGCTGGCAGCACTTAAAGCCAATTCCTCAGGCCTGCATGGCATTTATTTCCATCCCACCGCCATCGCCGCCTGGGTGGGGATGTTCGCCACCGCGCTCAATCTTCTTCCCGGCGGCCAGCTCGACGGCGGACACATCGTGTTCTCCATCGCGCCGCGCGCCCACAAGACAGTTTCGCGCCTGACCATTCTCGCGCTGATCCCAATGGCAATTTATTTCTGGGCAGGATGGCTAATTTGGGCCATTCTGCTGCGCATCAGCGGCATGCGCCATCCTATGGTCGCCGAGTGGCCTGGAGTGACCGGCGGCCGCCGTTGGTTGGCGGCGTTTGCGCTGGCCATGCTTATTCTCACCCTCGCCCCGTCGCCTTTCGCCCACAGTTCCCTCATGGAAGTCATCCACGAGCTGAGGTCGGGACAATAGAAAAGTGGTTGGTTGTTAGAGAACCTCAACCCATTGTTGCTTGCCTGCCCTTGTCATTCCGAGGAGCGCAGCGACGAGGAATCCGCTGTCTCCCACTTCTTCAAAACTGGCGAGTAGCCCGCTTTTAATGTGAGCGCCATTCCTACTGAGGGGTGCGCCATCCTGGCGCGTTCTTTGCGCTAGGGTGGGAGGCAAATCTGCGGTGACCGGCGCACTTGGATAACACCCCCGCCCAAGCAAAGCTTGGACGGGGCACCCGGCATTTATGGGACTCGGTGCCCCAGGTTCGTCGCCTAGCCCGCCCCGTTACGTTTTTCCCCGCGACAGTGTTGCCGTAACGTAGTTTGTGGGTTTGCCCACAATTCGCCGAATTTCGCCCGAATTCAGGCCGGCCCGAGCCAGATTTTCAACTTTCTCGGTCACTCGGTACTCAAGGGAATCCAGCTTCATTCGGAAGCTGGGGTGGATTGAGCGAGTCTCCATCCCAAATCATCTTTGCTAACCTATGCAAGATGGTCACTAAATATATTGACACAAGAGTCTTTGAAGCATACGATTATGATTTAGGAGTTGACAATATGGATTTAGCAGAAAAGAATACCCTTGAGTTAGGCCGTCGCATCGATGTGCTCATTTTTCTCGAGCTCGATCAAAGGTACCCCTCGATGACGGAGAAGGTTGAGAAACTAGCCCAGGCTGGCCTGAATTCGGGCGAAATTCGGCGAATTGTGGGCAAACCCACAAACTACGTTACGGCAACACTGTCGCAGGGCAAAAAACGTAACAGGGGCAAGGTCACTAATGGGTAACGACGATACAACCGCGCTAACCAAGATTTCTGGGCAGCTAGCCCAGCTAGTGAAGCTGACCGCGCAATCATTGACTGCCGACAGAAAGCAACGTGAGCAGATACTGCTGCTGTCTCGCGCTGGCTTGGACAGGCATGAGATAGCGGAGATTCTAGGCACCACGCCCGGCACGGTTAGTGTGGAGCTCTCAGTTCTGAAAAAGACCAAGAAGCAAAGGAAGTGACAACGTGGCAAATACCGAGCGCGAAGCCGACGACTTTATGAAATACATGAGACTGATGGCTCTGGCCACTCTCGAAGCCCAGCCGCTCAAAAGGCAGATCTCACTCTTGTCCAAGGCTGGATTTGGCCCGTCTCAGATCGCCGACCTCCTTGGAACAACGTCCAACACGGTTAACGTTCGACTGAGCGAGATGCGGAAGGAAGCAAAGAAGAACGAGAACACGGAGGGTCAAGGTGTCAGAAGAACTAGACGTTCTCAAGCACATTGAGGACCTGCTGCGGTCCTTGCTGCGGAGTTCCCTATCGGAGCCTATGTCTCGACTGCTGACGGACGAAAACCTGCGCAGGCTCTACTGGAGCACCGGCAACGTGAAGCGCCAGGAACTCGAAAGACGGACGGGGTTTTCCGCCGGCAAGATCTCCGGTCTCTGGGCTCAGTGGGAGCAGGCAGGCATTTTGGTAAAGACCGGAAAATCATACAGAAGGCCGTTCGAGTGAACATCTAGAAAGTGGTAGGAGATGCCTATTCAGCATACTACCGAATTCGCCGCGACGTCGCCCGAGGTCACCCGGGCAATCGTCCAAGACCTTCGAACGTCAGATCGCCGGTACAGAGTTTTTGAGGCTGTATACAGCGGAGGCAACAAACCCAAAGATGCTTCCGTGCTTGCGGCGAAAACTAACTTGACCGAGATGGCGGTCTTGCAGCTCGCCACGCCGATGGCGAACAAGCAATACTTCGAACAAGTCAAGTACGAGGGACGCGTCGCATTCAGAAAATACCGGCACATCAACGCGGTAAAGCAAACCATCCTGAGAACCGCGAGGAGCCCCAAGTCGCATGAAGTGTCAGGCTCCCAACACAACCTAAGACCAACCGTTTCCCGGCCAGTCTCTCGGTCGCCGCAGCGAAGTGTCTGGAAGAGTACGAGGCGCAAACCTCGCCGGAACCCGAGTCACGATGTGTTCGTATGTCACGCGTCGGAAGATAAGGCCTTCGTCGACCCCCTCGTGGAGGCCCTCAAGCTCGCCGGCGTCAAGGTCTGGTATGACCAGGATTTTCTTAAATGGGGAGACGGCCTGAGGAGCTTCATAGACAGGGGACTCGCCAATTCGCGATATGGAATCGTTGTCTTCTCCAAGGCCTTCCTTAAGAGGAAGCACTGGACTGAGCATGAATTGAACGGCTTATTCGCCAAGGAGAGGCATGGTCAGAAAGTAATCCTACCGATCTGGCACAGAATTACTGACCGTGAGCTACTTAAGTACAGCCCGGCGTTCGCGGACCGTATCGCCATGATTTCCAATCGGGATACCATCAGCGACATTGTCAAGAACTTAAAGGCACTTCTCGGCAAGTCCTAACCGGGGTGCTCGGAAGCCCGCTGCCCCAGGTTCGCGTCCGTTCTTTAGACGCTAACCTGACTAAGCGACACTCCTCAATCCTCCACTACCCTCGCCGTCATCCCCCCTGCCGGCTCCCCTCCCGCCACAGCCTGAGCCACAATCAACCGCCGCGCCTCCACTCTGATCTTCGGCAACTGCAATCCAAATAGCGCCGCGCCACCCACGCAAGCCACCGCTCCCAGCGACACCGTGACCGGCGCTCCAATGCGATCAGCCAAAGCGCCGCCGAAAAGCGCTCCAAATGGGGCCATGCCCATAAACATCATGGAATACACCGCCATGACTCTGCCGCGAAGCTGATCGGGCACCATGGATTGAATCAACGTATTCGACGACGACATTTGCAGCATCATGCAGAAACCCACCGGCAGCAGCAGCGCCGTGGACAACCAAAAGTTGCGTGACCAGGAAAACAGCACCAGGCTGACGCCAAAGCCGCCGCAAGAAAATGCCACCCAGCGTCCCAGCCCAAAGACTCCAGTGCGCGTGGCCAAAGTCAGTGCGCCCAGCAACGCACCCACTCCGGTCGCGCCCATCAGGATTCCCAACCCTCGCGCCCCGCTATGCAGAATCTCGTGAGCAAAAACCGGCATGAGCACGGTATAAGGCATCGCCACCAGACTCACCAACCCCAGCAAAACTAGAATCGCCCGGATGGGCGCGGTCCGCCGCACGAAGCGGAAGCCTTCGATAATGTGTTCCAGCGGCGACCCTTCACCCGCGCGATAGCCCGGCCGGTCAATCTTCATTAATAACAAGCCAACGATCACCGCGATGTAGCTCACGGAATTTGCGAAGAAGCACCAGCCTTCGCCGATTTTCGCCACCAGAATTCCAGCGATCGCCGGGCCGATGATGCGCGCACCGTTGAACATCGAAGAATTCAGCGCAATCGCATTCATCAGATCTTCTTTGCCGACCATGTCCACCAGAAAAGACTGGCGGCCGGGAATGTCGAATGCGTTCACCACTCCGAGCAGCGCCGCCAGCACGAAGATCTCCCACACCTGCACCACTCCGCTCAATGTCAGCGTGGCCAGCACTCCCGCCAGAATCATGGACGAAATTTGCGTCCCAATGACAACCCGCTGCCGGTTGTGCCGGTCCGCAACAATCCCTCCCAATGGCGCGACCAGAAAAACCGGAATCTGACTGGCGAAGCCAGCCGCTCCCAGCAGCAGCGAAGACCCAGTCAAGCGATAAACCAGCCAAGCCTGGGCCACGCTCTGCATCCAGGTGCCGATGAGCGAGATCAGTTGTCCGCTGAAGAATAGTTGGAAGTTGCGATGGCGCAATGCGCGCAACGTCGCCGAGAGGCTGAGGGTCGCCGGAGAACTATCGGGGGTCTGGTCTTCCGTCGTGCTGGTCGAATCGGCCACGTTCAATCATACTTGTGATGCGGCTGAGATGACCACGATGCGCCTCCGGCGAGGGTGTCCTAAACCACAAAGGACACTAAGCAGCACAAGGAAACTATGGATTCGGACCTTTCTGTAACTTCGTGTCCTTCGTGGGTTAACGAATTTAAGACAGAACCGGCCGGCGCGCTGGCTTAGGTAATTTGGTCATGCCTCACTCACGAACTCTGACTTCCCAATGCTTGACGGATTCCCAGCCAGATGCCGATCTCAGCTCCAAATCCCGCTTTCCAAACCGCCAGCTTTTGAGTAAAATAGCTGTACTCCCTCGCTAGCCGCTTCAGTTCGAGGTATTTTTGGTAACCTTGCTCAGATTGGAATTTCAACTGAAACAGGTTTATTTGCCGCACTTGGCCAGTTACAAAGGTCACTTGGCACGGCACGGTATCTGTTCGTAACATGCTGAGATTGGGGACATATTGAGGTCCCGCCCATGCACGGCATAGCGGTTTCTCTCCTTACCGAGGACAAAGAACGCCTAGGGACGCTCCAGGCTCGTCTGGAAAGCACTCAGATGGGCCGCAATGTCTTCAGCCACGTGGGATTTCCCGCGGCTCCCACTGATTCCATTTTGCGCCAGATCCAGGACGTGCGCACCGAAGTGGTTTTCGTGGATATTGATCCCGAAAGCGTGCCGCGAGCCATTCGCGCCATCGAACTGATTCACGCCAACACCAGCGACATCGTCATTTTTGCCATCGGCGCCATGCTGGATCCCGGTGCCATCGTCTCCGCGATGCGCGCCGGTGCTCGCGAATACCTCGAGCGCAACGCAACCTCGGAGTCGATGATCGAAGCCTTCACGCGCTTCACCGCGGCCCGCGGCAAGACTCGCACCACCTCGGGCAGAGCCCGCGTTTTTGCCGTAACCAATTCCAAGGGCGGAGCCGGGGCCACCACCGTGGCCGTCAATATCGCAACCGTGCTTCAGGAATTGCACGGCGGAACGCTGCTGGTGGATTTTGCCTCGCTCGGCCACACCGCTCTTCATCTCAATGTTCGTCCCGCGTTCGGCGTGGCCGACGCCCTGCAAAATCTGCACCGCCTGGATTCCTCCCTGCTCGAAGGCCTGATGACCCAGTGCACGGGCGGGCTACAACTTCTGGCCGGTCCGCAGGAACCTTCTTCGGTGGTGCCTACTTCGTCGGAGCTGGCTGGTCTTTTCGATGTGCTGGTCTCGCATTTCCGCTACGTGGTCGTGGATTGCTCGAACCGGGTGGACCAGACTGCGCGCCTGCTTTGTGATTTGTCCAACGCCGTGCTGCTGGTGACCCAGGCCGATGTGGTCTCGCTGTGGAGCGCCGGCCGTCTGAAGACTTTTCTGGAGGAGGGCGCTGGCCGCGATCGCGTCCGCCTTGTGCTCAACCGCTATAAGAAAATCCCCGGCTTCGACGATGAAGACGTCGAGTCTGCGACCAATTGCAAGCTGCTTTGGAAAGTGCCCAACAACCACCAGGCGATCGCTCCCTCCATAGATAAAGGATCTCCAATCGCTCTTCAGGATAGTGTGGATGTCGGCCGTTCCTTCCGCTCCTTGGCGGCTCTGCTGGCGGATGCTTCTGCCAAGTCGGAAGGTTCTCTCGACCTTGTTTACCAGGCCGACAAGTCAGGCACCAAGAAGAGCGCCGCCCGTCTGCTGATCTCACCTTTACGCGCCGGGCAGTAAAGCGCGTCCCAAGTCCCCGCTGTGTCATCTTGAGCGGAGTAGCCCGAGTCACTTGCGACTTGGGCTGCGGAGTCGAAGGACCCCGCGTCTGTGAACCCGGAGGCGCTCAGGGAATTCTCTCTTTCCTGCGGTTGGACACAACGTAAGTCAAAACCACAGGGAGCCCCCCCGTGTCCATCTTGACCTAGGCAGGCATGGGCTGCTTCGACATCGCGCTCAGCGTGACTGAGTATTCAGAACCGCCTATCCGCCAGCGGCGGCAGCCTCTTCCAGTTGGTTGTAGATCGCCGGGTTAGAGCACACTTCGTAGTATTTCTGCTGGGTCCAGCGTTTTGGTGAACAGTCTCGCGGATCAATCTGTGGCATGTAGCTCTGCCGGACAATGATCTTCCGGAAAATATCCTTGCCCAGCGGAACCAATCCGCTGTAAAGGTGGAATTCCTCATCGTCCCACTGGGAAGGCACATCGAGGCTGCACTCTTCCAGCGAGATTTCTTCTTTCAGCCTGGCAAACGCCGCTTCACTGATGCGTATGCCATTCAGGTTGTAGCGCAGCAGAAAATCGTCGGGGTTGTCGGCCAGGTCTCCGTCGCTGCCGCTCTGGAATTCGTAAACATTAAATGGAGTGTTCAACTGCTTGACCGGCTTCCGCACTCGCTTGCTGCACGATGACAGCCGGTCGCTTTCGTTGAGAGCGTCGGAGATCATGATCCTCTGCTCGCCATCCATTAAATACATGGGGGCCGAGTTCTGGTAGGAAATGCCGAGTCCCAGCTCCAGCACAGGCAAGCCCGCCCGTTCCAGCAACTGGTTGTAACCATGCACAATTTCAATGATCTCGCGTCCCAGGACGCAGGCCCGTGCCACCGCCAGTCCGGGCTCGCCTTCGCGCTCGAGAATTGCCAGGATGATGGCATCGCCCTCCAGAAACACCTTGGTGGCGCCGTACTTGGAGATCAGTTTATTGACTGGACCGTAAAAATTCAGGCTGAAGTACGAAGCGGGATTCAGTTCCCGCTCCAGCAACGAGCGTGTCAGCCGCGATGAGTCGCGAACGTCCGCTTTTAGAATCACATGGCTCCGGACCTTATCTTCGCCCGGCTTCTGCTCTTCTGCCAGCAGAAACTCATATAGGCTTCCATTCATGGCGGAGAGCTGCCGCAGTCTTTCGTTGCCAATCAGATTGATGCTATCCATGGCCGCGTTGAGCACTTCCAGTCGCCGTACGTCGCGGTGATAGCGCATGAAATCGCGCAGAAAACGCCCGGCGATCTTGGCCCGCTCCGTGCTCCGGCATCCCGCCACGCGCTCCAGGGCCGTATAAAAGGGATCGCACGAAAGCTTGCCGTGCTCTTTGATCAGTTTCTCCACCCGGTTGCGTTCGTCGCGAAAAATCAAGGCATTCTTCAGTTGCTGGGGATGGATGCGAGGCGAGTACTCCGCCAGTAAGGGCGCAACTTCGTACGACGCAACCACATAGTCCACCAGATCTTCCGCCTCCAGCAGGTCCACCCACGCCTGCAGGCGTACTTTTTGCGCGCGCCCTTCCGGCGATTCATCCGGCGTGCCCCCGCCGGCCAGTTCCTGCGCATTCTCGGGAGCATTGAGCCATGAGTCCAGCATCTTCTCGTCCGCGTCTGGGCCGTTCATCGCCTGCAAAAACTGGCTTGCCACCCTTCGGATGTTGGAGAAACGGTCGGGATCACGCTCAAAGTTCCCCAGAATCACGTAGTGCTCGGCGTTGAGGTAAGTGTCGCTGGCGTCTTGGGTAAAGAGAAGCGAATTGAGAAACAGCGTGTAATCCTCGTTCGCAACGCTGCCAAACAGCGAGCGACGCATGCGGGCCAGGGTCTCTTTCTCAATTTCCCGCAAAGTGCGCAGCAGGTCTTGTCCAGTTTTGCGCAGGATGATCTTTTTTCTGATTTGGAATTCCGACACCCGGTCACGGTATTCCAACGCCTTTTGCTGGCGCACGCCTTCATAGCTTTTCAGCATGATGCGGCAGCGTTCCAGCATTTGCTCGAACTGCGCATTCAATTCGGTGCGCAGAAACTTGATGATGGCCACCCGGGCAAGCACATCGAGGGCTGGATTGGCGTCTGCCTTTGCCCGGTTCAGCGCGCTGACTTGCAGTTCGGTCAAAATCGGCTTCAGTTCCGCGGACTCAGCCTTCGCCCGCTGTGGCGCCGGCTTGGCCCCGATAATCTGACTTCCCCGGCCCGCTTCCGGCGCTTCCGCTGCCAAAAGCCCCTCGACCGCTCCGTGGCGTGCAATTAGGCGCGCCACGTGCAAGCGCGTCTGTTCCACAAATCTTGCGCTCAAATAGACGTCATGACGGAGATTGTCCACGCCGCATTGCAGGCCGTGGAGAGACATCGCCGGGGTGTAGCTGATGAGGCGCGGAGGAACGGCTTCCGGCGTTTGTCCGAGCCCGAAAATGGGGATGCGGGGCATGTTCGGCCGTGTCCCCGGTTACGGCTGCCGCGCCTGACTTACCAGGTTAGCGCGAAATTGCGGAACCACCAGGGCCTGCTCAACCGTAGGAACATTCAAACTGGTGAGTTTAGCGGCCAGTGCCTGGGCTTGTGCGGTGGCTCCCGTGCTGGAATAAGCCCGCCACAAGAGTTGCATAGATAAAGGATCGTCCGAATCTTCTTCGAGGTGGGAGATAGCCTCTGGATATTGTTGCCGGGCCAGCAAGACAGCCCCTTCCGCAGCGTGATAGCAAAGTTGAATCACCTGGCTGGGGCTGCTGTCGGCCATGGTCTCCAATTGCTTTTGCGCCCCTGCGGCTGTATCCATGTCCCGGGCCTCTACCGCCTTCTCGACTTGCACCTGCAGAATGCGCGCCTGTTCCTCATCACGGTCGCTAATGGAGATTTCGCGCCTCTGTTGCAGCGCGCCGTCAGCTTCTTGCAAATGTTTCAGCGCCAGCTTGTAATCCCGTTCATAGAGGGCCAGCACGCGGTGAGCTTCTGCCTCCAGCCTCACCAGCCCGGCCTTGTGCGCATCCACGGCCACCTGCGCCAGGGCTTTCTCAGCCTCCTTGCGACGGTTCTCCCGGATCCAGGTCACCGCCGATTGCAGTTGGTATTGGAGCCGGTCGTTCGGGGTTGCCGCAAACACCATGGCACGCTCATACTCCTCGCGCGCTTCCTCTTGCTTTCCCATGAGCGCGTAGGTATCAGCCACCCCCAGCTCCGACCCAAAACTGGGATCAATCCTGATGCTCATCCGGTACTGCTTGAGCGCGGCATCGAATTTCCCCGTCATTCGCAGGATCTCGCCGTAGGAATCATGCGGATTAGGCTGATCCCCAGCCACCTCCACGTAGCGGTCCATGGCCGCGAAGGCTTTCTCGAAATTTCCAGTTAACGCGTAGGCATACCCCAGGTCATTGAGTGCTGCGGGGTAGTCGGGATCAATTGCCACAGCCCGCTCCAGAACCTTGGCTGCTTGCTCATAACGCTGCTGCACAATCAGCCAGTCTCCCGCCAGGAATTCCAACCTCTGATCTTTTGGGTACTTCTCCAACAAATCGTTCATGGCGGCAATCGCCGGCACAAGCTCGTTTTCCTGGGCGCATGAAAACCAGCGGATCAATAACTCTTCCGGCTGCGTCACTGTCGTCGCCAGTTGCCGGGCGCGAGTGCGAGCGGCTTTCTGTTCTTCGGGATCCGTGCTCACGCGGGCAATCAGGATCCACGCCTGGGCAAAGTTTGGATCGGCTTTAACCGCTGAGCGCAAGTCATCGGCCGACCGGTTATAGCGCGCCTGCTCCATGTCGTCCATCGCAATTTCGAAGCGCTCTCGAGCCTTTGCCGAGGAAGTTGTCACCGGCATCTTGGCGGAAGGGTCGGTGCCGGCGGGCGCTTGAAATTTTGGCGCGGTGCCCGCCATCATCAGCGACGCAGACAAAACAAGCAGAAAGACATACCTTTGGCGAATCATCAGCCCTCTTGGAAACCGCTGATTTCTCTACTTATGCGAGGAGCGTACCACGCCCTCAGAAGGCCGAAAACGTTACCGTAGTTACCCCTCGTTTCGAGGGATGGGCCTCGAGCCTGTTCCACGGCCATAACCCGGTTCACCGCGAGGGCGTAACAAGCCGCAGTCCGCAAGCGATGTACAATACTCTGATCGTGCGGGCAGTCTTGGACATCTTCGCGCAGATCTTCCGCAACCTCTGGGCCCACAAGCTGCGCTCCTTCCTGACCATGTTTGGCATCGCCTGGGGGGTGGGATCGTTGTTGCTTCTGGTGGGCTTGGGTGAAGGCTTCCGCTCCGGCAACAAGCGCGAACTGGCCGAGTATGGCCAGGACATTATGTTTATTTTCCCGGGCCGCGCACCTGCCATGGAAGGCAGCATGAACTCTGCGCGCAATTATCTGCTCACCTACCAGGACTACCTTGACATCCGCTCAGAAGCTCCCCACGTTCGCAATGCTTCCCCGGTGCTCTCCCGCAACGATGTGCGAACCGTAAGCGAATTCGCCACCGCCAACGGAGAGATGATCGGCGTCGAACCACAGTTTTACGAAATCCGCTTTCTTCCCCTTAAGGAGGGGCGCTGGCTCAACACGCTCGATGAAACCCAGCGGCGCAACGTCATCGTACTCGGCGACGAACTCACCCGCAATCTGTTCCCCGGACGTCCCGCCGTGGGATCAACCATCCTGCTCAATGACATCAGCTTCGAGGTCATCGGCACCGTAAAGCGCGTCGGACGCGGCGATGACAATTCCACCAACATGCGCGGTTATATCCCCTTCCGGGTGATGGCCACTCTCTTCCCGCTCAAAGGCGAGAACCACGAAAACTCGATCTCCTTCATCAACTACCAGCCGCGCGTGACCGATGACCATCTGCTGGCTCAGGCCGAGGTGGAGAAAATCATTGCCCGCAATCACGGCTTCGACTATCACGATAAAGATGCTTTCGAGATTTGGGACACGATCCAGAATTCCAAGATGGTCGGTACTGTCTTCGACGCCATGAACGTGTTCCTCGGTGCCGTCGGGCTGGTAACTTTGGCATTAGGGGCCATCGGCGTCATTAATATTATGCTGGTCACGGTCAGCGAGCGCACCCGCGAGATCGGATTGCGCAAAGCTCTGGGTGCCACCCACCGCAGCATTCTGTTTCAGTTTTTTTTGGAGGGCATTCTGATAACCCTGATCAGCGGCTTGATCGGCATGGGTTTTGCCACTGGGCTGATGGCGCTCATGGGCACGGTACAAGGACCCGGCGGTTTTGACCCTCCCAAACTGGTTCCCATGTCCGCCATTTTGGCCATCGGCAGTTTGACCCTGGCCGGCGTAGCCGCGGGACTCTATCCCGCACGGAAAGCTGCCATGCTGCAGCCGGTGGACGCCCTCCGCCAGGAATAAGACTATGTTCCGCGATTTGTTCCAGGAAGCTTATGGCGCCATGCAGCACAATCGCCGCCGCACCGCTCTTACCATGCTCGGCATGGCCTGGGGCATTGCCACGGTAGTCATGCTGCTCGCCTATGGCAACGGCTTCGGACAGGCCTGCGCCAACATCTTCGCCAATTTCGGCACCAAGTTGATGATCCTGATCCCGGGCCGCTCCTCCATGCAGGCCGGCGGGCAGAAAGCCGGCGTTCAGGTCCGTTTTACTCTGGATGACATTGACACTCTCACCACCAATCTCCCGCAAATCACCCACATCACGCCCGAAGTGGACAAGCAAGCCAACGTCCAATACGAGACGCGAACCTTCAACTTCGACGTCACCGGCGGTTATGCCAATGTCTTTGCCATCCGCGTTCTCGAGGTCGTGCAGGGACGCCCTTTCAATGCCGAGGACCAGATGCAGCACGCCCGCGTCGCGGTCATCGGTTCGGAAGCCAAAGAAAAGCTTTTCTCCGGGCGGAACGCTTTGGGCGAACGCATTCGCATTGACGGTCTGAGCTTTGAGGTCATCGGTGTCCTGAGCCCCAAAATGCAGGAGGGTGACGCCGACATCAACCGCATCATCTATGTTCCCTTCACCACCATGAGTGACCTGAAGGATACCCACTATCTCGACTCCATCTGGTTCAACTATGAGACCCCGGAATACGCGCGCCTGGAACAGGCCGCGCGCGCTGCCCTGGCCACCGAGCACAAGTTCAACCAGACCGACCGCCGCGCTATCCGCATCTTCAACCTCATGGAACAGGTTCACCAGTTTGAGGTCATCACTCTGGGCCTGAAGATTCTGCTGGGTTTCATCGGCACCCTCACCCTGGGGATTGGAGGCGTCGGCCTGATGAACATCATGCTCGTCTCGGTGAGCCAGCGCACCCGTGAGATTGGCGTCGAAAAAGCCCTGGGAGCACGCAAGCACCAGATCCTGCTTCAATTCCTGGCTGAGGCTCTGACTATTACCTTTATAGGCGGTGCGCTGGGTGTAATCCTGGCTTACGTGGTCGCACTGTCGGTCGGAAGGCTCACGCTCTACAGCGCTTTCGCGAAAAATGCTGAAGCCGGCGACATCCGCCTGGTCATCGCTCCCGGCACGCTCTTCGTCGCTACTGTCATCCTCATCGCTGTAGGCCTCATCAGCGGCATGGTACCCGCTCTCCGTGCCTCCCGCCTCGATCCCATCGAAGCCCTGCGCTACGAATAGTGCCGGGAGTCGGTCTAGACTTTGATGAAAATCCCCCTCCGATACAGCACCCACATCGCCACCCAGCACATGAACACATAAGACAACCCATAAATCAACGACGCATTCATCGGACTCGCGAGATGCGCGAACACATGCTGATACACAAACTCCTGCCACGTCAGGCTGCCGACGTTCATGTTGTCAAGCAAATGAGAGATCATCTCCGCAAACACGTAGGCAGCAATCGCGTTCATCCCAAAAATCAGAAACGGCTTCGTCCAGTAGTTACGCCATTGTTTGATGTCCAGAACCCAATAGCACAACGCCAGACAAAGCAGCGCCAGTCCGGCGGTAAATAATACGTAAGAACTCGTCCACAGTTTCTTGTTGATGGGGAACCAGATGTTGAAGATTTCCCCGGAAACTACTCCAACCAATCCACATAGAGCCAACCCCAGCGCTTTCGCCTGCGCGCTTCGCTTCGAGCGCAACCAATCGCCGGTCAAGACTCCAAGCAAGCTAGTGGCCAGCGCCGGAATGGTGCTCAACACCCCCTCGGGATCGCGCGTGCCTTCATAAAGATGTCCCATCAGCAGCTTGCGGTCGAGCCACGCCGCGATGTTGCGATCCGGATCGAGCAGCGGCATATCATGCGTGGGCACGCCAAATCCCGGCACCGGAACAAAACGCATCAGGACCCAATACCCCGCCAGGCAGCCGATGACGGCCACAATCCATCCCCGCCGCTCCGACCACAAAACCAGAATGGACGAAATCACGTAACAAATCGCGATCCGCTGCAGCACTCCATAAACCCGCCAGCTCGCCAACTGATAATGATTGGGAAAGCCATTCAGAAACAGCCCGATGGCAAACAGCGCCGCTCCCCGCCACAGCACGTGCAACAGGAGATCCCGCCGCGATGCCCCACGCTTCATCCGCGAGTTGAAAGAGAATGTCATGGAAACGCCCACAATAAAAAGAAAGAAGGGAAAAACCAGGTCGGTCGGCGTCCAGCCGTTCCACTCCGCGTGTTTCAGCGGCCAATAGCTCGTGAGCTCGTCGCCAGGATTGTTTACTAGAATCATCAAGCCGATAGTCGCGCCCCGAAACACATCGAGTGACATCAAGCGTGTCCCAGAAGATGAACTCGAACTAGCTGTCCGCATCCCGGCTTCGACAGTGGTTTTAGTGGATGACGCCATAGCAAAGGCTCGACAGAATTAGATAACGGAACCGGCGGCTGTGTCTATGCGGGAAACAAAGTTGGCGACCGACAACTGACTCTGCTCATTGACTCTCGCCCCGAACGGGGTCATACTTCGTAACGCTTGGCTATCCCCCGTGGCCAGCGGCTGAGTTTTGCTTCCTTCCGATGAGGTGCGTCCATGAAGAAGGTTCCGCGGCTTCGCGTTGCAGCCTCGGTGCTGTTCTTGCTGCTCTGTGCCGCGACGGCACTGACTGCCCAGACTTTCAAGACTCTGGCAAGTTTCGATAAGACTGATGGATGGCTCCCCTATTCTGGATCTCTCACTCAAGGCTCTGACGGAGACTTCTACGGGACGACATTTCAGGGGGGAGGGGGAGGCAACTATGGCAATATCTTCAAAATCAGCACTGAGGGCGTCCTGACAACGTTTTACAACTTTTGCACTCAAACCAATTGCACCGACGGTGCCTTCCCCATGGCAGGGCTTGTTCAAGATACAGATGGAACCTTCTACGGAGCCACAAGCAATTACGGAACCTACGAAAACGGCACGGTATTCAAAATCACCTCGGGGGGCGCGCTGACCACCTTGGACGCCTTCGACGAGACTAACGGTGCTAACCCCGAAGCGGCACTGGTGCAAGGCACCGACGGAAGCTTCTATGGCACTACCTTCGACGGCGGAGACTATGGCGACGGCACGGTATTCAAAATCACCCCAGGGGGTACGCTAACCACACTTTACAGCTTTTGCGCTCAAGCAAGCTGTGCCGACGGTCAATTTCCAAGAGCCGGGCTGGTTCAGGCAACAGACGGAAACTTGTACGGGACAACGCTGGAGGGCGGTGCCGACACCGATGGCACTCTGTTCAAGATCACTCCCGCTGGCAATCTGACCACGCTTCACAATTTCTGTTCTCAATCGCCGGGGTGTGCTGACGGCGCTAACCCCGAAGCGGCACTGGTGCAAGGCACCGACGGAAACCTTTACGGGACGACGGGCATCGGCGGCACCAGCAACGGGGGCACTATTTTCAAAGTAACGTTGGGAGGCGTCCTGACGACGCTTTACAGTTTTTGTGCCCAAACCAACTGCACTGATGGCTCCGACCCCTATGCGGGGCTGGTTCAGGCTACCAACGGGGACTTCTTCGGTACAACATATTCTGGCGGGGCTGGCGACGGAGGCACCATCTTCAGAATAACCTCCGCGGGCGTCCTGAGGACGCTTTACAGTTTTTGCGCCCAAACTAATTGCACCGATGGTGCTTCGCCTTTCGCAGGACTGGTTCAAGGCACAGACGGGAGCTTCTACGGGACAACTTTCGACGGCGGTGCCGCTAATTTTGGTACAGTCTTCAGCCTGTCTGTTGGGCTTGGCCCCTTCGTGGAAACGCTCCCGACCTTCGGCAAGGTAGGTGCTAAGGTCATAATCCTCGGCAATGCTCTGACTGGCACGACTAGCGTTACCTTCAACGGCACGGCTGCGACGTTCACCGTGGCCTCCAGCACCGAAATCAAAGCAACCGTCCCAACTGGCGCGACCAGTGGCAAGGTTCAGGTAACGACGCGCCACGGTACGCTCACCAGCAACGTTGTGTTCCAAGTGAAGTAGCCTTCCGCGACATGGAGGCGGGATGAAGACATATTTCTTAGCAAAGCTGATTGTCGTGTTCGCATTCGCGGCTGGCGCGGTGGCAGCAGGTCAGACGGAAATCGTGCTCTACAGTTTTACCAATGGGAGCGATGGCAGGTATCCGTATAGCAACCTGATCCTAGACTCGTCTGGCAATCTCTACGGCACTGCGCAGGGTGCTGGCGCATTCAATAGCGGCGTGGTCTTCGAGTTGATGCCTAATTCGGGAGGCGGTTGGTCGGAAAGTGTGCTCTACAACTTCACCGGCGGCACTGACGGCGGACAGCCTTATGCAGGGCTGGTCTTCGACGGAGAAGGTGACCTCTATGGTACGACGAGTGTCGGCGGCGCTCATAATCTCGGTGTGGTCTTCGAGCTGACTCCCGATTTGTCGGGTGGTTGGACGGAAAGCGTTCTCTATACCTTTTCGGGCCTAAAGGACGGCGCTTCCCCCTTTGCTGGGCTCACGTTTGATCTCGCCGGGAATCTCTACGGCACTGCTGTTGACGGGGGCACTTATGATCATGGCGCGGTTTTCAAACTGGCTCCAAGTCTCGGTGGCTGGACGGAGAGCACGCTCTATAGCTTCAGCGGCAGGGACGGGGAAAATCCCTATGGTGGCGTGACTTTGGATCGCGCAGGCAATATTTACGGCATGACCTACTATGGTGGGAGACACGGATATGGTGTGGTTTACGAGCTATCCCTTGGTTCGAGCGGAGGCTGGACGCAGACCGTACTTCACAATTTCACCGGCGGGAAGGATGGAGGAAATCCCTATGCGGACCTGACATTGGACGCAGGCGGCAACCTCTACGGTACGACCTCCTCTGGCCACACCAGCGGGTATGGTGTGGTCTTCGAGCTGATCCCAAGTTCGTCTGGCACTTGGACGGAGAAAGTCCTGCACAGCTTCACCGGGGGGAGGGACGGAACAAGTCCATCGTCAACTCTGATTTTTGATGCCGCCGGAAACCTTTACGGCACTGCGGAGTTTGGTGGTGCGAGGGGATACGGTGTGGTTTTCGAGTTGGCGATCAGTTCCGGAGGTATTTGGAGACAGACCGTGTTACATAGCTTCACGTCGAAGGACGGGTTCGAGCCTTTAGCCGGTCTGGTCTTGGACGCGGCTGGCAATCTCTACAGCACAACCATCCTCGGCGGCACCGACGGATACGGGGTCGTTTTCGAGGTCACACCGTGAGCTTGTTCGGAAACTCTGGAGGTCTGCCATGACCACTCTTCGCAATCTCTCACTCGCTGTGCTTCTGCTTGCCTCCGCGCCGCTCGCGCCCGCCCAAGGAACCTATACGCAGATTGACTATCCAGCGGCGAATCTCACACAGGTGATGGGCATTGACACTGCGGGAGACATCATTGGCAATTATTCTAGCGGAGGACTTTCTCAAGGATTTCTGTTGAGCAGCGGCGTGTTTACCAGCATCGCATACCCAGGGGCTGCATTCACCGCCGTCAACGGGATCAATGATATGTGGCAAGTCGTCGGTTCCGGGATACGACACAACAATCCTTCGGTTGGATTCATTTACGACACCCAGACACAAACCTTTACCGAGGTCAGCACCCGTGACCCAAACGTGGTCCTGGCCCCGCTGGCAATCAACAACACCGGGACCGTCGCCGGCATCGTGGACGAGACCCAATCAAGTCCATACAAAGGTTTTGTGGATTCGTCGGGAACCATCCTGTTTTTCCAGGTGCCCGGCGCGACAGAAACCTGGGCAAATGGAATCAGCGCTATCGGTGAGATCGTTGGCTACTGCGCGAGAGTGAACGGGACATCCAAGCTTCAGAACTTCTCTTTGCGCGCAGATAAGTTTAAGTTTTTACCCATACCGAATATTCCTGACACTCTGGTTAACGGAATCAACCCATCGGGTTCTGCCATTGTGGGCTACTACCCCCAGAAACCTCACGTCGCTGACCAGTATTACGGGTTTCTGTATCAGAACAATGTGGTGACAACGATCCAGTTTCCGGGGGCGTTTTCTACCTGGGCTACCGGGATCAACGACAACGGGGAGGTCGTGGGGTATTTCCAGGACGCAAGCCTTAACTATCACGGCTTCACCTGGACACCTTCCGCTGATGCGGAGAAGAAATAGCAGCCGAGTCCGAAACGAACTCGGCCGTCCCCTCACTCCAGCTTGCTCTTTACCGGATAATATTTCTGAATCATCCTGCCCGTCATAATCCCGCCTTCATACTCCGGAATAATCACCTCATCGGCGCCCGAGTTGCGCATGGCATTCGCCTAACGCT
>Ga0210394_10001250_pt1 | contig 42069 bp, 35 predicted proteins | sample IncBWC12MmetaG_FD_160121 | JGI IMG/M metagenome (GOLD analysis project Ga0210394, IMG submission 160121) | Forest soil microbial communities from Barre Woods Harvard Forest LTER site, Petersham, Massachusetts, United States - Inc-BW-C-12-M | ecosystem: Environmental > Terrestrial > Soil >...
CAATTCGCCGTTCAACCCCCCATCTGTACCTTTAAGCGCAGTTGACTGGACTACCCCCTAGAAATCCAGGCAAACTCTGGTACGGTAACCACTTGCGTGTGCAGTCGCGCGCACGTTGGGGTCAGGCTCTCGGGGCAAGTTCGAGTTTGCGTTTAAATCGAAGAGGTGGGGGAATAATGCCGAAGACGATTGGGAATCAACTCTGGAAAACCTTTGATTGGGCGCTCTGCAAGACCGCGGGCGTCACTTTCGACACGGTTCAGTTCTTCAATAAGTACCGTCCCAACCCTTCCTTCACTCCGAAGTGGTCCGAAAAGCCGATGCTCAAGTCGTGGGAGAAATCCAAGCCCACGCTCGGCTGGCCGCGCCAGACGGACTCTCTCTGTCCCGATTGCGTCCGCGAGGCGCGCGATCTGATCCTTAATGGCACGAAAGATTGGACTGACCTCGTCCACGAAAAGGTGGGCGAAATCAAAGCGCAGATTATCGAACGCGATGGCCAGGTCTGGATGGTGAAGGAGTGCCCCATTCACGGAAAATTTGAAGACCTGATGGCCATCGACGCGAAGTTCCTCGAATGGATCGAGGGAAACTTCCCGGGCCGCGACATTCCGGCTCACAACGACGAAGACCTGCACCGCCACGGATCGAGCACGATTCGCCACGGACGCGGCTCGGTACTCACCGTCGATCTCACCAACCGTTGCAACATGATGTGCGATCCCTGCTTCATGGACGCAAACCAGGTAGGCTACGTCCACGAACTCAGCTGGGAAGAAATTCAGGAGATTTTAGAAAACGCCACGAAGATCAAGCCGCGCCGCCAGATGTCCGTGCAGTTCTCGGGCGGCGAGCCGACCATGCACCCCCGCTTCCTCGACGCGGTTCGCTACGCGCGCAAAGTGGGCTACAACAGCGTGCAGGCGGCAACCAACGGCATTGAATTCGCGAAGAGCAAGGATTTGCAAGCAAGCCTTCGAAGCCGGCATGCGCTACGCCTACCTGCAATTCGATGGCATCGGCAACGACGCCAACAGCCATCGCCAGGTTGGCAACCTTTTCGATGTCAAACTCCGCGCCATCGAGAACATGCACGAGGCCGGAATCGAAATCGTTCTGGTCACCACCATCGTCAACAACGTGAACAACGACCAGGTGGGCCCGATCGTTAAGTTCGCAATGGATAACCCGAAGAAGATTGCCTTCGTGTCCTTCCAACCCGTTTCCTTCACCGGACGCGACGAGGAAATCACTCCCGAGCGCCGCATCCGACAGCGCTACACGCTTTCGCACCTCGCGCAGGACGTCAGCGCGCAGGTAGGCAAAGTCGAACCGACTCGCGATTGGTTCCCGATTTCCTACATCGCCACATTTGCCGGATTCTCCGATCTCTCGCACGGACCGGACTCGCAGTGGGGTTCGCTCTCCTGCGGCTGCCACCCGAATTGCGGCGTCGGCACGGCGCTGATGATCAACAAAGAAACGAAGGAATGGGCGCCGGTTCCGCGCTTCCTCGATGCGCCGAGCCTCACCAGAGACGTCACGGCGATCACCGACGCGGCTCGCGGCAAGGGCTTCTCGAATTTCATGATGGCCATGGCGCTTCTAAAAAACTACAAGCCGTTCCAGGCGCCCCCCAGCTTGAAACTAAAGGACCTCTGGAGAAAATTCGACAAGACCTGGGCGCTGTCCAAAGGCTCTGAAAAGAAGTACGGACGCACCAGCCCGGAGCGCACTTTCGAAGACGCCATGAAGCGCCGCAAGGAAGATCCCTGGAATTTCCTGTTCATCGCAGGCATGTGGTTCCAGGATCTGTTCAACTACGATTTCCGCCGCACCGAAATGTGCATCATTCCTTACGCCACGCAGCAGGGTGAAATTTCCTTCTGCGCCTACAACACCGGCATCGGCTGGCGCAAAATCATCGAGAACATGTACAAGAACGCGACCGTCGCGCAGTGGTACAAGGAGCACGGCAAGCACGACATTTTCGCCAAGGGCAAGAAGGTCGATCTACAGAGCTACGAGCACTCGCTCCGGATTGACGCCGGCGACGCCGCGCGCGTCCGCCACCTCGAACACGACATCCCGCTCACCGCGGCTGAAGAAGACCGCGCGCGTCGCCGCAAGGCAACGGAAGAAGCGGCCAAGGTTCGCAGGATTTACGAAGAGCTAGTCCTGAAGAAGCCTACGGAAACCGTCGTGCAGATAGGCTCAATGCAACAAATGCTGGCGGCGGTTCCCGGCACACTGGTGAAGCCGGTCCAAATCGCGCCGGCAAACGGCAACGGCCACTCCAATGGCAACGGTAACGGTAACGGCAACGGAAACGGAAACGGAAACGGGAATGGCGCCACAAAGGTCGAAGAGACCGAGCCCGAAGCCAGCGTCGCCGGCGACTAATACCCAACAGCTGTCATCCTGAGGCCATCCGCCGAGGATGGCCGAAGAGCTTGCCCTGAGCCTGCCGAAGGGATCTCAGCGCCAAATCAGGGAAGCGCAAAAATTAGTAGGAGTTGTTCTCTTTCTTAACTCAGGCAGCTTTTCCTCACCAGGGCTGTTGCTTTTTTTGTACCGACTAGTTTGACGCCACCTCACCGTCGGCATAAACTGGGTACATGCCAAGAGTTTTGACGCAGGTAGAGCCTTTTGAGGCATCCAATCCGACTGAATACAGTTTCACTGTTGTATTCGAGCCGCTTACAAAGGTTGTGACTGTTCGAAGGAAGGGTAGGAAAGTGCGCCGGACCGAGAACCCCTCTTGGCCGGGATATCAAGTAACCGTTCCTCTGCTCCCTGGACTAATCACTTACGGGCGGACGTTGGACGAAGCGCGTACCATGGCCCGTGACGCTATTCGCTGCCACTTGGAAGGGCTTCGTAAAGACGGAGAGCGCATTCCAGACGAGCGCCGCGCCCGTCAAGAGAAACTGCGCGTTGCGCTTTCCGCTTGAATGCCGCGTCTGCCTGTTCTGAAACCCAAACAGGTACTCCGCGCATTATTAAAGGCGGGTTTTGAGATTCATCATCAAGTTGGGAGCCATGCGCAACTGAGACATCCGAAAAAACCTCACTTACGCGTGACTCTGCCTAGACATGATCGATTTGACTTGCCCTTGCCCGTCCTCAAGAACATCCTTCGACAAGCAGAAATGACGGTCGAGGAGTTTCTCAATTATCTCTAGCGGAGTAGAATTCGAATATGCCGATCTACGAATATATTTGCGACGACTGCGGTGAGCGTTACGAGCGCATCGTCATGAGCCAGAAGCAGGCAATCGCCTGCCCAAAGTGCGAAAGCAAGAAACACACAATTCAGCTCTCAGTCTTCGCCGCGCCCGCGAACGGGACCAAAGCCTCTAACGGCTCTTCCTCAGCGCCCAGCTCCGGAGGCGGCTGCTGCGGCGGTGGTTGCGGCTGCAACTAGCCCCGGGCATGCGGCTCCCAATCAGGCATTCTCAGCGCAACACTCTTCCGAAAATAGGCTGCGCGGCGGCATTGTTGGCCTGCGTCTTTTTTCTCACAGCTCTAGGAACGCGTGCGCAGGCCGGTCCTCCCCTTCTCACCAACGATCCCGGAACGCCCGGCCCCGAAGAATGGGAGATCAACATCGGAATCATGCCGGTGTTCGTCCAACATCAGCGCGAATTTCAGGTTCCGCAGCTCGATATCAACTACGGCGTCGGCAAGACCATTCAGTTGACCGTCGAAGTTCCCTACATTCTTCAAACCGCCCCGCAGCCTCAACGCACGGGTTGGAGCAACACCACCACGGGAGTTAAATGGCGGTTCATCGACAACTTTAAGGGCTGGAATGTTTCGACGTTCCCGCAGGTGGAATTGGGCGGCCCGTCGGATTCAGTGCGCCAGGGAATCGCCGGACCCGGCCCTCGCTTCTTTCTGCCCATTGAGCTCCAAAGGAATGTGGGCCCACTCGAACTAGGCATCGAAGTAGGTTATTTTTTCCCGGTCCACGGACACGATGAACGCATTTTCGGTTTCGCTGCCGGTCGCCAGTTCACAAAAAAGCTCGAATTGATTGGGGAGGTCTACAACGATTCCGTCATGGGCGTTCGGCCGCACGATAATACCTGGGACCTTGGCGGCCGTTTCGGTTTCCACAAAGGTATGCTCCTGATGTGGATGGCGGGGCGCAGCTTCAGCAGCGCTTCGAGCGGCCAGCCGACCTTTTACGGATACATCGGCGTGCAGATCCTCTTGGAAAAAAATGGGCGCAGGTTGCACGCCGAAGAATGAACCTAACGTGAGCGACTTCCGCGCTCTCACGCGCTACTGACTTGCCGCTTGGTGTGATTTGAGAATACCCACGGCACAACTTCCGGATTGGCAAATGCCTTTTCCCAAACGTTGTGGCCCCACCCCGGGACTTCTGTGTATTTCGGATTTCCGCCCGCGGCGCGTAGGGCCGCAACCCATCGCCTGGCGGTATCAACGGGCACGGTCGGGTCCGCATCACCTTGAAATATCCACACACTAGTTTTGGCGTCCGGCGCGATCATTTCGTCGAAGCCGTAACCGCACAGGGTAATCGCTGCAGCAAATCTTCCCGGCGCGGCTGCTAGCGCCGCCCACACGCCTTCGCCTCCCATCGACTGCCCGGCCACGTACACCCGGCTCACATCGACGTGGAATTCCTTCTCCACCGCATCGAGTATTTCAAGCGCGAGACGAATCGAAATAGCCGGAGCGTTCGCGTGCGGCCGCGCCCACGCCTTCGTCTCGGAAACCTGCGGCGCCAGCACGAAAGCGTGGTACTTCGCCTGATTTTCCGCCGTTGTCCACACGTGCGTTCCCAATCTGTTGTCGCCCGAAATTTGCAGAAGATTGTCCGACCCGCGCCCCGCGGCTCCGTGTAGCCATAGCACGAGCGGATATTCTTTCGCGGCGTCGTAATCGGCGGGGACAAACAGCCGATACGCCATCGTGTCGCCGCCCGCGCTGTGATACGACCGAGCCACAAATCCATCGACGGCCGTCTGTGTCTCTTGCGCACTCAGCGGAAAAATAAGCGCAGAAAGAACAATCAGCGGAATTGCAACGATGAGACGAAAGAACGGCCGCACTCGGTTACCTCACATCCAATTCCGGACACGTCAGCGGCGGGCAAGAAGTCTAGTTGCGTGCGCGTCAACGCGAATAATTTCGCGCATGCTCCGGCATCGCAATTCCGCTCGGCAATTTCGGGTCAGTCACCGGCCCCGACGCAACCAACCGCAGCGGCACCACCCCGGCCCAAATCGGAAGGGCGTAGTCCTCCGCTTCATCTTTCGGGGGCCCACTGCGAATTTTCGCGGACACTTCAACAAGCGGCAGCGCCAAAACCGCAGTCGCCTTCAGTTCCGAATCGGTCACCGGACGCAGCCCGTCCCACCGCCCCGCCACAATATGTTCGGTAAACGCGCGAAGCACCCGCAGTTTTTCCTCGCGGTCGTCCACCTGCGTAGCCCGTCCAAGAATCACCACCGACCTGTAGTTCATAGAATGATGAAACGCCGAACGCGCCAGCACCAAACCATCCACCAGCGTCACCGTAACGCAAACCTGAATGCCCCCGGCCAGCGTTCGCAGCATCCGGCTCGCTGCCGAGCCATGAATGTACAGCGTGTCGCCAATGCGCGCGAAGCCGGTAGGAATTACAAATGGCTGCCCGTCCACCACAAATCCAACGTGACAGAGGAATGCCTCATCGAGAATCGGGTAAATGGTTGCCGAATCGTACTTCCCGCGATCCGGCAGCCGCTGCACTTGCGTGCGCTTGGTAGGCGTAAATTCGCTCATCTCAAGAGCGTAAATGTGAGTAGCCCGCGCCGCAAGTGCCAATCTGGACGGTCGGCGCCCAATCTACTTCGCTTTCGCGGCGCCGTGAGCCACTCGGAAACCTGTATAGGCGGCGTCAGCTTGTCGATAGCGTGCCTTCGAATCCGACGCGCGGTCCGCGCTACCGCCCATCGTTTTCCCAGTTCCATCGGCAGCGATTACCCATTCCGCCACGTTGCCGCCAAGATCGAATATCAGCTGTTCGCCTTCTTCACCCTGTCCCGCAAAGCTACCCACTTCGCGCAACAACGGAGCATTTCCCGGCAGCTCTTTCATCTTCGCCTCGAGCCGCTGCGAGTCCTCGGGATTCACAGCGTAGCCCGCCCAATAATCGAGCGTGTTCTCGCCGGGACGATCTTTATAAAGTTCTTTCACTTCGTCTTCGTTCGGCACACGATAAGTCTCTCCCGTCGCCTTGCTCAGCCACGCGCAATAAGCCTTCGCCTGTTCAAACGTGATGCTGTTCGCCGGAAAATTCTCCGTCCCAGCGTCGATCGCATAGCTCTTGTCAAAAGCCGCGTACTGCGCGCGCGTCACTTCGAACCGCCCAATTTCGATCGTGTTTCGCTTCACAACTTCCGGCACCAGCGCACCGCCGGCCAGCGCGCCAAATTTGGTCCCGTCTTTTTTGATCGAGCGCCGGGCCAGCGCAATATCGATCGGCGAGCCCTTCTTGAACGCTTCATTCTCAGGCGGATTCGCCTGGAACAAATATTTGTCGAACCACGCCATCTCCTCGCTCACTTTGCGCAGCTGATGCGAAAGCTTCCGCGGACCATGCGCCTCGCCGGGGAACAGCACAAGCTTCACAGGCACTTTTCCGATCGAATACAGCGCTCGGTAAAACGTCCAACTTTGCGCCGTAGGCACCTGCCGGTCATTCGTGCCGTGAAAAATAAGAGTCGGCGCCTTTACGCGATCCAGTTTAAAAACGGGCGACTTGTTGAGGTACAACTGCGGATCTTCCAGCGGCGTTTTTCCAAAATAATAGTGGTCGAACGCTTCGCCGAAATCCACATTGGCCCAATCGCTGATCCATTCCACGTCTCCGGCGCCCACCACGGCAGCCTTGTACCGGTCGGGATCGGTCACGATCAGCTGCACGGAAAGAATCGAGCCGTTCGACCAGCCCAGCGCCGCAATCTTATCCGGATCGACGAGCCCCTTCGCGATCAGGTTGTCCACTCCTTTCTCGATGTCCGGAATTTCCAGATCGTAATATTTTCCGCAGCAGATCGACTCCACCCACTTCAGCCCGTAATTCGAGCTGCCGTGATAATTCGTTTTCAATAAAAACGCCCCGCGCTGCGTTAGCAAATTCTGGGAATACGCCCAATTCTCGCTCCACGCGTCCATGTCGGCCGCCGCCGGGCCGCCGTGCGTCGCCGTAATCAGCGGATATTTTTTGCCGGCCTCATAGTTAAGCGGGTAGAAGAGGATGCCTTCCACGTCGTCGTTGTTCGCGCCCTTCCAATGCAGCACTTCCGTTTTCGCAATCGTCTTGGTCTTGTATTGAGGATTGAGTTCCGTCAATTGCACCGGAGCGGTGATTTTCCCTCCGTCCAGGCGCGCGCGATACCACTGCCCCGGCGTGCTCGATGTCGAATACTCATAAACAACGGTGTGGTCATCATCTCCGATGGCGAAGCCAAAGCAATTCCGTACGTTCTCGCCCGTGATCCAATCGCGCGACCACGTGCCGCCGTGTTTCGTATACCGGGCCGGCTTGTGATACACGCCGTCGTTCAGGAGCACGACTGCACCGTCGCTTGTGACATCGATCCCGCGGCCCAGCGCGCGTTCCCAGTCGAGATTCACTTCCGTGGTCTTTGCGGAATTCAGGTCGTAGAAATAAAGTTTCGTGATCGAAGCGGTGAAAAAGTGAGGATCATCCGAAAAAGGCGCCGCCACATAGAACCCCGAGTTGTCCCGCGCCCAGGCCAGTCCATAAGGACGAATTCTCGTTCCAGTAAAGATCTCCGTCCTTTGACCCGTCACCGTGTCCACCAGAAACGTAACCGGCGGCGTCTTCTCGTCCCACGCATAACTCAATTCGCGTGCGGCCGTGGCAATCGCCTTTTTCCCGTCGCGCGACACATCGAACGATTGGATCCAATCGTTGTTGTCGGTCAGTCGCGTAACCTTCTTGTCTTTTACCGCGAACTTGAACAGCCGCACCGGCGCTGTGTGCGCCTCGTCATCCACTGCATCGCTATCGTCCTTGCGCTCCTTCGTTTGGCGCTCGAAAAGCGAGGGATCTTCCTCCGCGCTGAAAATAATCGTGTCGTTATCGGCCCACTCGAATTGATGGATTCCGCGCTCAAACTCCGTCACCGCCCACGCTTCACCGCCCGCTGTATTGAGCAGCCACAGCTGCATCGGAGCCAGCTCAGGCTTCGGCTTCGGAATCGGGTGAGTGCTAAGAAACGCAATCGTTCCGCTGTTGGGCGACCACCGCGGATGCGACACGTTGTCCGTCCCGCGCGTCAGCTGCACCTCCTTCTTCTCGGTCAGGCTCGAAAGAAAGAGATTGCTGACCCGCACATCCTTCTCTTTGTCGGCCGTGCTCTTCACCCACACCGCCCATTTGCTGTCCGGCGAAATGCGGAACTCGCTGGCGTTTTCAGTGAAGACCATGTCCTCCGGCTTCCACGGAGTTTTCTTCGCATTCGCATCGGGCTTTGCATCATCTGTTCCGAGGTCGTTCGCCCGCGCGAATCCGCCGAACGCGGCGGCAAGCAGGATTACAATCCCAATTCGGAGACACTTCGAAGCCATTATTTCCTCCCAAAGTTCTTACGGATCCACCCAAGTGCTGCGCACGCTATCACAGCTCAGTCTATGGGTTGTAGTGTTCCAGCCATGCTCGAATTTCTTTGAATATGTCGGCGCGCTGCTCCCACAACTTCGGAAAATGGGGCGAATCATGATACGTCACCATTCGCACCGTTTTTCCTCGGGCCGCAAGCGCCAGATAAAATTCACGCCCCTGATACGTCGGGACTCGTATGTCACCCGCTCCGTGAAGGATCAGCAGCGGCGTGGTCACGTCTTTGGCGTGCATCACCGCGGAAAATTTCAGGAACGCATCGGGGTTCTCGTCCGGCCAGCGCTGGTCGTAATCAATCTGTTGCACATCGCTCGTCCACATAAAGCTCAGCCAGTCCGAGATTCCCGCGCCCTCGATTGCCGCCTTGTACCTGTGGTTCTGCGTGACGGTCCACGACGTCATGAATCCGCCGGCGCTCCACCCAAAGATCGCGAGCCGGTTCGGATCAGCCCAACCTTGCTCGATTGCGAAATCCGTGGCGCTGTCCACGTCGTGATAAGCGCGGTCGCCAAAATGCTGATAGATGGCGTTCAAAAAATCTGTCCCATATCCCGTTGAGCCGCGATATTGCGGCTGTAACACCACGTATCCCATGGCCGCGATCAAGCGCGCGAAGCTATTGAAATCCAGGACGTCATTCGCCTCAGGGCCCCCGTGCGGCAACACCAGAAACGGATATTTCTTACCCGCAACGTATCCTGCAGGAAATGTCGCGATGCCTTCCAGCTGGATTCCTTCCTTTGATTTCCAGTGGACCACTTTCACCGGTCCCAATGCCAAGTTAGAGAATTGGTCGTCGCTTTCGTTTGTAATTTTCTTAAGTTTGGTTCCCTCGGCCACCGCCAGATTCGTCGCATGTTCAGGATCCTCGACGCCGAGAACCAGCCTCTGCGGGGCTGTCGCAATCTCGGGCGCGACAGGCGTCCCCTGAACGGTTCCGTTTTCCCATTGGTATGCTGTTTTCAGTCCGCCGTTGCTAAACGAATCCACTTCGCTTCGCACGCCGCGCGCTACGATCACCCACACATTTCCGTGCGCATCTTCGGAAATCCCCAGGGCCGACGCCGCGAGATTCGGTGTTCGGTCTACAGGCGTGCCGCCCGCTGCGGCTACAGTCCAAACATGGTCCGGCGTCAGCACATCCGTCGTTGTGCTGACGAACGCGAGTTCTTTGCCGCCGCTTATCCAGGCGATTCCGCCCGTGCCGCTGGGTATTTCCGACGCGGCAGCGTTCGGTATGTCAGTCACCCGCCGCGCGCCCGTCGCCGTGCAAACATCGATATAACTGTGCACGTAGTGGTAGCCGATCATCGGAGTCTGCGATAGCAACGCGATGCTGGATCCCTCGGAAGACCACGCCATTCCAGCTACATTCTGCGCCTTGGGGCACCACCACGTTCCGCTGCTTCCCTCCGCATTCATCACGTAGAGACTCGCTTGTTCATTTTCAACCACCGTGTGCACCTCATCTAGCGGGTCCGCCGTGCGAGGGTCTGCCACCACCGCGAACCGCGCTCCGTCAGGAGACAGAGCAGCGGTATCCACTCTTTCCGGGCTTGCCGCGAAAACCGCAGGGTTTTCGTTGGGCGCGCCCGCGAGGACCGGAAAAGTCGCGAGCTTCCTGCTTTTCTTGTCCTCAAGCACGCCATACAATTTCGATCCATCGCGCGTGAATCCCAACGGCTCGAAATGCTCTGGCAATTTCAGCTCGTGCCCGTTCGAGCCGTCGGCTGCGATCAGCCTCCACTCCTTGTTCGTTTCGCCTTTCGAGGCGCCGAAATCGACGCGATACAGAATCGTCGAGCCATCCGGAGCCACAGCCACGGCATGCGCGCCGCGAAGTTTCGCCCAATCCTCAGGACCGAATGGATGCTTTTCCGCCGCGCTAGCGGCCAAACAGAAAAACGTCAGCCACATGAAAACCCCAGCCGGAACAATGACAGCCAGACTTGCGCTATACTTTTTCACTTCTTAGCTCCTCGGATTCCCGGAGGATTGTACTTGCGGTCGTCGCTAATTCGCGGCGAACGAAAAATAACACATCTCCCGTCGCAACCCAATGACCTCAAAGCCGATTTTTACCGCCGAGACTGTCCGCTTCTTCCGCGAGCTCGCGCGCAACAATCACAAGCCCTGGATGGACGCGAATCGCGAACGCTACAAGTCGTGCGTCGTCGAGCCGTTCCGCGCGCTGCTCGACCGTCTCGCGCCAGCCGCCCGCAAACTCAATCCTCAATTTGAAACCAGCGGCCGCGTGGGCAAGAATTTCTCGCGCATCAACCGGGACATCCGGTTCGCCCGCGACAAGTCGCCCTATCGTCCCCAGATGTATCTATTTTTCAGAGAGGGAAACGTCGACGGCGCCCAAGTCTACGTGGCCCTTTCGGCCGAAGTGGTCACCTGCGGCTTCCGTATCTATGCCACCGGAAAAACCTCGCCGCTGACGCAGATCGCCCGCCCGCGTGCGCGCGAAAACGCGAAATGGCTCGAGCGCCAGCAGCGCCGCTTGGCAAAAAAATACCAGAGCTACTGGTATTCCGCGGTAAGAGGTGAATGGACCAGACATAACGGCTGGCCCGTGAAGCCGGAGAATTGGAAAAAACTTCAGGGTTGGATCGTGCGAAGAAAACTCGCGCCCGCGGCAGCCACTCGCAGCAGCTTCGATCGCGACGTCGCGCAAATCCATCGCGACGTTTATCCTCTCTACCGCTTCACCACTTCGATGGATTGGAAGCTTTAAGCGCTAAAGGAGCGATTCAAATGGTAATCAGCCGCGAACAAGCCCGCAAAGAACACACTGCGAACAACGCAGGCCACGATCAATTCAACGAAACCATCTACGGCGTCATCTGCGCCGCCTGCCACAATTACATTCTAATCGACCACACCAACGATCCGCGCACCTGCCGCGAGCACGAGACCTGTCGCCAGGCCCATTCATCCTGAGGTCGGTTCGCCTTTCCGCTGCCGAGCCAGTCGACTGTGGTGCCGCCCATAGCCGAAATAAATCGCCATCCCAAAAATCAGCCAGACGATCAACCGCAGCCACGTGCTCAGCGGAAGGCTTGCCATCAAGAAAAACGAGATCCCTATTCCAAGGATGGGCACCAGCGGAACCAGCGGCGTCTTGAACGGCCGCGGCAAGTCCGGACGCCGCACGCGCAACACCCACACGCCCGCGCAAACGATCACAAAAGCAAGCAGCGTCCCAATCGAGGTGAGCTGGCTCAGAACATTAATTGGCAGAACGCTGGCGAACAGCGCCACGCAGAATCCAACAACGATCGACGAAATCCACGGCGTGCGAAACCTCGGATGAATGCGTCCCGCCCATTCCGGCAGCAGCCCGTCGCGCGACATCGAATAGAAAACGCGCGATTGCCCCATCAACATTACCAACATCGTCGTCGTCAAACCTGCGAACGTACCGAGCATCACCACCACGCTGCCCCAGCGCACACCCGTTGCTTCAATCCCTGCAGCCACCGGCGCTGCTGTGTTGAGCGTCTTGTAATTCACCACGCCCGTCAGCATTCCGCCGAGCGCGATGTACAGCACCGTGCAGATCACCAGTGATCCCAGAATTCCGACGGGCATGTCGCGCTGCGGATTTTTCGCCTCCTGCGCCGCCGTCGACACCGCATCGAATCCGATGTACGCGAAGAAAATCACTCCCGCTCCCCGCGCCACGCCCGACCACCCGAATTGCCCGAACTCGCCGAGATTCGGCGGCACGAACGGATGCCAGTTCGCCGCGGAAATCTCCGGATGCTTCCACAGATAACCAGCCACGATGGCGATGAACGTCAGCACCGTCCCCACTTTTATGAATACCACCGTTGTGTTGACGTTCGCCGATTCACGCACGCCTATCACCAAAATAGTCGTGATGATCGCTATCACCACATACGCGAGTAGATCGATTACGCCTCGCGTGTGTGGCAATGTCGCCGGATCGACGCCGGCTTGCGCGAGCACTGGCCCGATTGTCGCAATCGGGGACCATAATCCATGGTAAAGAACCAGCAGCGTTCCCGGAGGCGCCGTCAGCTGTGGCGGCAAAAAAATGTTGAAGCTTTGCATCAGCGCGCGCAGGTTCCCGCTCCAACCAGACGCAACAGTGGCCGCGCCAAAAGCGTACTCGATGATTAAATCCCAGCCGATAATCCACGCGAAAATTTCCCCCAGCGTCGCGTATCCGTACGTGTACGCCGACCCCGCAATCGGAATCAGCGAAGCAAACTCGGCGTAGCACAATCCCGCAAACACGCAACCCACGCCCGCGAAAATAAACGACAGCACAATCGCCGGCCCCGCGAAACTCGCCGCCACAGTTCCCGTGAGAACGAAAATTCCCGCGCCGATGATCGCGCCAATGCCCAGCGTAACCAGGTTCACCGGCCCAAGAACACGCCTCAGCGCATGTTCGCCCACGTCGCCCGCCTCGTTCATCAGCATATCGAGCGGCTTCGTCGCCAGCATGTCCGACACGAATGTCCTCCCATTTGCCCGGCGCAGCTCCGGCGCGACACCAAGTTGATCCGCCCATATGCCGTGCAGGGCCATATTGGCTCGCCGCGGCGCATTGTAGCCATTCCTAAACCGGCGAGCTACAATGAATTAGTGCGGGGCGAATCGTCTCGAGATCCGTCAATCGCGCAACGTTTCTTCCAGCAATCGCATCCTCTTGGTAGAATGAGCTTATCCCGTCGCCCTTTTTACCCATGAAGATTATCCCTAAGCGCGTCCGTATTCAGACACACGAAGTTCATGGTGCGCCCCAGGAGTAGCAGAGATGCATTTAAGAAACGTCGCCTGCTGCGCCCTGGTTTTATGCTGGTCGGGAACGCTCGCCCGCGCCCAGGATGTCGCCCCGAGCGCTCCTGTTGCTGCCGCCACTGCGCCCGCGCCATCCGAATCGATTCCGCTGACCGTGCCCAAAGGCGTGCCCATCCAGGTTGTAATCGACAGCGACATCAGAATCAAAAAAGTAGGACAGCCAATTCACGGACGCGTCGCCGAGCCCATCTACGCATTCGATAAGCTCGTCGTGCCGGTAGGCAGCGAGGTCCACGGGCGCATCGCCGAGATCGAACAAGTTTCCGGCCGCAAGCGCACTCTCGCCGCCCTCGATGCCGACTTCACGCCCCCGCACAAAATTCGTATCGAGTTCAACGAGCTACTCCTCGCCGGCGGCAAAAAGATTCCCGTCGAAACTGTTGCCACGCCTGGCTCCGGACAAGTCGTCCAGTTCGTGGCCGCCGCGGACGATAGCTCCAAGAAGAGCGCCAAGGATGTCGCTGCCGAGAAAGCGAAAGAAGCCAAAGAGCAGGCCAAGCAGGAATGGAACAACGCCATGAAGCAGGTGAAGCAGCCGGGCAAGATTCACCGCGTCGAAAAATTCTTGGTCGCCCAGCTTCCCGCGCACCCGCAATACGTCGACGCGGGTAGCGTCTATTTCGCGGAGCTACAGCAGCCTCTCGATTTCGGCAGCGAGCCTTTAACTCCGCAACTCGCTGCGTCCCTCAGCTCACCGCCCCCCGACGGCAGCTTCGTCCGCGCCAGGCTCCTCACCGGCGTCAGTTCCGAGACCGCGCAGAAGGGCGACGAAGTGCAGGCCATGCTCTCCCAGCCGCTTTTCGATGGCGACCGCCTGATTCTTCCTCAAGGCAGCATTCTCAAGGGCTCGATCGTGCAGGCGGAGCCCGCGAAACACATGGCGCGCAATGGGCAGCTCCGTTTCATCTTTCACGAACTGATACTTCCCGGTGGCCTCGACCATAAAGTCGACGCGCTCCTCGCAGGAGTCGAATCTGATCGCGCCAACAATTTGAAGCTCGATTCCGAAGGAGGCGCGCACGCAGCCGAGTCAAACTCAAGGTACCTGAAGACCGCCGTCAGCGTCGGACTCGCGACTGTGTCCTTCGGAACAGGAGGCGATGCCGTAGGCGACACCACCGAACGCGCCGCTGGCGGCGCGGGCGGCTACAAACTCATCGGCATCGCCATGGGCGTCGCAATTCATTCGCAGCCCTTCGGCATGGCGCTTGGAGCAGCGGGCGCCACCCACTCGGTTTACGTCCACTTCATCGCTCGCGGCCGCGAAGTCGTGTTCCCCAAGAACACCACGATGCAGATCGGCATCGGCGTTCGTTCCCCTGCTCCCGCAAAACCGGTTCAACAACAGTAGCGCGCCAGGCATGGTGCAATGATTCGTCGCAGAACTGCGCGGTCGTTGGATGACGCTCCTCAATTGCACGCCTTTAATGACGGAAGTGCCGCACACCGGTGAATACCATCGCCATCCCGAGCTTGTTCGCCGCCGCGATCACGTCGCCATCGCGCACCGAGCCGCCCGGCTGAATCACGGCGATAGCGCCGGCCCGGCCCGCCTCTTCGACGCCATCCGGGAACGGGAAAAACGCGTCCGAGGCAACTACACTGCCCGCAAGCGCCAGCCCGGAAGTGGCCGCCTTGATTACGGCAATCTTCACCGAATCGACGCGGCTCATTTGTCCCGCGCCAACGCCCAACGTTTGCCCATCGCGCGCGAAAACGATCGCATTCGACTTTACGTGTTTCGAAACTCTCCACGCAAACAGCAAGCTTCGCAGTTCCTCCGCAGTAGGCGCGCGCTCGCTGGCAACTTTCAGCTCGGTTTCGCGCAACTCGTGCCGGTCCGCTTCCTGAACCAGCACGCCGCCGGAAATTCGCTTCAGCTCCAGCTCGACGGGCGCAGCCTCGCTCGGCAACTCCAGCAATCGAAGATTTTTCTTGGCCCCCAAATGCACCAGCGCCGCCGAATCGAATCCCGGCGCGACGATGCATTCCACAAAAAGCTTCGCGATTTCTTCCGCCGTCGCAGCATCCAGCACGCGGTTCACCGCGATCACACCGCCGAACGCCGAAACGGGATCGCATGCCAGCGCTTTCAAGTAAGCGTCGCGGAGAGTTTCCTGTTCGGCGCAGCCGGCAGGATTGTTGTGTTTGATGATGGCCACCGCGGGATTGCGAAATTCCTCAACCAGCGCCCGCGCGGCGTCGATGTCAACCAAATTGTTGTACGAAAGCTCTTTGCCCTGAATTTGCCTCGCGCCGGCCAGTCCCCCGGCCGGACGCCCGGCAGGAACGTAAAGCGCCGCGCTTTGATGCGGATTTTCGCCGTAGCGCATCGTCTGGCGGCGTTCGAGCGCGATGTGAACGCGCGCCGGCAGCGCCTCGAGCTGCCCGAGCCCCACATCTGGACTCGCTGCAAGCCGTTCAAGTTCCGTGGCGATTTCGCCGTCGTAGCGCGCCGTGCGTGCGTAAGCTTTGCGCGCCAGCGCAAGACGCGTCGGAAGGCTCAGTTCGCGCCGCGAGCGAAGCTCGGCGGCAACTGCGGCATAATCGCTCGGGTCGGTAATCACTCCAACGCTGTGAAAATTCTTCGCCGCCGACCGAATCATCGCCGGTCCGCCAATGTCGATGTTCTCGATCAATTCCTCCGGCGTTACGCCGGGCTTCGCCGCCGTCGCCGAAAACGGATAAAGATTCACCACCACCAGGTCGATCGGCACGATTCCGTGCTCGCGCGCCTGCTTGCGATCGTCTTCTTTACCGCGCTGAAACAAAATTCCGCCATGAACCTTCGGATGCAGCGTCTTCACGCGCCCGCCCAGCATTTCGGGCCACCCGGTAAGATCGGCAATATCGAGCACGGGAACGTGCGCGTCGCGAAGCAGCTTGGCAGTTCCGCCCGTCGAAATAATTTCGATTCCCAGCAAAGCCAGATCGCGCGCAAATTCCACGGCGCCGGTTTTGTCGTAAACGCTGATCAGCGCCCACTCGATGGCCACAGCAAAGCCTCCTCGAAGAAAGGGTGCCCAGTGTAAGCGTTCGCACGATTTTTCGGAAGGGGCGGCTACCAACGGGACTTAAATTTATGGAGAGCAAGGCAATTTCTCAGCCTGAATCACGGACAATATGACAAGCCTGAAGTGGTGCAGGCCCATGTGTCCGTAACCGTCGATGCTGCCGATGTTCCCGTTTGGGTGATACGTGGCAATCTCGGGTTTGTATTCCAGCCGTCCGCGCAAGGTAGTTAGCACGCGCCGTACCCCACACTTTCCGTTCAGGTAACGGTCGAATTGTTTGGATACCTTGTCACGTTTGAACGTCTGACCCTGTAGCATCGGATCGTCCTTTACTTCCGATTCATCAGGAAAGGCAAGCCAAATCCTGAATGCGTCGGGAAGCTCTGTACAATCCGTCCCGCCCATCGACAAGTCTTCGAAACTGGAATAGACAATCCCCCTCAGCTCAACTATCTGTCCGGCGTACTTCTCTGGGGTTTTTATTACTTTGCAGGGATCAAGCGCGGGTGTCAGGGGCCGTTGTTGTGCAAATAGTGGTATCGCCCAAAAGGCAGCCACGGCACCACAAAAAGCAAGAGTTTTCATTGCGACCTGCTTGCTCGTAGGAGCGACCTACATTATGACCTTAGGCAGTTCGGTGATACCAGCATGTTATGTCTGCGAACGATGGAAAGGGTCCGGCAAATCGAATTACGGGCAAGTAGCCCACTGTAGTAAACAGAGAGCGCGTGGCAACTCCATTTGGGGAACGACTTTGGTGAAGGAATGTCGCGCAGACCGGATCAGCTTGAAATGCGGGCTTTCAATTTTACGCGGCCGCCTTCGATGCTGACCGTGTACTCGACCGCCTGGCCGCCCTTGCTCTTGAGGTCGCTCGTCTTCTGAAGTACGAACCGCTCGAAATCTTTCAAGCTTGGTGCGCTGGATTTGTCGCCGGCTTCCGAGCGCGCCTCGATCAGCTTCTGATACAGCCGTTGAACTTTTTCCTTCTCGCGGTTCGGGTCGGATAACGACAGCGCGAAAGCATCCGCGGCCTCTCGGGCTTCCGCATCACGCTCCGCGGTTTCCGCCGAGGCTTCCGCGACATCCACGCTATGCTCGGCGGCAACTGCGGAAACCACCGAAGGCGTCGGCACGGGGGCGGCGGCCGCTTCGCGAGCGGCTGCGCGCTGACGCTCCGCTTCAATTGCTTTCGCGGCTGCGCCGTAGTGGTGCTGCGTCACCGCTCCTTCTTTCTGCAACGTCTTCTTGCGCCACATGTCCACGTACTTCGCGTAGGTAGACGACAGATTGTTGTAGCGGAAGCGCTGCCCGGTGCTCAGCTCGGCGGCGCGCTCGGCGTAGCGCTTCACCAGATGATCTACGCGCCATTGCGTGTCCGCAGGAGGGCGCGAACGTCCACCCCCGAAGTATTGCTCGTACTCAATCTTGAGCGTGCGGAGGTCGCGCTCGATTAGGCTCAAGTCCTCGTCGATGGTGGCCATGGCGTCTCGGAATCCCTGAGATTTCAGCGTAGAGGCTGATCCCGGCGGCGTCAACGACCGCCTTTCCGCGCTTGTCGCAAAGAGAAAGTGCCGCGATTGCGGCTCTGTATCATATTGTGATTAAATACCTTAGCGATGAACCCGCCAGCCGATCGCGCCGCCAAAATGCAGAAACAGCCCAGCGCTCCGCTGCGCGCCATTCCGTCCATTGACGAACTATTGAACCGTCCTCGACTGGCAGAGCTTGCGGAAAAGGCGGGCCGCGCCCTCGTAACCAGAGTTGCGCGGAGCGCCGTCGCAGATTTGCGAGCACGCATGAAGGACGCGCAATCGGCGGACGCGAATGTCAGGTCTGGCGCCAGTTCTGACGACAACATCTTTGAACCGGCAGCGCTTGAGGCGCGAATTATTTCCGGCGTCGAAGAAGCGCTTGCGCCATCCCTTCGGCACGTCATCAACGCGACTGGAGTAGTCCTGCACACCAATCTCGGCCGCGCGCCGATTTCCGAGGCTGCCGGCGTAGCGATTGCCCGCACCGCGACGCGCTATTCGAACCTCGAGTACGACATCGAAACCGGCGAGCGCGGCAAACGCGACGTCCACACCGGACGCCTGCTCGCGCAACTCGTCGGCGCCGAAGCCGCCATCGTCGTCAACAACAACGCCGCTGCTGTTTTTCTGGTGCTCAATACTCTGGCGAAAGGCGCCGAAGTAATCGTCTCGCGCGGCGAGCTCATCGAAATCGGCGACGGCTTTCGCATCCCGGACATCATGGCTGAAAGCGGGGCGCTACTGCGTGAAGTCGGCACCACGAATCGCACGCGCATTCGCGACTACGAGCGCGCCATCAACGACCGCACACGATTACTGCTGCGCGTCCATCCTTCGAATTTCCGTATCACCGGATTCACCGAGCGCCCATCTCTACAAGATTTAGCTGGCCTCGGCCAGCGCTTTCAAGTCCCCGTGTTCGAAGACTTAGGCTCGGGATGCCTCGCCGACCTCACGGCGAGCGGAGTTTCCGAACCCGTCGCGCGCGCCAGTTGCGACGCAGGCGCGGGTATCGTGTCCTTCAGTGGAGATAAATTGCTAGGCGGTCCGCAAGCTGGGATCATCGCAGGAAAGCGGGAGCTGGTCGAAAAGATCCGCCGCAACCCGTTGTTCCGCGCGTTGCGCGTCGATAAGCTCACGATCGCCGCGCTCGAAGTGACGCTCAACGCCTACCTGCGCGGTGCGCTCGACGAAGTTCCCGCGCTTCGTATGATCCGAATGACGGCGGAAGAAATCCACGATCGCGCCACGAAATTCGCCGAGCAGCTTCGCAAGTCAACACAAGAAGGAGTGCGTGTCGAAGTCCGTGAAGGGTTTTCCGTCATCGGCGGAGGTTCGACGCCCGATCAGCGGCTTGCCACCTGGGTGCTCGCCATTACAAGTCGCAGCCATTCCGCCGCGGAATTAGAAGAGTGCCTGCGCAAAACCAAAGATGCAATCCCGGCGATCGCGCGAATCGAAAACGATTCTCTGATTCTTGATCTCCGCACCGTTTTGCCCGATGAAGAAGCTCCGCTCGCCCACGCTCTTATCTCGGCGCTCGCCGGGCCGCTCGTCTGACGGGCTTTTCCGCACGCGCTCTTACAATCGCCGTCTTACAATTTATTGATCACGCTGGCCACGCAGCCTGCCCCGAATCCATTGTCGATATTCACGACGCTCACGTTCGACGCGCAGCTGTTCAACATGGCAAGCAGCGCCGTAAGGCCGCCAAAACTCGAGCCATAACCAGTGCTGGTGGGCACGGCGATCAAGGGCGCCGCGACCAAACCAGCGACGACGCTCGGCAGCGCCCCTTCCATTCCGGCAACGCAGATAATCACGCGCGCGGCTGTAAGCTTTTCGCGGTGTTCTAGCAGGCGATGCAATCCCGCTACTCCCACGTCGTAAATCGCTTCAGCCCGATTACCCATCGTCTGCGCGGTTACGAGCGCTTCTTCGGCGACCGGTATATCGCTAGTCCCTGCGGAAACCACAAGAATGAGGCCCTTGCCGTGATTCGCGGAATCGCGTTTGATCGCAATCGCGCCCGAAAGCGGATGAAACTCCGCCTCCGCCGCGCTTCCACGCACAGCGCCGCGCGACATCTTTTTAATCGCCGCGAAAACTTTGGCGTTCGCTCGCGTGATCAAAATGTTGTGCGAAGCTTTCGCGCGCAGCATCCCGCGCGCAATTTCAACAATTTGCTTCGTAGTCTTGCCGCGCCCGAAAATTACTTCCGGATAGCCCTGGCGCAGCGAGCGGTGATGATCGATCTTCGCGAAACCGAGGTCCTCGTACGGAAGTTGCCGCAGCCGCTCGACGGCGTTTTCTACCGTCACCTTGCCGCGCTTCACCGCTTCAAGAAAATTCCGGATGTCGCGTTCGTCCATAGTTTTTGCCAAGATTCAGTCTAGCACTGAAGTTGCGAGCGATTCTTGCCAGTCCATATCGCATCCACGCCCGCGTATCTATGTTACAGTTGCGGCGAGTCCACGCCGTCTGGAGGCTCAATGTATCTTCTCTGGGAAATCATCATTGGAATTCTCGCGGGTTACCTTGCGGGTCTGATTGTAAAGGGCCGGGGAATGGGCGTGCTGGTGGACTTGATTGTCGGAATTATCGGCGCGCTAATCGGCGGACGAATCTTTATGTCGTTCGGGATTGGTTTCCCATTGATCGGACAGCTTGTCGTAGCGACGATCGGCGCCGTGATATTGTTGCTTTTGATTCGCGTGATCAAGCGCGCTTAAATTCGCCGGCTCGACACTTTTTGCCCAGCGCGCCTTTATTTTTCTTCCTTTCCGGTAACGTCAACCACCGTCACCGGCCCGTATTTCGCCAGCGTTTCCTGAATTGCCTTGCGGTCGCCGACGGCCACCCACTGCATGTGGTCGAGGTCCACAAACTTCTTCGCCGCCGACTGCACGCTGGCAGCGTCCACCGCGGCCACGCGGTCTGGATATTTCTCCCAGTAATCCGAGGGAAGGCCGAAATGCGCCGACGTGAGCCAGTTGCCCAGCAGCTGTGCCGGCTGCTCGAGTGAAAGAGCGAAGTTTGCGACGATGGCGCGGCGCGCGTCGTCGAGCTCGTTTTGCGGCACCGGCTCATTGTTGATGCGCTTGAATTCGTACACGAATTGCGTCATCGAACCGTCCGTTACGGGGGTGCGTACCGGCGAAAACGCAAACCATAGTCCCGGATAGGTCTCGGCATCAAACCTGCTGTAAGCACCGTAGGTGTAGCCGTGTTCTTCACGCAGATCGAGAAACAACCGCGCCTGAGCGCCGCCGCCCACCACCTGATTCATAACGGCGAGAGTGGGATAGATCGGATCGGTGCGGCGAATGGATTGGCCGCCGCCGATGATGTACGTCTGCACGGACGCGGGGCGATCGACCAGCGTAATTTTTGCCGGCCGTTGCGCGACAACCGCGGGAAATGCAAGCGGCGCTTCGGCTTTGCCGGTCCACGCGCCGAAATACTTCTCGATCGTGGCGCGCATTTCGCTTGATTTGAAATCTCCGGTGACGCCCAGGATCGTGTTGCCCGGACGATAGTGCTGATCGTGAAATTTCTTTAGGTCGTCGCGCGTGGCCTTCTCGATCGACTCTTTCGTCGGGGATGAGACGGCGAGCGGCGCGTCGCCATAGAGGACGCGGCGAAACATCTGCTGGCCCAGAAATGTCGGATTCGAGAGGCGATCCTCGATGGCCGCGGCTTGGCGTTGCTTGTATTTTGCAAGCTCGGCTTCCGGAAACGCGGGGTGCAGCACGATGTCGCTCATCAGATCAAGAATTTGCGACGCGTTGTCGATCAACCCGGAACCATTTACGGAAGTGTAGCTCGCGCCGAAACGCGAATCGGCCGACAGCGAAGCGCCGAGGGAATCGACTTCCGCCGCGATTTGCGAACTCGTCCGGCGCTCGGTTCCTTCGCGCAGCATGTCCGCGGTGAAAGAGGCCAGACCCGGCAGGTCATTCGGATCGGCCAGTTGTCCCGGACGAATCCACATGGTGAACGCAATCGTCGGCAATTTATGGTCTTCGAGAAGAAGGAGCGTGAGCCCGTTCGGCAGTTTCACGGTTGCAGGGACAGGAAGTTTAACGCGCAGAATTTCCTTGCTCACCGGCGCGCGATTGAGCCGCTCGACTTTGCTCACTGACGCAGATTTGTCTTGAGCGTGGGTTGTGGGAACCGCGAAAGCCAATAATGCGGCGAGCGCCGCAAAGGTGAATGGCGCGCGTAGCGAGCGCATCCACTTTATGGAAACAAAACTCTTCGGATTGGTTCTCATTGCGCCCCCTTGGTTCCACGCGCGTCGTCTCCAGCAGGCAACGTGACGATTACGGTGCGCTGGTCGCGATCGAGATATTTTTTTGCGACGGCGTTCACATCGGCGAGCGTCACGGCGTGCTGCTTGTCGATGACCGTGTTGATTAGATTCGGGTCGTTGAACTTCACCGCATAGTCGCCGATCAGGATGGCGGTGCGCAGCGAGGAGCGCCGCTGGTCGATGAACCGGCGCAGTAGCTGCGTCTGCGCCTTGGCGAGTTCGTCGGCCGTCACGCCGTCTTTTACGGCCGCCGCAATTTCTTCGTCGATGCCGCGCTCGAGGTCTTCCACTCTTACGCCGGGACGCGGATTGGCCGAGATTTGAAGCTGGCTTGTTCCGATTCGAGTGTCCGCAAAGATGCCAATCTGCGTGGCCAGCTGCTTTTCCTTCACCAGGTGCTGATAAAAGCGCGAGCTTTGCCCCTGGCCGAGAATCAGAGCAAGCTGCTGCGCGGCGTAATTCTCAGGAGTGTTGCCCGGAGCCACGTGATAGGCCATGTCGATTTGGGGCAAGCGCGCGAGCGGGTCGCGGATCACTTCGCGGCGCTCTCCGTAGTGAGGCTCGTCGATCAGGTCCGTTTTGGGAGCTTCGGGCTGCGCGGGAATCGCGCCGAAATACTTTTTCACTTTAGCGAGCGCTTCATCGAGGTCGAAATCTCCGACCAGGGTGACGACGGCGTTATTCGGCGCGTAGTAGACGCGGAAAAAGTCGGCGACGTCTTTCACGTCGGCGGCATTGAGGTCGAGCATCGAGCCGATCGTGGAATGCTTGTACGCAAAATTGTCGAACGAAAGATTGTCGAGATCGAGATTCGCGCGGCCGTACGGCTGATTGTCGATGCCCTGGCGGCGCTCTTCCTGCACGGCGTTGCGCTGATTGTCGAGATTGCCCTGAGTGATGTTGAGGGCGCGCATGCGGTCGGCTTCAAGATACAGGCCGAGATCCAGCTGATTCTTGGGCAGCTCTTCGAAATAGGTGGTGCGGTCTTCGTTCGTGGTGCCATTCATCCCGCCGCCGTTGTTGAGCACGGCGATAAAGTGCTCGCCCTTGCCGACGTTCTCAGAGCCCTGAAACATCATGTGCTCGAACAAGTGCGCGAAGCCTGTTCGCCCGGGGCGTTCGTTGCGGCTGCCGACGTTGTAGCAAACGTCGATCGAGTAGACGGGCGCGCTGTGGTCGACGACGAGAATGACGCGCAAACCGTTATCGAGTTTCGTTTCGTGCAACTCGAGATTCGGCACTTTAACATCGGCCCAGGCGAGCGCCGCGCTCAGCGCGAGCAATAGACCGAGCACGATAATTGATCTCGTGGCCGATCTCACGGTCGGCCTCGCTGGCGGTTTCGCGGGCAATTTCCGCATTGCGGTCATCTTGGCGCCTCCTAAAAGCATTTCATTCTGCCTGTTTCGCGTTCGTCTCGCAACCTGGAGCGCGAAAAAGTGAAAATGCAAAACCGCGATTCAGCGACGATTAGAAATGGCATTTGTGTTGATGCGGCTGGGGTTAAGTCGATTTCTAATCGGTACCCTCTGTCGATTAGAAATGCGCTTAGAAGATCGTCACTAGGTACCCTACGGCACCGTATGGTGAGGTTGCTGGGGTCGCGCCCGTCGAAACGTGCGCTCGCCAATGGCATTGGCATAGAATATCGCTAGTTACGGAATTGACCATGGCGCTACGCACAATTCTACAACTTGGCGATCCACGGCTGCGCGAGGTGGCGTTGCCTGTTAAGGATCCAACGACTCCGGAAATCGCTGCGCTGGTAAAAGACCTCGCCGATACGCTGGCGCATTGGCGGTCGACAACCGGTTACGGACGCGGCATCGCCGCGCCCCAACTCGGCGTGCGGCGGCGAATCATCTTCTTGCAGCTTCCGGGCGAGCAATCGTGGCCGCTGGTGAATCCTCGGATCGTCGAGCACAGCGAAGAAAAGATTATCGTCTGGGACGCTTGCCTTAGCTTTCTTTCGATTTTCATGCAGGTGGAGCGGCACCGCAGGATTACCGTGCGGTATCAGGATCTGGCAGGCAAACGCCACGAGTTTCGCGCCGGGGATGACCGCAATCTTTCCGAGCTGCTTCAACACGAAATCGACCACCTTGACGGCACCCTGGCCGTCGACCGCATCAGCGACCTCAAGAGCTTGTGCACGCGCGAGGAATTCGAAAAACGCTATCGCGCAACGAGTCCGTACGCGGTTGCTCCTGCCACGAGCTGAAGCTGACGATCCGCAAGTTAGAGCCGGCGATGTGAGCGCCATTTCGGTGACGCCGCGCCGGGCGTCCGCCGGAGCGGACTGCCCCCTACGGGAAAAACCTGAACTGCTTCTCAAAAGAATGGAAGAGTAATAAACTCAAAGATTCGGCATACCTTCATGGCGAAATCTGGTGGGCAGATCATTACGGTGGGAATTACGGGCGCGAGCGGCGCAGCGTACGCTCGGGCTGTACTGCGATTGCTTGAAGCGGATCGGCGCGTCGGGCACGTGTATCTGGTTGCCAGCGATGCTGGATTGCGTTTGATGGCTACGGAGTTGGAGGTGGTGGCGGCAGACGGGAAGAAGTTGCCGTCGCTGCTGATCGGCAAGGCGTCAAAGAAAATTGAGTTCCTGCCTAACAAAGACATCGGGGCTAGCATTGCGTCGGGGAGCGCGCTGGTGGATGGCATGGCGATCGTGCCTTGTTCGGCGGGGGCGCTGGGAGCGATTGCTGCGGGAATCGCCAACGATTTGCTTACGCGGGCGGCGGATGTTTGTTTGAAGGAGCGGCGGCGGTTGGTGCTCTGTTTGCGCGAGAGTCCGCTCAACCGCATACACCTCGAGAATATGGTTCGGGTGCACGATGCCGGCGCAGTGGTTATGCCTGCGATGCCTGCGTTTTACTACGGGCCGAAGAGCATTGAGGATATGGTGGAGCAGTTCGCTTATCGCGTGGTAGCGCAGTTGGGGCTCGTGCAGGAAAAGCAGTATCGCTGGAAGGGTGGGAAGGCGTGAAAGGCGCCATTCAGGAGAATGGCGTTCCCAGGGCAAAAGTGACAACCATTGAAACCACAGATGAACACAGATAAACACTGATGAAACCAAAAACCGTAACAACGGGCTTGGAAAAAACTACGGCTATGGTAATTACACAGGGCGCAAGATCAGCATGCGAACTGAGTGCATCGATATCTCGTGTAGATCGCCCCTGCGGGCGGTGGTTGGAGACTGACTTTTGGCTTAACAAAGGCGCCATTCGGGAGAATGGCGTTCCCAGGAAATGACTAAGAGCCGAATACGAATCGTGCTTGAGATGATCAAGTTCGAGCACTCGGTGTTTGCGCTGCCGTTTGCGCTGGTTGGAACGCTGCTGGCAGCGCGCGAAGGCGGCGGTTTGCCTACTTGGCGGCAGATTTTGTGGATTGTAGTGGCCATGGTGGGCGCGCGCTCGGCGGCGATGACTATTAACCGGATTGCGGATGTCGAGTACGACCGGCGGAATCCGCGGACGGCAAATCGGGCGCTGCCCACAGGCGAGCTTTCACTTGGGTTCGCGTGGGCGTTCACGCTGGCGGCGTCGGCGCTGCTTGTTGTGGCGGCGTGGCAACTGAATCCGCTGGCGCTGAAGTTATCGCCGGTTGCGCTGGCGGTGTTGTTTTTTTATTCCTACACGAAGCGGTTTACATCGTGGGCGCATTTTGTGCTCGGGTTTTGCCTGGGAATGTCGCCGGCGGCGGCTTGGATTGCGATTCGCGGGTCACTCGATTGGCGAATGCTGATTCTGTGCGCCGCCGTGACGCTGTGGGTGGGAGGCTTCGACGTGCTGTACGCGTGTCAGGATGTGGAATTCGACAAGACGGCGGGCCTGTACTCGATTCCGAAAAGATTCGGGATTGCGGGAGCGCTGGTGATTGCTCGCGCGATGCACGTGTTGGTGGTTTGCCTGCTCGCGTGGCTGGCTTGGAGTTTTCATCTGGCGTGGCCTGCGTGGGCCGGAATTGGTGTGGTGGCGGCGCTGCTCACGTACGAGCATTCGCTGGTGAAGGCGAACGACCTAAGCAAAATCAATGCTGCGTTTTTCACGGTGAATGGCTATATTAGTCTATTGTTTCTGCTTTTCTGGGGCGCGGCGGTAGTGGTGATGCGTCCCTGACCGGCGCGAAGATGAGCGAGCAAATGACAGCAGCACTTCAAATTAACGACGCGCGGCTGGAGCCGATCGCAGCGAAGGTGCTGGCGGGCGAACGCCTGTCGGCCGAGGACGGGCTCGCGCTCTATCAATCGCACGACTTGCTGGTGGTGGGCTGGCTGTCGAACTTCGTGCGCGAAAAGAAGCACGGCAAGATTTGTTACTTCAATGTGAACCGGCACATCAATCCTACGAACGTTTGCGTGGCGCATTGCAAATTGTGCGCGTTCGGGCGCTCGCCGGATTCGCCGGGAGCTTACACTTACGCGCTGGATGAGATTTACAAGCGGGCGGCGGAAGGCGTCGCCGAGGGCGCGACAGAATTTCATATCGTCGGCGGGCTGCATCCCGATTTGCCTTTTGAGTATTACCTCGACTTGATTCGCGGCTTGAAGCAGCGCTTTCCGCAGGTGCATTTGAAGGCGTTTACGATGGTCGAAGTGGGTTATTACGCGCGCATTTCGAAGCAGTCGATTCGCGACACGCTTCTGGCGATGAAGCTAGCGGGCGTCGATTCGCTTCCGGGTGGCGGCGCGGAGATTTTTCATCCGCGGGTGCGAAAGATTATTTGCGACCACAAGGTGAGCGGACAGATGTGGCTGCAAATTGCGCGGACGGCTCATGAAGTGGGATTGCGGTCGAACGCCACGATGCTGTTCGGGCACATCGAAACGCTGGAAGAGCGCGTCGACCATTTGATTCAATTGCGGGAGCTGCAGGACAAGACGCACGGGTTCGTGGCGTTCATCCCGCTGGAATTTCATCCGGACAATACGGCGCTTTCGCACGTGCCGAAGCCGACGGGGATGGACGACCTGAAAACGATAGCTGTGTCGCGGCTGATGCTCGATAACTTCGATCACATCAAAGCTTACTGGATCATGCTGACGCCGCGAATCGCGCAAATCGCGCTGCGATTTGGGGCGAACGATCTGGACGGGACCGTGGTGGAGGAAAAGATTTATCACGATGCCGGCGCTACCACACCAGAGCACTTAACGCGCGGCGAGCTAGAACGGCTGATTCGCGCGGCGGGCTGCGTTCCCGTGGAGCGCGACACGCTTTACAACGCCGTGGATCGCACCAAGATGCCCTTCCCACAGACAGCCGTAGCACGCAGCATCGATGGCTTCATTCCCGAATCCTCGCTGACGCTTAACCTGTAGCGCTATTCGCTTGAATCCTGAGGGACGCCGAGAACCTGCACTTGAATGGCGCGTTCGCGCGGGCCGTCGAGCTCCGCGAGAATAATGGATTGCCAGTAGCCAAGGGCCAGCTCGCCATTGCGGACGGGGACCGAGAGAGTGTGTCCGAGGACCATCGCTCGCAGATGAGAATCGGCATTCTTGCGATTGCATTCGGAAAGCTTCGGATCGTTGTGGCGCCAGTAATCGATGCGGCCGACGAGGCGTTCGAGGAAGGACTTCATGTCGTCGAGGAGAGCCTGCTGAAATTCATTGATGAAGATCGCGGTGGTGGTGTGAAGAGACTGCACGAGGACGAAACCGGCTTTCAGGCCGTTCTTGCGAATTACCTCGTTCAGGTCGTGCGTGATGTTGATTAGTTCGAGGCGCTCTCGCGTTTTGTAGCAGAGCGTTTCGAGATACATCTGGAGGCCCCCCGTGGGGCGAGTTTCCGGTGCGGGCTTGGTTGCTTTTATAGTGGCTGTCTTCATGAATGAGTTCGCTCCTCAGTTCCCAGCAAATGCCGTGGTAAATACCCGTGAACAGGTGCACTAAATTGGATTGCCGCGGAGGCACCTGGGTTGCACAATTTCGAACGATAGAAACGTACCAGCAAACCGGGGCGCGCGCCACGGGCGCTTGCCTGCGTGCCCGATCAGGCAACTTGCTCCATGTCGATCGTGGCGTTCAGAAATTGAACCGGTAGCCGAGGATCATTTTGGCAATCAAGTGGTCGGTCGAGCGAGTCAGTCCCACGCCAAGGCCGAAGTTGATCTCCCATTGTGGCGCGATGTTCAGGTCGATTGCGGGAAAAATCTGATGTTGCTGCTGCGCGACTGGATCGAATCCGGTGATGGGGCCGACCGAGCCGTAGTATTCGAGGCCTCCCGCGATTTTCGGCGTGAAATCATAGCTGAATTTGAAATTGGGCGAGAAGACGACTCCTTTGTTTACGCTCTGGCCGTGCCAGGAACGGTCGAGCGTGGGGTTAAGCGACCAATACCATCGCCCGACTTTCTGGTCGACGATCGGACGGATTTCCCACGTCCAGGTATCGACGGAAAATTGCCGGCGCTGATAGCCGATTTCGTTGGAAATGCTGACGCCGACGGGCCAATGCCAGCGCTCGGGAGCGCGGAAACGCGGACGGATGTGGTCTCCGACCCACTGCCAGCCCTGTCCGGAGCGAGCGGAAGTGAAAATATAGAAGCCCGTTTCGAACCAGTCGGTAAACCCGTGCGTGATCTCGATCGTTTCATGTTCGGCGTGATTGGTGGGAAAGAGGCCGTCGATCTTTTGCTTCGAGCCGTCGATGGTAAAATTGCTATGGAGCTCGACCATGGTGCGGCCCGGCGCAACGGTATCGACTCCGTAGACCTGGATTTCGTAGTTGTCCTGCGCCGATGCTGGAGAGGCGAAAAAAGCACTGCCAGCGGCAATGAAGAGAATCGGGAGCGAGTGAGCGATCACGTGTTGCCATTTCACGCGACAGAATCTCCCTTGCTGGGCAAAGAAATCACGAATTATGGTACGCTTTTAACCGCTCTTGGCAAACGACGATTGGGCCGGTGGACGCTCGAATGTACTTTTGCGCTGCAGCTTGAGCGAGCTAGAGCGGAATATTGCGGATGAGACTTTCGAGTTTTTGATCGAGAGAACTTAGGGAGGCGACATGAAGATTGCGGTTCTTGGGGGAGACGGTTATTGCGGTTGGGCTACGGCTCTGTATTTGTCGCAAAAGGGCCACACCGTTTCGATCCTCGACAATTTTATCCGCCGGCAATGGGACTCCGAATTGGGCGTTCAAACGCTGACGCCGATCCGCTCGCTGACCGAGCGAGTGCGCGCCTGGGCGGAGCTGACGGGGAGAACCATCGACGTTTTCGTCGGTGACGTGACTGACTACGAATTCCTTTCCGCGACGGTGGAAGAATTCGAACCGGACGCCGTGGTTCATTTTGCGGAACAGCGCTCCGCGCCCTACTCAATGATCGACCGCAAGCACGCGGTGTTCACGCAAGTGAACAACGTGGTAGGGACGCTGAATCTGCTGTTCGCGCTGCGACAGATTCGGCCGGATTGCCATCTGGTGAAGCTGGGAACGATGGGCGAGTACGGCACGCCGAACATCGACATTGAAGAAGGCTACATCACGATCGAGCACAACGGGCGGAAGGACGTGCTGCCGTTCCCGAAGCAGCCCGGCTCGTTCTACCATCTCTCCAAAGTGCACGACAGCCACAACATCATGTTCTGCTGCCGGGCGTGGGGAATCCGCGCTACGGATTTGAATCAGGGCGTCGTCTACGGGACGGTGACCGATGAAGTGGCCATGGATGAAGCGCTCATCAACCGCTTTGATTACGACGAAGTGTTCGGCACAGTTCTGAATCGGTTCTGCGCGCAGGCGATAACCGGAGACCCGCTTACGGTTTACGGCAGCGGCGGACAGACTCGCGGGTTTCTCGATATTCGCGACACGGTTCGTTGCATCGAGCTCGCGTGCCTGCACCCGGCGAAACCCGGAGAGTTCCGGGTTTTCAATCAGTTTACGGAGCGTTTTTCGATTCTCGACCTGGCGACGATGGTGCAAGCGGCGGGCGCCAAGATGGGCTTGAACGTGGAGGTGAATCACTTGCCGAATCCGCGCGTCGAGTCGGAGAGCCATTACTACAACGCCAAAAACACGAAGTTGATCGACCTTGGCCTCGAGCCGCACCTCCTTTCGAATTCGCTGCTGGATTCGCTGATGAACGTGGCCTCGAAGTATCGCGACCGAATCGACACTTCGCTCTATCTGCCGCAGGTAAATTGGCGGAATGCGCGCAATGACCGCCGCCGGCCGATGGTGCAGGCCGCAGGCGCTTCTTCGTCGCCCTCCGAGTTGCCGGCGGAGAAGGAAGCCGTTTTGGCGAGTAAGACGGGCAAGAATCGCCGCTCTTGAGCCGGAAGTGAGCGTGCGGCGAAGATTTGGCGCGGCCTTAGGCGCAATCAATTTGCGCGCGAAGAACTGCTATTTCCGATAAAAATTTGATACCGCAAGATTCAGCGTCTTCCGGACAACCTCGCGCGGCCCGAACAACCCTTCTCACAATCCTTTTATTAATCTGGTTTTTTGTATACGTCGCCGGAATGTTTCAGCCCGGGCTGCTCGACGACGCCGATTCGGTGCACGCCGAGGCGGCGCGTGAAATGGTTTTGCGCCATGATTGGGTGACGTTGTACATCAACGGCTTCCGGTATCTGGAAAAAGCTCCGCTGATGTATTGGAGCATCGCTGCGAGCTTTAAAGCCTTCGGCGTTGCGGAATGGTCCGCGCGCCTGCCGCTCGTGCTAGGCGTGCTCGCGTTGATGGGCTGTGTTTTCGCTTTGGGGCGGCGCTTTTACGGCGACGAAGGCGGATTTTGCGCGGCGCTGATTATCGCGACGGCCCCTGGGATTTATCTCTACACACGATTTCTGATTCCGGATACGTGGGTGGGATTGTGGCTCGCGGCGGGATTTTATTTTTTTCTGGTTGGATACGAGCAAAGAACGCCGTCGCGCTTGGCATGCTGGGGATTGGCCGCCGCGGCGGCGTTGAACGTACTGACAAAAGGGCTGATCGGCCTCGCGTTTACCGGTCTGATTATTTTGTTGTTTCTTCTGGCCTTAAACGACTTTAGTTACCTGAAAAAGATGCGGTTGTTTTCGAGCACGATTGTTTTTCTTTTGATCGCGGCTCCGTGGCATATTCTCGCCGCCGTGAGGAATCCGGCGCAGCCCAGCGGCCCTGAGAAAGGTTTCCTGTGGGAATATTTCGCTAATGAACACCTCCTACGCTATCTGAACGAGCGCATCCCGCACGATTACGACAAAGTCCCTCTGCTGCTTTTTTGGGTGCTTACTTTCGTTTGGTTGATTCCATGGGCTGCGTTTCTGTTTCCGGCCTTTAAGCAGATTCCGTTTCGGCTGCGCGCCCTACGCGAAAATCTCGACGCGCGCGGCCGTGCCAATTTGCTGATGGCGATTTGGGCCATTGTAATTATTGGTTTCTTTACTCTATCGAGCCGCCAGGAATACTACACGGTACCGGCGCTTCCCGCTCTGGCACTGCTCGCGGGCGGCTGGCTAGAACGCGAATCTTCGGCGGCTCCCGGAAATGTGACGAAGCGCTCCGGACGTCGCATTGCGAGCGTCCTCTTTTGCATCGGGATCGTCTGTTTCGTAATAACGGAGACACTCTTCTTTTTGTCGAAGGAGGTTCCGGCCGGCACTCAGATTTCAGACGTGCTCGTCGAGCAACCGGCGAACTACAAGCTATCGCTTGGGCATGTGAGCGACTTGACTCTGCAGTCGTTCGGAATTTTTCACACTCCGCTGTGGGAAATTGGCGCGGTGATCCTGTTAGGCACTGGTTTCGGCTGGTGGTTCAGAAAGCGAGGGTCCCCATACAAAGGGAATCTCGCGATTGGAGTAATGATGGTGGGCGTCCTGTTTTGCGTGCACCAGGCGTTCGTCACATTCTCGCCGGAACTATCGTCGAAGCCTCTGGCCATGGCGATCGCGCAGCGCTACGAGCCGGGGCAGATTATCGTGCTCAATGGAGAGTACGCGTGGGGCTCGACGCTGAATTTCTACACCGGCGTGCCGCTGCACATGCTGAACAGCAAACGAAATAATTTGTGGTTTGGATCGCTGTTCTCCGACTCGCCTCAGATTTTTGAGACTAGCGAATCGTTTGTGCAGCTGTGGAATGGAAAAGAGCGCGTTTACCTGTTTACTAGGGAATTCAACAAGCAGCAGGCGGTGGTGAACCTCGATCCGCAAACGGTGTATGTGCTGGCCCGCGAAGGAAACAAGGTTGTGTTGACGAATAAACCCCTGTAATTGCTGCCGATGCTGCAGTGACCTGCGATTTTGGTGCGCGCTTGTTCCAGTGAACCGTCAAGCCGATATGCGGTCTCCGCGGGCTTTCAGGGCTTCCAGGTCGTCCGCCACGCGTGACGCGAATTCGAGGTCGAACGGAAACTCAGCGCCGGCAATCCCCGCTTCGAGCCTGTGGATGAAGCGCTGAATCACGGGCTCGTTTCGATTCAGGAAGTCGATCGAAGCAACTTCCCGGCCGTGCTCCTCGAGCCAGACGCGGCGCTCATCGGGCATTTCGTAACCGCAGCAGATCTCCGAAATGGTGGATTGCGGAACCGCATAGGTTCGAATGGCCAGCAAATGAGATCCAAGGTCGTCGAGAGCAGCAATGCCCAGGCGTCCCGCGTGCTTTAGTGCAAAGTGCCCGCTAAAACGAAGTCCGGCCGCGTTGCGAAAATCGTGGCGCCAAGCTTCGGCCTCCGCCAGAAGGCAGTACTGGGTGTGAATCGCGATCAGGCAGTTTTTTGCGCGTGCTTGCGCGGTTAGAGACTCGCTCGTAGCCCGCGGACATTGCCACGGTTTTTCGGCCACGCTGTGCAAACCCGCTGCCGTCGCGCTTTCAAGCATCAGTGAAATGTGAGGCCCGGGCGAAACGCACAGCCATGCGACCTGTGCGCCACTGGCCGTGAGCGACGTCACTAGCCGAGATTTGTATTCGGCGTCGGTTTCTGAATTTTTCCGTCGCGTGCCCTGGACGGTGACAACGCGTCGGCCTTCTCCCTCCAGAATGGCCCGCATTCGTTGGGCCCAGCGGCCGCGGCCGAGAATCGCATAAGACAAGGCGTCAGGCATGATCGTGAGTCCCGATCGAACGCCGAATTGATTCTTCGAGGGGTACTTTTGGCGCCCACCGCAGTTCCTGGCGAATTCGACGCGTGTCGTAAAAGCGGTCCTGCAACGAGCGCTCAAGTTGATGCTTCGAAAGGCGCGTGCCTCCGAGAGGCAGCACGCGCATAACGGTATCGACAAGAGGCGCGGCCGCAAGCACAGGCCATCCGGGGAAGAATCGCGTGCGCGACTGATCCACATTCGATTTTGTGCTGTGGTAGCGGAGCAGTGTTAGATCCTCGTCGTCCACGATATTGAATTCGCGAAGCTGGTCGCCGTCCAAGTTCGCAGCCAGTTCCATCGCGTCGATTAAATTCTCTGCGTAGTTCAATGGGAAGTGCAAATCGGGGCTTCCGAAAACGAAATTGCTTTTACCCAGATTGAACGATAACAAACCCAGCGGCAGCGCCTTCCCGGGACCGTAAATAATTCCCGGCCGCATAATCACAAGCGGCAGACCTGTCTTGCGAGCGAACGAAACGGCCAACTGATCGGCTGCGAGCTTTGACTGCGAGTAAAAGTCCCGCAGCTTGGGGAATTCATCGTACGGCGTGTTTTCGTCTATATGTTCGCCGTTTCTCACGAGGCCGTAAACGGCGATCGAGCTTTCGTAAACCACGCGGCGAACGCCTGCATCGAGACATGCCGCGAGGACTCCCTCGGTGCCCCTTACATTTGTCTCGAAGAACTCGGCTGCCTTTCCCGCCGAGTCAACTTTCGCCGCGACGTGATAGACGAGTTCGATGCCGCGAACGGCGCGGGCCACTGCGGCAGGATCGCCCAATTCACCGCGCACCACCTCCACGCCGCGAGATTCGAGTTCATCGGCGCGCACCGAAGGGCGCGCAAGTACGCGCACCGGCACGCGCTCAGCGAGCAGACGCCGGACTAGAGCGCCCCCGAGGAAACCCGTGCCGCCAGTTACGCAAACGCGCATGGCCTTCGATTGCCCCTTACTATCGCGGTCGTTGCGATTTACTCGTCCTGAAAGCGCTAAAAGCAACCGACTATTCCGGCTGCGCGCCTTTCGCACGCCCGCAGGATTTTATTGTTTTATGCTATATTTTCGCTCGGGTGCGAAAATTTTGACGGTCGCCGAATATATTTTCCTCGCCATAGCTGCGATCCCCGGCGTCTATTACCTGCTCACCCTTTACACCACGGCGCTGTATTTTACCGATGCCCGCAAGCACAGCGGAAGGAATACCGACTTCCTGCCTCCCGTGAGCTGCCTGAAGCCAATCAAAGGCCTCGATGTCGACGCATATGAAAACTACGCCAGCTTTTGCCGACAGGATTATCCGGAGTACGAAATCGTCTTTTGCGTCGACCAAGATGATCCTGCGCTCCCGCTGCTCGAAAAATTAATCCGAGACTTTCCCGGACAAAAAATTCGCCTGCTCTTCGGCTCCGGCCGCAATGCCATCAACGACAAAGTTGCCCGCCTGGTGCGTCTGACGACCGAAGCTCGCTACGATATTTTCGTGATTACCGATGGCGATATCCGCGTCGGGCCCGATTATCTCCGGACCGTAGTATCGCCCTTTCGCGATCCCAAAGTCGGCGCGGCAACCTGCCTCTACGTTTCCACCAAGGAGACAAGTCTAGTCCAAGAGCTGCAATCGATAGGAATGATCTCCGATTTTTTTGCGGGCGTCATGGTGGCCTGGAAATTGGACGGCATCAAGTTTACGTTCGGGCAAACGATTGTCACCACGCGAAAAGCGGTCGAGGATTACGGCGGCTATCAACTCATTGAAAATCGTCCCGCCGACGACGTGTACGCCGGCCGGCTGGTTGCCGAACAGGGATATGAAGTGAAGTTGCTGCCGTACGTGGTGAAGTCGGTAGCTGATTTTCAATCCTTGCACGATCTCCTGTATAAGCGTATGCGCTGGATGACGGTGATGCGCCTGATGCGCCCCTGGGGCCACTTGGGCCTTATCCTTACCTGGGGCTTGCCGTGGGCGCTCGTCGCAATCGCGGTCCATCCTACTGCCGCGGTGGCCGCGGTATACGTCGGCGGTTACCTCGTGCTTAGGCTTGCCATCACCTGGATGATCGGAGCTTGGGGAATGAAGCAGCACGGCCTCTGGAAGAAGATGCCGCTGATTCCTATCTGGGACGCGATGGCGTTCGTCATTTGGCTGATCAGTTTCGGGCGGCGGACGATCCGATGGCGCGGCATCGACTACTACATCCGGCAAGGAATGCTCGTGCCGGTCGCTCCCACTACGGCCCAAGATGCTCCACAGTAGGCCAATTCTCCGAAGGGAATCATGAAATCAAGAATCGCCGTTGCGGGCGCGGGGATTTATGGGGCGACGATCGCGATTCGTCTCGCCGAACAGGGCTACGACGTGCGCCTTTTCGATCCTCTCGGGATTCTGCGCGCGGCTTCAGCGATCAATCAATACCGCATTCATTCCGGCTATCACTATCCCCGCAGCCCGGAAACAATCCGCGAGACGCTCGAGGCTCGCGCCGAATTCAGCGAAACTTTCGAGCCTGCCATCGTTCGAAACAGCCAGCACTATTACGCCATTCCTTATGAAGGCTCGCAGACGCCTCCGGCCCTTTTCGAAAGCGTGATGACGCAATTCAACATCCCGTTCCGCTCGTGCCGTCCCGCCTGGATGAATTTCGATTTCATCGACAAATGTTACGAAGTGGAAGAGAACATCTACCATCCCGACATTTTGAGAAGCTTGGTTACGTCGCGCATCGAAGCGCTAAAAATTCAATTCGAGAAGCGTGTTTTCTCGCCTGAGATGCGCGGCGACCATGATTTCGTAGTTTGGGCCACCTACGGACTGGGCTACAGCCGGGGATTATTTCAGGCCGCGAAATATCAAGTGGCCGAGAAAATTCTGATTCAATTGCCGCGGGAACTTCAGGGCATTTCTTTGGTAATCATCGACGGCCCATTCACGGCATTTGATCCGTACGGCAGCTCCGGGCGCTCCCTTTTCGGCTCAGCCAAAAACACGAACCACTGGACCACCACGAATCCCAAGGAACCCATTCCGGAGCCTTACGCCTCGCTTCTAAACCGGCAAGAGTGGGAACCGATCGCATTCAGCCGGTTCGAGGCGATGCGGAAAGATTCCGCTCTTGGCGTGCCGGTTTCGAAGGAAGCGGTCTATCTCGGCTCACGTTTTACGATTCGCGTAGTCGAAGACAACCCGAAGCAGGATCGGCGCACACTCCTTGTCAAGGAAACCGCGCCAGGGGAAATCCACATCTTCTCGGGCAAAGTTGTCAGCGCTGTCAAGGCAGCGCGGCTCGTGTGCGAAAGGGTTGCAAAAGGCATTTGAGGCTTTCGCCCCATTAATTTCGCATCCATCCAAGAAAAATAACCTAACAAAAGTTATTTGCTTCAGGCGTGCGGATGCGCTTTGTCGTAGACTGCGATCAACTGCTGAATGTTCGTCTGCGTGTAGCGTTGCGTGGTGGAAAGCGAAACGTGGCCGAGCAGCTCCTGAATGGCGCGCAGATCCGCGCCGTCGGCCAGCAAATGCGAAGCGAACGCGTGACGCATTGAATGCGGATGTAGGTCCCAATTCACATTGGCGAGACGCGCGTATTTCTTAACCATCGTTCGGACCGCGCGAGTTCCGAGGCGTCCGCCGAGGTGGTTCACGAACACCGCCTCATACGCGGGCTTGGTGAACGGATGGTTGAGAATCTCCGCACGGACAGGCCAGTACGCTTCGAGCGCCGCCTGCGCTTTCGTGCCGTACGGGACTACGCGCTCCTTGCGGCCCTTTCCGAGAACGCGAAGCATTTGTCCGGGTTTATCGATGGCCCCCAAGTCCAGGCCGACTAGCTCGCTCACGCGTAGTCCCGAAGCATAAAGCAGCTCCAGAATGGCGCGATCGCGCTTCGGTATCAGCTTGATATCGCGCTGAGTGCGGGGCTCGCCGCTGCGGCGCGCCCGCTTTGAACCCGTTGCATCCTTCAAAAGGCCGTCGAGAAAATTGCTCATCTCCTCGGGAGTTAGGATCGGCGGAACGCGCTTCGGAAGTTTCGGAGTGCTCACCAGGCGCGCTGGATTCTGCTTCACGATTCTCTCGCGCACGCAAAATTTAAAGAACGAGCGAAGCGCCGCGAGTTTCCGCGCCACGGAGGTTTTTTGAAGGCGGCGGTCGTAGAGCCAGGCGATGAATTCCCGAATCACGCGATGTGTGACTTCGCCGAGCGGCAGGGTGCTTTCGCCGGGCGGCGTGAGGAACACGCAAAATTGTTCGAGGTCGCTTTGATAACTGGCGAGCGTTTCGGGCGAAGCGTTTCGCTCGTAACGGAGATACGCAACAAACTTGTCGATTACCTGCTTCATCACGATTCATCCATCCTGGCGAATTATAGGCTGCTCTGGAAAAGGCCGCGGTGGGCGGGCAGCGGCAAGTGTCCAATGAGTTGGGTGCAAGGTAGAGCGCCGCGTCTGTCGACTGAAGTGAGCAAGAAGAATCGGCCCGAAGGTTGGCCTCCGGGCCGATCGAAGGAAAGGGAGCCGCGCTGTTCGATATTCTATTTCAGAGGCGGTCGAACAGTATTAACAGGATCACTATGAGAAGGATGAGGCCCAGGCCACCGCTCGGGTAATAACCCCACCCGGTGCTATACGGCCACGTGGGCAGAGAGCCGAGAAGAGCCAATACTACGATGATGATCAGGAGCGTTCGCAGCATGGAGTGTTCCTCGCCCGCGCAGAGTATCCCAATCAGAAAGCCGGCACATCGGGGGTTGTCTGTATATTCCGTCGAATCTTCCCTCAGGCGACGCCCGCGAAGAAAGGCTGGGTAAACCCTGATTCAAGACCCTGCTTCAATCACGGTTTCGAGGCGGAACCTGCGCCAACGGGTTGCGGCTCACCGCTCGGAGCGCCGCCGATGGATTCCAGCGGTGGCAAGGGCGGCAACGGCGCGGGAATTTCCCAATCGCAATTTTCACGAATACAGGCGCGGAAGTTGCCTTGCTTCGTCCGCTTCTCGACGATGAATGGCGCGCCGCACTTCGGGCACGGCTCGTTAAGAGGTTCGTGCGGCGACGTGAAATCGCAGTCCGGATAACGGCTACAGCCGTAGAAGATTCGGCCGCGCCCACGTCCTTTGGCCGTACCGCGCCGGACGAACTCGCCTTCGTTGCACTTAGGGCATTTGATCCCGAGCGTTATCGGCCGGGTGTACTTGCACTTCGGGTAGTTTTGGCAGCCGATGAAGTCCCCAAAGCGTCCTTCGCGGCGCAATAGCTGGCCGCCGTCGGTGGGACACTTTTCATCGAGCACCACATCCGGCTGGCGCGCTTTCTTCGTGCCGGTCACAAGGCGTCTCGTGGTCTTGCAGTTCGGGTAACCGGTGCAAGCCAGGAACGTCCCGAAGCGGCCGCGCTTAATCGCCATTATCTTGCCGCAATTGTCGCAGTACTCCGTTTTGGGCTCGCCTTCAGGTTCATCGTTGCCCACGTCGGCCAAATCACGTATGAAATCGCATTCCGGATAACGCGAACAACCGAGGAAAAATCCGTGGCGGCTGATGCGCTCGAGCAGCTCCCCTTGTCCGCACTTCTCGCATTTTTCGCCCGTGGGAATGCCGGCCTTGTAAGAGACCATTTGCCCGTCGGCCTTCTCGAGATCCACCTCGAACCGGTCCCAGAATTCCTGCACCGACGTCTTCCAGGGAAGTTTGCCTTCTTCGATCTCGTCGAGCTCGTCTTCCATGCGCGCGGTGAAGCCCACATCGAAAATGTCCTGAAACGCTTTAACGAGTAGGTCGCTCACTCTTTCGCCAAGCAATGTCGGTGTGAAGCGGCCCTGATCCTTGTTTACATACTCGCGCTCGACAATCGTCGAGATGATCGCGGCATACGTCGACGGACGGCCGATGCCCTTTTCTTCGAGCTCCTTCACAAGCGTCGCTTCCGTGTAACGCGGCGGCGGCTCCGTAAAGTGCTGGTCGGGACGAATCTTTTCGAGGCGCAGTTTTTCGCCCTCGCTCACCTTCGGCAGCGTGCGACTGTCCGAATCGCTCTCATCGTCCTTCTCTTCTTCTTCCTTCACGGCTTGGTAAGCCGCCAGGTAACCCTCGAACTTGATTACCGACCCGCTCGCGCGGAATGTGTAATCGTTCGCGGAAACATCGATGGTGGTCTGATCGAACACCGCCGGAACCATTTGCGAGGCGACGAAGCGCTGCCAAATCATCTGGTAGAGCTTGAACATGTCGTCCTCGAGGTACCGCTTCACGCTTTCAGGCGTGCGTGCGACATCCGTGGGACGAATCGCTTCGTGCGCGTCCTGCGCATCCTTTTTCGATTTGAAAAAGTTTGGTTTTTCGGGCAAGTAACTCGGACCGTAGGTAGAGCCAATATGATCGCGAACCTGCGCCAGCGCGTCGTTCGACACGCGGACTGAGTCGGTCCGCATGTAAGTGATAAGCGCGACCGAGCCTTCCTCCCCCAGCTCGACGCCCTCATACAGCCGTTGCGCGAGCATCATGGTGCGCTTGGCGGTGTAGCGCAGCCGGTTGTAGCCCGCCTGCTGAAGCTTGGAAGTGGTGAACGGAGGCGGAGCGAATCGGCGTTTTTCTTTTTGCGTTACGCCCGCGACCTTCCAGCTCGCGCCTTCCACGGCCGCGACAACTTTCTGCGCTTCCGCCTCGTTCGCAACTTCAATGTCTTCGCCTTTGAACTTCGTCAGCTTGGCTTCGAACACCGGCGGATCGCCCGCCGCCAGCAGCGCGTGGATCGTCCAATATTCCTTGGGAACGAATGCGCGGATCTCGCGCTCGCGCTCCACGATTACGCGCAGCGCCACCGTTTGTACCCGGCCCGCGGAAAGCCCGCGCCGGACCTTGTCCCACAGGAGCGGCGAGATCTTGTAACCCACCAACCGGTCGAGTACCCGGCGCGCCTGCTGCGCGTCGACCAGGTTCTCGTTTACCTGCGTGGGATGCTCGAAGGCTTCACGGATCGCTTTTTGCGTAATTTCGTTAAACATCACGCGATAAATCTTGGGAACTTTTCTCGCAGGTTCGGCGGCTTCTGCCTTGGAAGCCTTTTTGTCGGGTTTTGCTGCTTCCGTGCCTTCTTCCGCTTTGGTCTCGCCCTTGGCGTCGGCGTCGGACTTGGCCTCGGCTTCCGCTTCAGCCTGGGCTTCTTTCGCTGCCTCCACCACCTTCACGTACTTTCTAGGCTTGCCCAGTATTTCCGCCAGGTGCGCGCAAATCGCTTCACCTTCGCGGTCCGGGTCGCCCGCCAGATAGATTGCCTCAGCGGTCGAGGCGGCTTTCTGTAGGTCGCCAATCACTTTGAGCTTACTGGGTATAACTTCGTAGGTCGGGTCGAAAATGTTCTCGGAGGTTACCACCACCGGCTTAGGAACCGGTTTCGAAGCCCTACCCTTGGACTTTCGTTTGCCCTTCCCCTTCTTTCCCTTGCCGTTCGTCGAGCCGCCGGGCAGAAGTATGCCGATGTTTTTCTTCGGCAGGTCCATTACGTGGCCGTAGGACGCCTTCACCACGTAGTTCCGGCCGAGATACTTGTTGATGGTTTTCGCCTTAGCAGGCGATTCAACGATTACGAGTGATCTTGCCATGCTGATCTTTTGTTCCTTGTGAAACGCAATCCCGCTTAGCCTGCCTCAAACTGCAAGTATCCGCACACGCGACGCCCTGAGTCGCCTCACCATCCTAACCCTGGAATGCCTTTGGCGATTACAACAGGACTCTTAGAAATTGCTTACCCGGCAACTGGCGCACCACTCCTTTAAGCTCTAAGTCAAACAGCGCCGCCAGCACCTCAGAAGAGCTTAGCCCGGAAAGCTCCACGATTTCATCGATTTGTCGCGCCTGATCCAGGCTCAGTATCTCGTAGAGGGGCCGCTCGATTGGTCCAAGCGCCGCCTCGATAAGCAGGGATCGCTCTTCCGAAGTCGCCGCCTCCACAGGTATCAGTTCGGCCCGCACCGGAGTCGGCAGCTCCTCGATAACGTCTTCCCAGCTCGTCACCAACTTGGCTCCCTGTTTTATAAGCTGATTCGGACCAAAGCTCGAAGGTTGCGTCGCGTTGCCTGGTACGCCGTACACCTCGCGGCCGAATTCCATCGCCAAGCGAGCCGTGATCAGCGACCCAGAGTACTGCGCTCCCTCGACAACCACAACTCCTAGTGCCATTCCGGAAATAATCCGGTTCCTAATCGGGAAATTCTGCGGTGCCGGGAACGTCCCCATCGGAAATTCAGAGATGATTGCGCCACGTCGGGCTATCTCCTCGAATATCTTTTTATTCTCTTTGGGATAAACCACATCAATTCCGCAGCCGAGGACGCCAATCGTGCCCCCCACTGAAGAACTCAGAGCGCCTTTATGCGCGCTGGAGTCGATTCCGCGCGCGAGGCCGCTTGCGATCGCAATCCCGCGATCGGCCAGATCTCTAGCCAGCCTCTCAGCCATTTGATTCCCGTAGGGGGTCGGACGACGCGCGCCAACGATTGAAATTACGTGGCGGTTAAGAAGTTCAGCATTTCCAATAACATAGAGCAGGGGCGGCGGATCGTAGATCTCGCGTAGACGGGCTGGATACTCAGTTTCTTCCCACGTTAATAACCGGCA
>Ga0210394_10001254_pt1 | contig 42032 bp, 66 predicted proteins | sample IncBWC12MmetaG_FD_160121 | JGI IMG/M metagenome (GOLD analysis project Ga0210394, IMG submission 160121) | Forest soil microbial communities from Barre Woods Harvard Forest LTER site, Petersham, Massachusetts, United States - Inc-BW-C-12-M | ecosystem: Environmental > Terrestrial > Soil >...
ATTCCATCTGCTGTTTCGATGAAATAAAGCCCAACTTTATCAAGCTCCTTCTTATCTTCTAGAATCCTCCTTACATTCTTTTCTACAAAACCTATCTGCATTTGATTTTCATCAAACGTAGGTGCTGATTCTCTAACAACTTTAGGCCAATAACCTCTAGAAAGCTTTCTCATATTCGCTAAAAGGTTAGGACGAGAAGCAATATTGAAAGCACTCACAATCTTAGCATCAATTAGCCCCTCATTAGCAATTGGCTCCCATCCTTCAACACTAATTAATCTAGTAGTTAGCCCAAAGGTTTCATAGAAGAATCTAGAAAGATGAACACAGATAGTAGTTTTACCTGCTCCCGAATCAGAATAAGCTATTGCAGTTTCTGCCATCTATCTCCTTGTATCTTCTCCTTCGAATTCAACCCAATTAACTGCTGCTTTTATGACTCTAACAATACTTTGAAGCTCTTCATAATCCTTTTCAAGCTTTTCAAATTGAAGTTGTTTAGCTTTACCATAAGCTATTTCACATTCAAGCTCTTTTCTACTTTCTTTTAGTGTTATTTCTCTTTCTTCCTTTTCAAGCTTAATCCCTTCCCATTTCTCTCTAATATGCCTCTCTCCTTCTTTCAAGAGAGCTTGATTAGCTTGTTCTAAGGTTTCTATTCTTTGATTTAGTTGCCCTACTATTTTGTCATGATAACTTCTAGTAACGTCTTTTACTTTCATCTCATTCCTCTCTCAATCTGATAAAGCCTCTCCCCTTCATGGTGTGGCCTTCTCCAAACAAATCCATGCTCAAGTGGATCATCCTTTTTTTCATCCTCCGTTCCATAACACAAGTCAATAAATTGACAATCTTGAGGATAATGGCAAGCTCCCCTATTTTGCGGAAACATTACATCTAGAAAAACCTCATGCTTTGCACTTCCCTCCTTGTTCAATCTCTGAGCAATATCAATCTCCCTATATTTGGTCTGTAGCAACCAACTATCAATATCCCTTTGATGCCTTGTATAAGGCTCAGGTTCGATTATTTGCTGCTCAAGGATATCTGGTAGCTCCTCCTGAACAGAACCACTTGCAAGAAGCTCTATCCATCCTTTTACTCCTCCTAATTCTTCTAATCCTAGTCCTGAGAAGGTTTCAAATTTTTCGAAAGCTTTTCCTATGATTCCAATTCCACTATCATTTTCAGGCTTTGGAATAAACCAACTATGAGCATATTCCGGGCCTTCAAAAGTTAGCTTTCTATATCCCCTTATGAGAGGGGATTGCGTTTCATAATTCTTGCTTCCTCGCTTTGTTTCTTTTCTATATCCTTTAATAAGATATAGCATCTTGACGCCCATAATTCGCTTGTCAATCTTCTTTAATTTGAGATATTCATCAAATGCCCAACTTTCGGATAATCCTTGTGTATCATGGGAAGCTTCTTTTGCAGTACGATTATCATATTGTCTATAGCCTTTAAAGCTAACCAAATACAAATCCTTAGTTGCAATTTCCTGAAGAACCCAGTCAATTTTAGCACTTTGAATAACCTCCCATCCTTCCCCTTTAACTAGAGGGAAAGCCATGTCATTTTCAACTGCAATAATCTTATACCTTTCCATCCATCTAGGAAGAGTTCTAAGACAGAAAACTCTAAGAAGAGCCTCACATAGAGCAATCTGTTCATCAAAAGTATATTGTTGTCTTACTACAAACTCTTGCTCAGTTAGCTCTCTTCTTTCTTTAGTCCATTCATCTATTGTTTCTTCACTAAGATTAAAACCTCCCCCTTCTTCCTGCCAGTTTTTGGGAAAGACTTCTTGGAAATAGCCTTCTTTTAAGTGAGAGATTATCCCTTCAAGAATATCTTCAGGCAGTTCCTTTTTCTTTTGCTCTTTAAGATATTTCCCGATTAGTTCTAGCCCTTTATGAATCCAAATCCCTGTCATGAGAGCAATTTCTTTGGAGCTTCGAGTTATCCCCCTGTTTTTGTAATGATAGCGAAAATAACCTTCTCTAAGACAATGCATGAGGGATTCGTAGCGAGAACGGCTAGAATGAATTATTAATCCCATTCATGTATACCTTCAAGCCATTCTTTTTCTGTGCAAGTCCATATCTTAGTCATTCCATGACCTAAGTAATGGAAAACTCTAATATAACTTTGTTTATCCCACTTCTCTATTCTAATTCTAATTACTGATTTGGAGGTTGAATTAGTTTCCAATTGATTGCTCCCCATCTAAACCTTCCTTTATTCCATTTTTGTTGAAGTTCATCTGCTGTAAATTTTATACCTTGATAACCTATGAAGATTAACCCTTCCTTTTTGGCTTTATTCATCATTTCTCTTAAATCTTCCCAAGGAGGAATCCAATCACTGTTATTCTTTAATTGGTTCATAATCCCCCTCCCTCTCCCTTCTTTCTTCATCCCTCAACTGCCTATCAAGCTCTTGTTGTTCTCTTTGATAGGCTTCTTCTGAAAAATCCGCTTGTTTCATCTCTTTGTTCTCCTTACTGCTCCTTTTCCCAAAGGATTACCTAACAAATTTGTTATTTGTTTAATTGGTACTCGTTCGGATTTATCGTGAGCATCATATTGGTTACTTTGATTAATTGAATGTTTCGATACTGCTTCTAAGTGTTCTCTTAAATGCTCTGCCATAGTCCTATACCCTCCCTTCTTAATCTCTTTTATCAAAGTTTCACACTCATTAATGCTAAAGCCTCTATCCTTTCCAAAAGTTTTCATCGCGATATCTAAAACTTCTTTCCATGTGACTCGGTATTGTTGAGCCACTCTGCTTAGTTTTTCCCTAGCTTGCTTTCTAGCTCTTTCTTTGAAAGGATCAATCTTGGGAGGTTGTAGGTTGAATGGTTGGAACATCCACGTTTCCTATCTTTATGTCATAAAGGCATTGTTTACAAGTAACTTTACTTATATCTTCTGTTACCTCAATGGGAGGATCAGTTTCTGAGTCTGCAAGTGTTTGACTAAATTTGTAATGCATCTTTCTTTTTTCCTTTCGCCATCTGATAGTTCAACAGTTTCACTTGGGCTTAAGGCACACAATAGTCGTTTTTAATCCATCACCCATGATAGCAAGAATTACTTTATTATCCCCCCATGTCACTGTGCAATTATTCATCTTAACCCCCTTCCTTAGTGAGGCGTTTAATGCATAGCGCGTCCATGCATCCATCTAGCGTGCATTCATTGAGTCCACAAATCCCTTCCTCTTTTTTAAAGCTGTAGTTTTCAAATCTCATTATAAGTTTCTTTTTATCTCTTGAAAGAAAAGTAGCTAGTTTACTGCAAGCTACTTGCAAAGAAGGTTTTTTGGTAGTTCTCAATAAAGCATAGATAGCAACATCATGAGCAGCTATCATATCTTGTAATTCTTGTTTTGTTTTTTCCTTCATCTTAACTCCTTCCAATCATCCTAATTGTGCTTGATCTTTCCACAACCCCAATAGGTAGTGGTGCTTGCGAAAAGAGAGCAATAGCTCGTAAGCTATTGAAATCACAAGCGCAATCATATTCTGAGTACCTCTATATGTCAAGCGAAAATTTGCCTCTTGATTTTTGCCCCACAATCGCGCTAGGATCGACCGCGACAGGAGAGGATATGGCACTAGCCTTGATGCGGACAAGACGGCTCTTGACTTGCCTACGATGCAACTGGCAGTGGTTGACGAGCTTAGAGGACCGTCCTGCGACTTGCCCCAAATGCAAGAGCGGGAAATGGGATCAACCCCAAAAGGAGAAAGAAGAAATAGGATGACAGAAGAAGATGATTTTGATTGGCAGGATTTAGAAGAACTAGACAACTCCCCGGAGCTATCAGAAACAGAAGAACCAGATACAACCCCACAAGTTTATGCTTTTGATGACCCTTTAGAATATCGGCCACCTTATGAGCTTGATCTAGTCTTCATGCCTGAAGAGAATTATTTCTTTAGCCCAAAGGAAACAATCAATAAAGCTGATATGGCAAAGATCGTTATGAGAGAAAATCACTTTGCTACTGACGCTGCTAGTAGAGAGCTTTATGTTTTTATAAATCATGGTCCTCAAGCTGGAATTTACATTGAAGCAAAGCAATCAGTAGAATGGGCAATTAAGCAGATTGCAATCAAATATGGGAAGGAAAAAGAGAACTCATGGGCTAGTCAAAATAAGATGGCAGATGTTTATAATTGGATTAATAAAGGACTTAGAACAATAGAAAATCCAGAAATCAATCATTTGAATGTAGCAAATGGTTTAATTTATCTAACTCCTGAAGGGGAGATTTTCAATTTTGCGGATAGCTGGAGTCCAGAGTATTTAACAACTACAAAACTTCCAGTTTGTTATGATCCTAAAGCTAAATGCCCTAGATGGGAGAAATTAGTAAAAGATATCTTTCCGGAAGATTCTCAGTACATAGCTTGGGAAATTGCAGCACTTTTAATGGTTCCTCTTAAGAATAAAGCTGCTGGAGCTATTCTTCTTAAAGGAGAAAAAAACACAGGAAAAACAACCTTTCAGAATGGAATCCTAGCTTTCATCGGAGAGAAAAATTATTGTTCTCTAGCTCCACATGATTTTGGGGAAAGATTTATGAACTCCAAATTAAAAGGAGTTCTAGTAAATGTAGTTGGGGATCTTACTAATAGCAAACTCTCAGCTAAAGCAGTAGGGACAATCAAACAGTTAATTGGAAATGATCTAATCTCAGGAGAAACAAAATATGGTGCTACTTACTCTTTCAAACCTTATGCTAGAAATCTCTTTAGTTGTAATGATATGCCTACCTGTGATTCTGACGATGCTTTTTTTGATAGATTTCTTATCATCCCGTTTCACAATGTTTTCAGCAAAGACCCAACTAAAGAGAAATCTCTCAATGAGGCTCTTAGCTCTCCAGAAGAGCTTTCAGGCTTGCTCAACAAAGCTTTGGAGGTTCTTCCTAAAGTTGTAAGAGAAGGAATCAAACCTACTCATAGCATGAAAGAAGAGCATGATAGAGTTATAGAAGAAAATGATCCTCTTCTTAGTTTGAAGGATCATTTAGAATTAGGTTATGGCTTTGCTACTCCTTGTAGAGAGCTTCATGATTTTTACTGTCACTTAGAACCTAATGATAGATTGAGGAAGAGTAATATAAGTTTTGGAAGAGCTTTTAAAAAGCTATTTCCTGATTTAGAAAGAAAGCAGGTTACGGGAAAAGATGGGACTAGATTTACTTGCTATATTGGGATTAGGTTAAAGGAAAAGAATGATTCAGATGTTTTGTTTAATGAGGAGAGCTTGGAAGTAAGTTTAGAAGAGGAAGAAGAAGAATTAATTATATGAGGGGGCAGGAGAGCTACTACAGATTTCGCTACTACGAATTTACAGATGGGTTTTTGCCATTCCCGAAAGGTAGTAGCTCGCAAGCCCCTCATTCTAAACCCTTTACTATACTTCTATCTTTTTATATATATAAAAGAGAAAAGAATAGAAAAGGGGGTAATAGAAAGAAGTGGAAAAGCTCTATTTCATGCTGAAGTGTTGTAGCTGAAAAAATCTGTAGCAAGGAGGGGGGCATTTTTCATGATGCCCCTCTTTCCCATCTTAACTAAGCACTTCTACTTCTGACTCTTCATCTTCATCATCCTCAAAATCAAAATCTTCATCTATTTCATCCTCATCCTCATCATCTTCATCATCAGGTGCAAACATCATAACTTCCTCAAGAAGTTTCTCTCTCATCTTCTCTTTCTCCTGTTCAAATAAACTATCTTCATCTTTTGTTTCAAAATATTTCATTACATTAAAGCCATTAAAATGGACTTGTAGGATTCCTATTCTTTGAAGCTCCTCATTGTGAATTGCCTGAAGATGGTTTGCCAGTTCCATTCCTAGAGCTTGCATTGATTCCATTTCGTTTTTGCTGATTAGTTTGCTTCGGATTTCATAAGCAGTGCTTTCTATGAGTGTTTCTCGTTTTGTTTCCAGCTTTTCATTTGTCCAGTTTTCTTGTGTAGCTAGTTTTTCTAGTTGATCTAGAAATTTGTTGAGGCAGAGAATGCATCGAACTGATAGGCTCATTGAACCCCCCTCGAAATAACCCCATCTAAGAACCAGATTAATTTGAAGTCTTCTTCAAAACTTATAGATTTTCCAAATACTAATTCAAGTTTTAACCTTTGCCCTTGCAAAATATGGTGACCTATAGGATCATCACCTATTAAAAAAGATAAATGTGAGTTAACCTTAAATCCAAGCTCTCTAGCTATTCTCATTGAATCTAAGAAGCTCTCAAAGTTCTCAGGTTCAGGAAGCTCTTGAAATATTGCCATTGGACCACAAGAATAGACTTTGTTTCCAATAATAAGCACGAACACTACATTATCTTTGAACAGTTTATTATCTTGTTTATTATTCAATTCAGCATAAGCAGGTTTCATACTTTGAATATTGAAATGTTGAGGTAATGGCAAGACTCCCGCATTAGTCATGCAAGTATCGAGCCAAGACTTATCTTTACTTATCGGATCAACAAATAATTCAAAACTTTTATTAGCCTTTACAATAACTCCTTTAGGAATTTTCAAAGTATCCCAAAGGTGCCATGTTAAAATATCTGCTCTTCCCTCTTCAATTGGCATACTAATAACCTGCCTCATATCCATGTTTCTCAAGTTCCTTTGAAAGCTTCCTTACATCTAAGAATTTTTGCCAAAGGGTTTCATCATTGTAAATTTCCAATAGAGCTTGTCTAACTTTCTTAATATCATTTCTACCAAGAATATCATAACTCAATGCTCGAATTATTGAACCTTTTAAGGTTAACTTTTCTCTTTGAGGATTCCTTCTTCGTCTAAGCCTGCTTTTATTTGATATTGATACTCTCATCTTTAACCCCTCTCCTAACTCCAACTTCAATCATTGCTTCAATTACTTCCTTGCTGGAATATTCTTTTCTAACAAGATATTCAATTGCTTTCATAGCCCATTTGTCCTTTTTGATTTTTTCTGGGTCATACTTGAGGGGATCTTTCATGAATCTTAAATCCTCCAAGTATGCATTCTAATTGATTTTTATCCCAAAATTTCCACCGTTTAATCTTAGAAAAAGTTACATTGATGGTTATCTTATTTGCTACAAATATTTCAGGAATTAAGATTAAAGGATTTTCCCATCCCCATTGACTAGGATTAACCAATGTTATATGCCCATAAACTTTGTCATCTACTTTGAAAGTTATTTTAAGACATACTCCTTTAATTCCTATACTTTGTAATCTCATTGGTGTATCTAGTATTATATTGATTTCTCCTTCAGTACTTTTAGTTTCTATTCTTCCGATATATGAAAAAGGTAATTCCATCATTCTACTCCTGCTTCTCCATCATCCTTCCCATATTCCAAAAACTCATCTACAAATTTCTCAATTGAGCTAGGAACAACTTGATTCCAAAACTCTGGAACAGATTTCATAGCTTCTAAGATTTTCTCCTTCCCTGCACTTGCTATTTGGTCATAAGCTAACTGCCCATGTTGAATTGCTATTGAATCGGCAAAAGCACTTCCATCTATTCCCCTTTGAAGAGCACTTAGAATGCTTCCCCCCGCCATTTGAATTACTTGCTTAAGTTGAGCTTCTGGACTTTGCATTTCTACTACATTCTCCTTCTTAGGTTCTTCTGTTGCTGCTGGAATTGCTTGAGGTTGTGTTTGCGCTTGTGGATTAGGTTGTGTTCCTGCTTGTTGTTTCGCTAATCCAGCTTGATAGTTTCTAATATTAACAAAGCCTTGAATGGTTTCTAGGACTTTGAGAACTACAGGTGCTCCGTGTTCTATTAGAAGTTCAGGGATAGAAGGATTTCTAGTTCTCCCTCCTCCATCTCCTCCAAATAGCTCTTTATAAGTTGCTATTCTAGCTAGAATCTTGTCTTCCTGATCCTCTCCGCTAGATTTAGCATTCATCATTTCCATCATCTTGAGCATCAAGCCTTCTCTGGCAACCTGAGAATCAGCTTGAACTTTCGCCATATCACCTTGCATCTTTACTATGAGAGCAAGACTAGTATTCTCTGATTCATGTTTAGGCATCATCTCCTTAAGAGCAGCAAGCATCTTAACAAGCTTCTCAGGATCATCACTTTTTATTTGATCCTTAACCATTCCCATCATAGTAGAGTTTGCATCTACATACATTTTACTGATTGATTCTGCTGTAGTGTCTTTTGGTTGATTAGGTTGATTAGTTAGTTTTTCAATCAATCTAGTAACAAGAGCAAGCATTGCTGCATTATCATTTCCTCCTTGTTGTGTCTGCATTACCTTTCCTTCTATTGTAAGTTTACCTTCTGCTACTAGTTTATCTGTGATAGTTCGATTACTTGGATGTTCTGGAACTAGTTCTTCCAAAACAAATACAGGAGGATAATCAGGGTCATCAACCTGAAATCTGACTGTTCCAAGAGTTCCGCCTTTTCCTTTAATTGCTTTATTAGAATCATTAACAAGGAGTTTATATTTGCCTGAACCATGACTTTCTAAGAACTTTTTGCTTCTAATATCAAAGGGAGCTACTATAATTTCAATGTTGATGTTTGCTTTTGGATTCACTCTAGTTCTATCAATAATAGGCCATTCTCTAAAAAGATACATGGCTAAGTGATTCCAATCATCCTCTACAAGTTTCTCTTGCCATTCAAAGAATAGGTGGACTTTATTAGCTTCTATATTCTTAGCAGGGAAGGGAGGCATATCCCTAGGTTTGAGAAGTTCGAAGTGTTCTTCTTCCTCAAAGCCTTTAAACTCTTCAGGTGGTGAATCATCAAAGACTGAATCAATGATTGTTGGCTCTTCTTTTGGCTTAGTTTCTGACTTAGTTTGAACCTTTACTGCCATTCTGTTGTTAACTCCTTTCCGAAAGTCTCGAAATGCCCCTAGCTTAAGGTGCGTTGCAAAGAAAAGCAAGCTCATTCTCACACGCGCGTAGTGTGCGACGTGTAGGGAGGTGTCCGCATTGCGCTTGTAGCCTTGTAGGAGGCACACTCAAGACCGCGTTGATGCTTCCCTACCCTCCCTCCTTCTATTGCATGTAGAGCGGGAGCAGCGAATCGAGCCTGTGAGAGCAAAATGACCCTGTTGCAAAACCGGATTTTCGACCTGCGGACCCCCCTTTTTGGGTTGCACGCATGGGGGCGCATCCATGCATAACCCCCTCCTGCCCACATGGGCTGATTCCTTTGGTGGGGTTAGTTTAGCTGTTAAGAAGACTAATCCCAATGATTCGGATAAGTCTGTAGCTGACACTGTTGCTTTGATGGGAACTCATGCTAGGGATGCAAGCTCAACTTCCCAAGTAAGAGAAGCACTCCAAGCAGCGGGAGTAATGCAGGGAGGATTGACAGAGGATCAAGTTATTGAAAGAGTCTTCAACTTTATCAAGAGCAAGATTAGATTTGTAGAAGATGAAAGCCAACTTGCAAATATCTTTGAGAATCCAGATAGCAAAGAGCTTCTAATAACTCCTCCTGCTCTTCTATCTATGAAGCAACCTATGGGGGATTGTGATGATTTCTCCATGCTTGCTTGCTCGATGCTAATGGCGAAAGGAATTCAGTGTGACTTTGTTACTGTTGCAGCTAATGGGAATGCCCCCTTTGAGTTTAGTCATGTTTACTGTATGGCTAGAACAAGAGATGGGAGAGTTATTCCTTTTGATGCTAGTCATGGAAAAGAAGCAGGATGGGAAACAACCAGAGCTCACAGAAAACAAGTGTGGCCTGTTTTTAATTGGGGGGGAGGAGAGAGAAGAAATGGAATGGGAGGAATGGGAATGATTGCTAATGATAGTTTTGGGCAGATGAAACATAGCTTGGGGTTGATTGATGGAAGCAGATATGCTTTCGATCAAATGTTTGAGAAAGGGTTGAAAGGGTTAGTGGGGCTTGGGGATAATTGTACTTATGATGATCAAGGGAATGTGATCTCTTGTGATTATCCAACTGGGAGTCCTGATATTATGACAGGGGTTAGTGCTCCTAGTGTTAATCTTCCAAGTTCTAGTAATCCGACTAGTGTTAGTTCTCCTCCAGCTTCAACAGGGGGGGTTAATTGGAATTCAATCCTGCAAAGCATAACTGGGGCAGTTAGTAAGATTGCAGTGCAGAGCACTCAACCTGTGGGAATGCAACAGACTATTTGTAATGCTCAAGGAGTTTGTACAAGTAGCTCAACTGTGCTTCCAGCTAATTATACTGGGAGCTTGAGCTTGCCCGGATTGAATACTTCTAGCTTAGGAAACTTACTTCCTTGGCTTTTGATTGGAGCAGTTATTATTTTTGCAGTACCGGTTTTGGATGATTATAGATGATTATCAATCAAGGATTAGGAGATGATCTTAGCGATTTAGTTCCAAGCCCAAATGAACCTAATGTACAAGGGATTTATTTTCTGTTAGCAGGATTGGGGGTATATGCTTTTTTTCATAGTGTGTTTGGTAACAACAATAGCAACAATCGTAGTAATCAGAGCAATAGAACTCATAGTCATACGTCTAGTACTAAACAAAGAGAAACAACAGAATATAAACTTGAAGTAGACATAACTGGAAATGGGAGATGGGTTGAACAAGCTACTGGTTCTAAGTCTGAGCTAAGTAAAGAAGCAACTAGAATCAAAAAGCGAGAAGGGATGAAGACTAGATTGGTCCCTATATGATAATTAATAATGGTCTTGGAGCAACTCTTCCTCCTACTTCTAGTTTGATTGCTACTGGGGTTACTGCTGCTAGTTCTGTAGCTGGAGCAACTGGAGTTACAGCTAGTCTGCTTGCTGCAATAGGAATAGGAGCGCAAGCAGTTCCCATTGTTGGGACAATAGTAGGTGGAATAGCTCTTGCAATTAGTGCTCTAGGTCTTGGAAATGGTTGTGGCCCTACCTGTACTGAGAGTACAACAGTCGTGAATAACACTGAGCCATATATGCAGCAAAATCTAGCTGCTGCTCAAGCGCAAGCGCAAGCTAATGGAGGTTGCTTAACTAGTGCAGAAGTTGCAACCCTTGAAGCTAATTGGCAACAGCTTTGGAATTATGTTCTACAAAGTTGTGGACAGATTCCTGCTCCGGGAGGGACTCAGTGCATTAGTGATAGAAGTCCGGGGGGAAAATATGATTGGACAGCTTATTATCTTACACCTATCAAAAATATTCCGGTTTGCCCTAATTCCGTTGGGTCCAATGTTGATGGGGGGGTTAGCTCTAATAATATGCTTTTGTTTATGGGAGGAATGGCATTGTTAGGTTTGGTTATGTTTGGGGGAGGGAATGAATAATAACTGGATTTGGATTGGACTTGGGGCAGTTGTTCTTTATTATTTGAGTGAGAATAGTGCTATTACTTTAAGTGCTCCTATTGGAGTAACAAGTTATTATCCAACTGCAAATGCTCAAGCTAATCAATTTTCTTGCCCTAGTGGGACTAGTTATGTTGATTCAGGAGAGCAGGCAAGTGGAGGGGGATATTGTGAGGCTTTATGATTATAAATAATGGATTAGGTTGTTCTGCTTGTGGGGTTGAGGAAGGGCTTACAGGGATTTTAGAAGGATTAGGACAAAGTATTTATCAAGAAGAAGAAGCACTTCAAAGTGCAGTGAATACAAATAATGCAGGAGCTTATCAAGCTGCACAGATGGCTTTAGAAAATAGTTATCAAGGGCAAGCTGTTATTCCTTCTATTGCTAGTGCTCCTATGCCTTTTATTCCTGCTACTTGTCCGGGGGGGTATGTAGCTAGTGGGGATAGTTGTATTGCTGTTTCTACTCAGACTGGGACTGGAACTTTTCCACCTGCTAATGTTGCTACTGCTCCTTCTCAACAGCAGGTTGTCCCTTCAACTACAACTCCTCTTAGTCAGAATTCACAAGTTATTCAGCAAGCAACCAGTACAACTGGAACAGTTCCTGTTACAACTAATGTTCCTCCTGCTCCTTTTTCTCCACAACAGGTTGTCTTTGATTGGCTTGGATTGAGTGTTAATCCTAGTGCTAGTTTGATTGAAGGAATTCCTAATTGGCTACTCGTTGCAGCGGGATTGGCCGGAGTTTTTGTTTTTGGGGGAGGATCTAAAAAATGACAGTTCCTGTTCCGATTGATTCAGGCCCTGTGAACCCTCTCGATGCCATTCAATATTTTTTTACTGGAAATTTCTTCGACCTTCCAGCTTGGTGTATTTCAGTACCTGCTATCTTAGTAATTTTTAGTATATTTTCAAAGGAAAAAGAATGAATGACATTTTGAAATTTGGCTTGATTGGAATAGGAGGATATTTCTTGTATGAATATCTTTTTGGAACTTCTACTCCAATCACAACAGCATCTAGTGGAACTGGAACAACTCCAGTAGCTCCGAGTGCTGCTCCCGCAACCGCTGCTAGTCAACTTGCTCAAATGGAAAGTGCAAGCCTTCTTACTAGCTCTCAATGGAACTATTATGAAAGAGCAGCTAGTCCAAATGCTGTAATAATTCTAGATGGAAGTAAGGCAGGAGATACAGGAGCACCTATGAGCTTTGCTGCTTATCAAGCTCTAGCAGCAAATCCAAATGCACTGCTTAGTGCTCCGGGAAGTAATTCACCATTATCAGGAGGGGAGGGATTAGGAATGATTATAGACTTACAGAAGCTTTTTAGTGGGGTTCCAGTTGGAAAGGGATTTGGGGCTAGGGAATTTAGTGCAGGGATTAAATATGGATTGAGTGGGCTTGGCTTGCTTATTCAATCTCAAGAGAATGATTATAGGAGAATTATAAATGATGGGCATCTTGGGGATATTGTAGATGATCCTTTGATGAGTGCTGCTTACATTGATGAAGGTGTTTTGCTGGAGGCTGCTGCTTTTGGTGGAAGTGCTAATGATCCTACTACTAAGGATTTTTATCTAGCTGAGAGTGGGGCAGGAGTTTAAAGATGGCTAGTGGTACAATTACAATTTTCAAACCTAAATTAGTAGTAAGTTCAGGAACTGTCTTAATGCTATGTGAAAGGATAGGAAATGGACCCGAATCCTAGAACTCATCCATTAGTCCGTGGTGGCTTTGCCCCATTTGCAGGAGGATGGAAGGTAGGAAGCTTTACTCCGGGGCAGCTTAAAGGCTTAGGGGATCTTTGTGATCCTTCTGATGTTTCCTGCTTAATGAGTGGGCCATATGTGAATCCTGCTAGCTCAAGTCTTCAGATTGATTCAAGCTCTTTGTTAAGTCAAGTTCCAACTAGCTTGTGGCTTTTAATGGGGGGATTTATTATTTTTGCATTTGTTCTTCCTAGTGGGAGGAGATAGCTTTGATCTGTAGATTTGGCTGCAAAGATCCAATTGCTAGATTTAAAACTCCTAATGGATGTGTTTGTTTTCCAGAAGATAAAGAGCAGGATTTATGTGCTCAACATATTATTAAAGATGGATTCATTGGAGAGTTTAAATTATTGAAAGTTTATAACGCTGAAATTTGTAAAGAAATGGGGATATTATGACTCCAGTTCCTTCTTCATCAGACACTAATCAAATCATTGAACAAGATATCATCGGAGGTTTTGGATTTGCCCTTGGAGGAGTTATTGCTAGCTTGATTTTGATTTGGATTGGGGGAGCTAGGATTAAGAAAGTTTTGAGAGGAGTTTAAATGGTAAATCCAACCTTTGATATGAAGAAGTTTTTAGATTGGGGGATTCAAAAAGGATTAGCTCATGCAGCAGAAAAGACACAACTCCCGCTTGAAGGTTTGGGTGATTTGGTTAAGCCATTGGCCAATAGTGCTCTCACTAGTTTGGGGATACAAGCTGTCGAAATTGACCCGATCTTTTTCACGATTGGGAAGATTGTTTATGCAGGGATGGAGAGGCAGAAAAAGATTGATTTAGCTAATGCTCAGATTAAGGCTAATGTGAGGGGGAATGATAATCAATAGTGGATTAGGAACAACTCTTCCTTGCTGTGACTCTTCTATGAGCTTATGGGATCAAATTTGGAGCAATTCTTGTCAGTATTGCATGGATTCAACAATAGCAGCTAATCAGGCTTTAATGCAGAATCCTAACAATCAAGGAAATACTAGTGGGGTTCCTTGCTGTGATCCTAATGCAGGATATCTTGCTAATCTTTTTGATAATAGTTGTAATGTTTGTAACCCCATTGGAGAAGCTATTGGACTTCCTAATATTCCTAGTTGGGCTTGGCTTGGAGGACTTGGAATTATTGGATTTCTAGCTTTAAAGAGATGACTTTCCCATTGCTAGGAAAGCACTTTGATAAAAAAACAGACATAGGGTTTAGACTTTGCTATTACAAAGCTAGATATGAGGATGCCCTTAAAGCTAAGTTGAAAGAAGATGAAAAAAGAAATCTGATTTACAGAATCCTTATAAGAATTCAAAAAATTGAAGAAATAATAGCGAAAGGGGAGATGAGTGATAGTTTCAACAATAAACAGAATGGCTAGGGGAATGGATTATCCTTCTCTAGTTGGAAGTGGTTCTGCGGAGAGTTTAGTTGGGGCTGTTGAAGCTCCCGGAACTAGCTTTCAAGCTAAGAGCTATGGAATGAATGGGGGATTGGGGGATGTGATTACAGATATTACAACTGGGAATTTTGCACAGCTTCCAAGTGATTTTATAAATGGGTTGAATCCTGCTACCTTGGATATTGGTTCTTATCTTATTGTGGGAGGAATCTTTCTCTTAATGGGAGGAAGTAAACTTTTCAAAGGTGGAAAGGGAGCATCAAGGCAAGCTTCTAGAAGAGCTAGATTGGCAGGACAAGTAGCGCAAGATCAAGCATTATTGAAAGCGAGTTAAAATGGAAAATGAGACGGAAGTAAAAACAGAAACAGTAGAAGAACCTAAGATCCCTGAAGTAGTTCAACTTCATCATGTAGGTGGATTGCTTCAATGGTTGCATGAAAGAATTTTGGTTTTGGAAGGAAAGAAAACAAATGAAGAAATTGATTTTACTCCCCCTGCTTCTTAGCTTAGTAAGTTGTACTTCGGATCAAGTAACTACAACTCTTGAGGCTGCGGTAGATGCTGCAATTGCTTTTGATGCTATTGCAAGGCCGCAAGATGCTCCTTATTTAGCTGAAGCTACTAATTGCTTGGATCAAGCAGAAAGTATTCTTGCTTCTAATTTGAGCACTACTTTGAAAAGTACTGAGATTGGAGCAGCTTGCGCTAGTGCTGTTGCAGCGGGAAATGGGAATGTTGATGTTCAAGCTGTAAGTGCTGCTTTGAATGCTTTTTTGAAAGCTTTGAATGTTACTAGTGCTCAGATTCAATTTTCAAATCCTCAAATGGTTAATGCTTTCCAAGGAAGCAAGCAAGGAAAGATTAGTCAAGCTAAGTTGAAAAAGATTAGAAAGAAAATTGACCTTTTGAAAAAGAAATTAAAAAACCCAAAAGATAGATTTTTTGTTCAGTGAAGTAGGAATCTATGAGGCTTGAAGGCAAACTCAAACTATTATTTGTAAGCACCTTTCTACTTTTAGTTGCTCTCTTTGTTTCTGAGAGTTTCTTCAAAGATGACTCTCAGCTTTTCCAAGTAATAGCAACTTTGCTTTCAGGCTTTTCAGGGATTCTACTTAGTGAACTTAAGAAGGAGCTAGGAATAGAAAATACTCCTCCTCCGGGGACTACTTCACAAGTTACTACTAGGACAACTGTTCAAGGTGGGGAAGATGGCAAAAACTAGAAGTTGGGTTGGGAAGAAGATTAAACAGCTTGAGAAAGAGAAATATTCTCATGGAGAAGCCATTGCTATTGCTATAAGTGAGGCTAAGAAGTATGGCTTGATTAAAAATCCTAGTGAGGAAGCAGAGCTTCTTGAGGATAATCAAGAGGAAGCTGAGGAGGTTGCTAGAGGATTTCATGGAAGGGATAATAGAGAAAGCTTTGAAGTTGAGGAAGAGGTTCAGTATAGGGAGAATCTCGCTTGTCTTGGGGAGATGTTGGAACTTGAGGTATTTATTGAAACTAGGCAGAGTGAGGGTTTGGTATCAGTTTGCTTTCAAAGACAACCTAGAGATGAAATAGTTTTTTTGAATTGCAGTCCTGATAGGAAGCAATTATATCTAATAGGAGATACGGGATTGCCCGATGATTGGCTTGAAGAAGCTAATCCTACTAGCTTTGAAAAAGATAAGGTTCCAATAGGATATGTTTACTCGATTTCTTATTTTGCAGATAAACATCATCTAACAGGACCAAAGCAGCAAAAGAATGGAACTGAATATATTCATTGCTTTGGGGAACAGACTTTTCCGGCTAGACCAAAGTTTGAAGGAATTTGGAAGCTTCAAGAGAAGATCGTAAGCGGGTTGCTTCCTGAAATGGTTTATGATCGATTGAATGAAGGGATTGAATTAATTGGAGGAGGTTATGAAGTGAGAAATGAAGGGATATGGGACTGAAAAGAAAAAATCCACCTAAGTATTCTTGGGCTAGTTTATATAAAAAGCACAGAGTAGGCTCGATTCTTAAAGAAGGAGGAAAGCAATGGAAAGTAATTGAAATAGTTGGTCCTAGTCCTCATGGGGCATGGGCAACTAAACTACAATTGCTTAAATTAAAGAATCCCTCAGAACTACTAAAAGCTGGTGAATGGACTCCTGCTCATGCCGTTCGCATTAGAAAGGGAAAGTTAGAAATTCTTCGCTAACTTCCCAAATGTCAATAATCCATAGAGAGCATGAGGAAGAGTCTAAATTAGCTCAGGAATGGAGGCATTCTGTTACTGAAAGTTTGAAACAGCTTGATAGGAAGATTGATCTAGCTAATTTCAAGATTGAGAGCTTAGAGCTAGAAAATGCAAAAGAACATGCGGAGATTTCTAAAAAGCTAGAAGTAATGTTCACTAAGCTCCAAGCTGAGATTGACAGATTGAATGAAAGCTTGATCGGAAAAAATAGAACAATCAAGATCCTAGTTCTAGCTCTAGTTGCTCTAGGAGGAATCTTAGCAGAAGCAAAGGGGCATATTAGTGCTCTTTTGAAAGCTTTTATAGAGAAGTATTGAAAGGAGATTTTAAGTGAAAATTCTTTTATTAATTTTAGCTCTAGCTGGAATGAGCTTTGCTCAAGGGCATAGTGCAACTCTTACATGGACAGATAACCTTAATCCATCAGGTACTACTTACAATATTTATAGAACCTTGGGAGCTTGCTCTGCTACAACTGTTTTTAGTAGCCCTATCATATCTGGGCTTCTAGTTAAGACTTATGTAGACACAACAGTAACAACCGGAGTTTATTGTTATGCAGTAACAGCAGTCTTTAACATGGTTCAATCAATGATTTCAACTACAATTGGAACAGATTATGTAACAGGAACGATTCCAAGTTTTGCTCCCACAATGGTTACTCTCACAGCTATTAATTAGGAAAAAAGGAAAAAGAAGATGGAAAGAAAAACTATAGTCTGTTGCTTACCCGGTTTTAGCTTTTCTAGCTATTGGGTAAACAATTGGACTTCCCTACTTAGTTTTTTGCAAAGCAAGTTTATTGTTCATGTGATGATGGGTTTTTCTAATAACATTTACATGACTAGGAATCAGATTTTAGAAGGGCTTTTTAATTCTGAGAAAGCTGGAGCTAAGTTTGATTATTGTTTTTGGATGGATGATGATAATCCAACTGATGTAGATGGGTTTAAACAGCTATTAGAGGATCTTGAGGAAGATGGTAGCTTAGATGGAATTCTAGGATGGTACTGGCTTCAACCTCATGGGAGTAATATCCCTCCTGCTGTTTCAGTTGGGAGTTTTGAAACTAATTGTAATATTAAGAATATGACTCCTCAAGAAGCTTATAAAGAGCCTTTCATAGTTCCTGTTGAATGGGGGGGATTTGGGAGTTTCCTGATTAAATGGGATGCAATGAAATCAGTAGGAGAAAAGAGCTTCTCTCCTATCATCATTCCAGAATCTAGAGATGGTTTCTCAGGGGATGATATTAGCTTCTTTATCAGAGCTAGGAATCTGGCAGCTTTAAAGCAGATTAAACCTTTAAAGTTTGCTGTTGATAAGAGAGTTAAAGTTCCTCATTTAAAGCTTAGAAATGCTGACTTTGATGCCAATGCTTTTATTACTCTTCCAAGCGAGATTGCTCAAGCTGAGAATATTCAAGGATGGATGACTAGGCTTGAGCTTGTTTGGCTTTTTAATCGAGCTAAACAAATGGATTCAGTGGTTGAAATTGGAAGCTGGAAAGGGAGAAGCTCTTATGCTCTTGCTGCTAGTGGCACTAACTTAATTTGTATAGATACTTGGCAAGGGGCATCGGATGTGATTCCCGCATGGGAAGGGAAGAGCCTTAGAGATGTTGCTAAGGAGGAGGATATTTTTGAAGCTTGGAGGAATAATGTAGGAAGTGTGTTTCGTAATGTGGATTTTATCAAAATGGATAGCATTGAAGCTTCTAAATCTTGGCAAAACGCTCGAAAGGTAATCTATGGAAAGATAATCTATGGAGATAGTGTAATTGTAGATATGGTCTTCATAGATGGAGAACACACCTTTGATGCTGTTGTAGCTGATATTCAAGCTTGGCAACCAAAGGCTAAAAAGCTCTTATGTGGGCATGACATTGACCGGGAGGAAGTAAAAAGGGCTTTGGAATTTTGTAAGATTCCATATAAGAAAGGACCGAATGGAATATGGTTCTATGAAGTTCCTCAAGAGAAGGAACAAGTGAGTTTTAGTGAAGCAGCAGATTGAAAGGCAGGTGATTAACTTATGCCGGGCCAATCATTCCCGCAAACGCAATCCCTGCCTTTGGCATAGTAAGGCAATAGGGATTAAAGAAAGCTATGCAAAATGAAAAAAAAATAAAAAGGGAAATGAAAAAGGAGAAAACAAAGGAATGAATTACACCTTGAAGAAATGGAAACCTAGTCATAATGAGCTAATTCAATGGCTAAAGGATCATGGAACTATTAAAGGAGGAGCAAGCACAGTTACTTATGGTTATCCAGCAGCAGGAACAGTAGCTCCTACTACTGCTCAAGCAGCTATTCAGAATGTTTTAACTTGTACAGTTCAGTTTGGAGATACTGATACTACAGCAACTATTACACATAATTGGGGGCTTTCGACAACTCAGAATACAGCTTTGTTCCCATTAGTGAGTATTGCTCTTAGTTCAACTCCCACTACTGCAATCCCGATTACTTTGGGGGTTCTAGGGACTAATACTGTTACTATCTTGAAATCTAGTGCAAGTGGAAGTGCGGGAACTGTAACAGTGAATTTGATGAAGCCTCATAGCTTACTGGCTTATACAAATTAAAAGGAGGTGATCCTATTGGAAGAATTTAAAGAAAGGAGGACAAAGGATGGCAGTTTTGGTAAGGACTAGGAGGTTGAGTAATCCTTCTTATCAAAAGTTGAGGCGTAAGGGTTCTGGTTATGCTTCTGCTCAATATAGATATAGAGAAAGAAAACTTGATTTATCTAGAATGCACGCAGGACAAACAGGAACTTCAAATAGAAAAAGAAAAACGGGTAATCCTTCTGGAAGATATTCCAAAGGTAAATCTCATTTTATTCGGAGAGATCAAAAAATACGGCTTAGGGAAAGGATAAATGAACTGAAACAACATAGACCTAAGTTACCTAATTATGGAACAAGAGAAGGCCAAAGCTGGAGTACTTTTTCTAAAACTAAAACTAAAACCAAGAAGAAAAAGAATCCAGGCAGGAGAATGAGTCTAGCTCAAAAGCTCCACTTTGGAACAGCTAGACAAAGGGCTGCTGCTAGGTTGAGCTTAAGTGGGAGAAGGAATCCGGGTTATAAGAAGCTTCGGAAACGTGGGCTTCATATGACTGCTCAATATAGATATAGAGTTAAGTCTAAGTTGGGCAGAGGGGGTTACACTTCCAATCCTAAAAGGAGAAAAGAAGTTAGGCAAGGAATCACTCGTTACTACAATAAGCGAGGATTACAAACTAGTAGTAGGGGATTTAAAAAAACAAAACGCGGGAAGAATATAGGAGAAATTGTAAGTATTAGTTTGGCAGGTTTGAATCCGGGAAAGAAAAGGAGAAAGACAACTATGGCAAGAAGCAGAAGGCGACGGAGGGTTAATGCAGGTGGTTATAAACGACGGAGGACAAGGCGAGCTAATCCAGCTAGGAGCTATCGACGGCGGAGGGTTAGTGCAGTGAGGCATAGACGGCGTAGGAGCAATCCGGGGATGCATCGCAGGCGTAGGCGTAACCCTGTTTATGCAATGCGTAGGATCAATCGCGGAAGGCGTAGGAATCCATTTGGGCTTGAAGGTGTAACTTCTGGAACCATTGGAAAGGCTCTAGGCGTTATTGGTGGAGCTATTGGAAGCAAATATCTAACTCAACTTGCTCTAGGTGGAAATAACACCGGAGTAATGGGCTATGGTGGGAATCTTGTAGCTAGTATTGCTCTAGGATGGGCTGCTGGAAAGGTTACCAAGAGTAAAGATTTTGGAGTCATGGTAACAGTGGGCGGAATCGCCGCTCTTGTTCTTCGGGTGCTCCAAGATAATACCAGTATTGGACAGTATGTCAATCTAAGCCTTGCAGGAATGGGCAAAGCAGGAGATATGGGACTTGGAATCATTCAGGATTCCAGCTTCCCTGTTCCCCAAGTTGCAGTTCCGGGAAGTATGAATAGCTTTGTTGTTCCTCGCCAAACCAGAATGGCTATTACCGCTGCTCAAGCTCAGACTGCTGCAATGAAAACAGCGGGTAGTGGTGGAATGGGCAGGATGCAAGGCCGTATGGCTAGACGCGCGATTATGTAAGTGGAAAACTAGAGAAAAGAGGATAAATAGAAAATGCAAACAACATATCATGGTCGGAGGACTCTAGTTGAAACTGGAGTCGCAATGCGTGTCAATCAGAAGATGAAAGGGAAAGCTACTTTTGATGACATTGAAAGAGCTATCAGGCAAGGGAATAAAAAGCGGAATGCTAATCCGATTGAAGAAGGACGAGCGGATATTGTTCCGTGGATTCTTTACAATCGGCTGACTACTGCGGCTGGAACCACAACTTCTGTTGAATATGACTTTTTCACTACTCCTATTGGTGGAGCAGTGTTTAAACAAGATACTAACCTCTCTCAGGTTAGCACTCTTGAACAGCCTCAGCATTTCAATACAACTAGTCTGCAATTCTACTTTTCAAGCAGAATGACTAGTTTGGATATTGGGACTTTCCTTGATACTTATTATTGTGAATTTTGGATTGGTGGGAAAGTTTATGCTGAAGGGCCACTCTCTCAATTTCCGGGAGGTTCAGGATTAGCAGGAGTAAGTACTCAGAATAATATTGGAGTGTTTACTAATGGCCTTCCTTCTCCGCTTGCTGTAGTGGATTTTCGTATTGGGGATAATCCAATTGGGCATCATATTTTACAAGGTCAGAGTTTCAAAGTTAAAGTTATTACTAACGCCGGCTTTGCTACCCAGACTAATACTGGAAACATTGGCTTGAATCTTCTTACAGTGCTTGAAGGAGTTTTGAGCAGAGGTGTTCAGTAAGGATAGGTTTTATTCTACTTGTGAGGAAGAGGCAAGTAGAATATTGCTCTTGATCTTTTAAGGGCAGGGAGGGAGGAGGGATTAAACTTTCCTCCCTTCTAAATTTTTAATTTTTTAATGGAGAAAAGAAAGGAGAAAAATTTTTCATGAAAATATCTGCAATCATTGAAAAGCTTGAAAAGCTTGAAAATAGAAATGAAAAACAATCCGAAATACTAGAGAAATTAAAACAATCTGGTATTCCTTTGGAAACAGAAATAGAAGGTATTGAATTACCTGTGTAAAGGAAATAAAAATGTCTCAACAAAGTAGAGCAGAACAGCAAGCAGCTTTTTTGAATGGCAAGCAGGTTGATCCAAATAAAGTAGGAGTTTTTCTTCAAGGGAAACAGGTTAGTGAAAAGGAATCAGACTTTTTACAAGCTCCTTCTGATTTTGATGAATTAGTAGCAATGATGAGACAGCTTGATCCCGATTCAAAAGAATACAAAGTGGTGGCTCAGAAAGTAGCTATTCTCAGTTCAAATAGATTAGATTCTAGTGCAAAAGATTTCTTAGGATATGATCCTAATCCAATTCTTCAGAAAGATCCAACAGCAATTGACTTTATGGGAGGAAATAGTTAATGAGCAGCAGTTATGGAACGATTACATTAGGTGGGGTTACTTATCTTGAGAAGTTTTGGACTTATGCAAGTATCTTCACTTTGAATGCAGCAGCGGGAGCAGCAGGAACGGGGTATCTTCAACCTAGAGTTACTCTAGATGGAGATGGGGGATTCTTGCTCAAGTATATGACTGTTCAATATAGTCAAACCGCTGGAGCACCTAATTATTTTAGAATTCGACTTGGGAATAGTGATGGTAGCCAATGGTATAGTGGAGCAGGAATTGTAGCGGGTGGTGGGGCAAATGACAGAGTTCACTCAGCACTCTTACTTGGTAATGGACAGTTTCCTTTTCCTGTTATTCCTTATATTCTGTTTCTGCCTAATGGGAGTATTAATATGGATTGTCAAGATTTGTCTGGGGTTTCTAATCAAGTTGAAATGGCGTTTCATGGTAGCAAGCTTTATTCTCAAGGGAATGGCTAAATGAAAGCAGGAATCTATGCTCGCGTTTCTACAACAGACCAAAATTGTGAAATGCAACTCTCAGAGCTTAGACATTATGCAAAAGCTAGAGGATGGGAGATTTTCTCAGAATATGTGGATACAGGTTTCTCGGGAAAAAATGCTAATCGGCCTGAGGTAAAGAGATGCTTGGAGGATGCCAAGCTTAGAAAGCTGGATGTTATTCTAGTCTATAAACTAGATAGATGGGGTAGAACGGTAGCTCAACTTTCAACAGATATTCAAAGCTTTGATTCAATGGGGATTAGATTTATAGCTGTTACTCAAGGGATTGATACAGATAAGTCTAATCCTACTTCTAGATTGATGCTTAATATCATGAGTGCAATAGCTGAATTTGAGAGAGAGCTTATTCTGGAAAGGATTGCTAGCGGAGTTAAGAATGCAAAGGAGAATGGAACTAGAAGTGGGAAGGCTATAGGAAGGCCAAAAGCAGTCTTTGAGAGAGATAAAGCAGAAGAGCTTAGGAAAACCGGAATGAGCATTGCAAGGATAGCTGAGGAGCTAGGGACCAATCGAGGCACGGTCTACAGGGCGCTACAAGGCGTCACTAAACCCCTTCCCCTACCCTTGCCCTTCTCAAGCTCATTACACGCCTCTTAGCGTCTCTAAACTCCTCTCCACTGAACCACCTGTTTTAGTGTTGATTTTGGAGATTTGAAAATGGAATTCACAACTTGCGAGGTTTGCTTGAGGCTAGATGGGGATTCTAGCTTTAAGTGGTGCCACTACTGCTCCCTTTGTGGAGCTTTTATTTGTCAAAGTGATATTGGAAATATGTTTAGGAGAATGATGGCAATGTTGAGTGGGGGAGGTTAGAGATGGTTACAGGACAAGTTTTAATGCTTGCTCTAGCTTTTACAGGACTTTGGTATGCAGGTAGAAATACTGTTACTGCTATTAAGAAGCTAGATCAATCAATAGCTCATAAGATTCACCCAAATAAGTTTGTAGCCCCAAAGGATCAAAAAGATGTTAAATGAAAATACTAATTTTAGACTTCCAGACTCAGGGCGAATTATTATGCCTTTTGCTGTTGAAGCAGCAGTAGCCAGTTTGCCAGTTTTCTGTGCTAGTCCGGGGCAAGCTTCTATTCTAGATAAGTTGATTGAATTCCTTGTGGATGGGAATTATCAGCTTATCATTAGAGCTTGCCCCACTACTCAGCAACAAGCTAACTCAAATGTGTTTCTTGCTAATCAGAGTTATGAAGATCAGATTAGTGTTCCTACCGGGAGTTTTCTTACTATGATTGGGGGGATCATTTCAGGGGATACGGATCATAAAGGATTCAGAGTTCAATTTTATGATGCCGGAGCGCAAGCTCAAATCTCCGATGGCTATGTTCATTCGAATACTATTTCAGGAAGATATACTCAGCTTCCTCAAACTGGACAAGGGATGTTGACAACTGTGAGTGCGGATAAGAATCTTTTCATTCTTCCAAGTCCTCTTAGCATAACTAGTCCAGGGCAGTTGAATGTTCAGATTACTAATCTGAATGGACAGACTGCAACTATTGATATGGCTTTCTTTTTTGCTGCTCCTTTTGGTTCAAATCTTCCAACTGTAAATGGGGCTATTATTGGAAACGCGGTGAGTAAATGATTAGACTTCTTTATGTTGTTAGAGCTACAAATCTTTGTAGTTGTGATGATTGTTTTTGTCCTAACAGAACAACAAGTAATTACATTCAATGTATCTATGATGAATTTGGGCTTTTAATAGGAGTAAACTAATGGGATCAAACATTCAACCTTTTTGTCCTCCAGGAACTATCTATGATTCAGTTACTGAGGATTGTAATTTTTCTTTAGCAGACATAGCTACAATGCAGCAGACTATAGCTAATAATGCTAATAAGGGATTCCCTAACAAAGGGCTTGATCCTCTAAGACAAGGAAAGTTCAGCTTTGATTCTAATCCTACAACTCCTCCTTGGGTTAACATGCCTGATGGGGGATTCCCTTTTTCCAGTAATGGGACAATCAATACCCCAGTTGCTCCAAGTGGATTTGTAGATGTAATTGGGCCAAATGGACAATATACTTTCCAGATTCCGAATGGCTATGATGGAGTTATCAAGATTCTAGTTTGCTTCTACAATGGAGGAGGTTTTATTAGTGGAAGTGGAGCACTTATCTGGAGAATCTTGATAAATGGGCAAGCTGTTAGGAATTATGACAATATTCTAGTTCAGCTTGGAGTTCCCCCATTTCCGGGAAGTACTGAGGGAATTAGATTTAAGAGTGGGGATACTATTCAATTCCAAGTTGATAATGTGAGCTTAGGAGGGGGAGGAACTCAGATATTTTGTTTCTTTGGTGGATGGTTCTATCCTTCAAAACTATCATGAAAAAACTAATCCTTTTCTTCTTAGTTCTTGGGTTAAGCTTTGGACAAACTAGTGGAGCTAATGTTGTTTATATTCCATATAATAGCAACATTAGCACTGGTTTTGCTACAACTGCTTTTACTCAGGCAATAACTGGAGGGACAGCTTTTATAAGCAATCCACTTCAGAATATAGGTCAGTCAAGTCATACGCTTGCAATAACCATAACAGGTTCTAGCGTCAATTTCACAATCAATGCTGAGATTGATGGGAGCTTAGATGGAACCAATTGGTTTAACATTGGTCCTCCTCTTTCTGTTGTTTATCAAAATATGAACTCCCAGATTTCAGGTTTTCAGTCTTATCCTTTTATAAGAACTAAAGCAACCATAACTCCGGGAGGTTCTGATACTTTAACTGTGAAGATGACTTATGTTGGAAATAGTTCTCCCTCACATAATTTGATCGATATTCTTCAAGGAGATGCTCCAATCGTAAATAGCACTCCAGCAACCATAACGGCAGGGACTAATGATAATGTTCTAGCTGCTGTTAGCATGTTTTACTCAAATACTTTATATGGGTTAATTTTGAATGTTCCTTCTACAGTTACTGCTTTAACAGTTCATTGTGGATTGACTGCTTCTAGTCCTGTTAATGTATTGAATCTTCCTGCTCTAAGTGCTCAAGGTGTTTTTGTCCTTCCTACTGGTATGAGAGCTTATGCTCAATGTGCTTTAGGAACGGGGCTTTATTTAAATTCAACTGGAACAGGGAGTATTGGAGTTACAGCAGTTACTAGGTTAGAATGAGATGGCTACTATTCAAGACATAGCTAGTGCAATGGCTCAGATGGAAGGAGCTAATGTTTCAGGCTCACTTGCTCAGAGAAATAACAATCCGGGCAATCTTAAATATGCAGGACAAACGGGAGCAATAGGACAAGATGCTAATGGCTTTGCTATTTTTGATAGTTTAGCAAGCGGACAAGCAGCACTTGTTAATCAATTGAACTTGTATGCAGATAGAGGCTTGACACTTTCTCAAGCTCTTAACATTTATGCTCCTCCTTCTGAGAATGATACTAATAATTATGTGAGCTTTGTAAGCTCTCAAACTGGGGTTGATCCAAATCAACCTTTGGCAAGTTTTCGAGTGGGTTAGACCTATCTAATGTTCTAAGCAGCATGGATCAATCAATCTCCTCTAGCATTTCAGATGCAAGTTTGATTGATTGGTCTAACCCTTGGCTTTGGGGAGGATTAGCTTTAATTGGATTGATTTTCTGGAAAATCAAGGAGGAATGATGAAGTGGATTAGAAAGGAAATAGCTTATCAGCAAGCTTGTGAAGAGATGAAAGAGATTATGATTGCACTTAGATTTCTTTGGATTTTTATGATTGAACCTTTTGTTTGGATTTTGAAAGAAGGAATGAAGATGGCTACAAAGCTTTCAGGGCTTGTTTTGATTATTGCTTTAGCTTTGAGTGCTCAAACTCCTCCTACAAATATTCAGATAGGTCAGAATCCACTTCCACCTATCACTAATTTTTCAGCAATCTACACAGGTCCAGTAGGCCAAACTACTTACTGGTATTTCGTGGTTGCTAAGTATGGTGTAGGGGATAGTTCAATTAGTCAAGCTGTTCAAGTGAATGGGATCAATTCGGCTGGAGGGGGAAGTGTTGTTATAACTGCTGCTCCTCCAGCTAATCCTACTGGATATCAATTGACTTATGACTTTATCAGAAGCCCTAGTGCTCAATTTCCCGGAACTTGTAATTGCTTGATTAGCGGAGCTACAAATAGCAATGTAGCTACTGACTCCCTTGGAACTTTAAGCAGTTATTCTACCAATGCCTATAATCTTACTCCTGTTAATCTAACTCTTGATAATGTGGATGCTAATGCTGTTTTCTTGAAAGGAATAGTAAATGGACAGAACATTGTAGCTCCTTTTAGAAATCAAGCAGGACAGCTTCTACTTCAAGCTCCAGCAGGACAAGGGATTAATTCAACTAATCTGGGGATACTTCCTCCTGCTAATGGACTTGGGACTAGACTTACTTTCTTCAACACAGTTGATCCGGCTAACACAGGATTTGCTCAGTTTAATTTGTTAAATGGTTCAGCTTTTAATTTGACTTTTGGCAATGCTGGAACAGGAACTGCTCCTACTAGTTTCAATGTTGTGTTTGGTTCAACTACAGTTTGCACTTTTACAATTAGTGGTTTAAGTGGGCCTTGCGCGGGAGGAGTTTCCGGGGTTTCCAGTGTTACTGGAGATGGAACACTTATTACAAATTCTCTCTCAACTGGAGGAGTTACTCTAACACTCGGAAATGCCGGAGCACATAAATGGTGGGGGAATAATACTGGGAGCAGTGGTGCTCCTAATTATTTCAGTATCAATCTTGGGAATGCGGATACTATTGGAAATCTTCCAGTTGCTCAATTGAATAGTGGAACAGGTGCTAGTAATACAACTTTTTGGCGAGGAGATGGAACATGGGCTGTTCCTAGCGGTGGTGGAGGAAGTTCTATTTTTACAAGCTATCAATTCGGAAGTCAGACAGCAATAACCGGAACTGGAAACTATGTCCAAACAACATATCCTAATATTTTTGCAACTACTCAATCGGGAGCAGGAAGTATAGGGAGTCCTTTTATTGATGCTATTTCTCTTTCCACCCAATTAGCTAATACTGTGTTTGCTGGCCCTTCAAGTGGGCCAGCAGCTGCTCCTACTTTCAGAACTCTAACAGCAGCAGATTTATCTTTGACTTCAAGTGTCCAAGCTAAGACTACTAGTCAGAATCAGGATGTGACTTATTGTGGAAATTTGACTACTTTCAATGGAACTAGTTTGACTCTCACTCTAGCAAGTCCTCCAATTGCAGGTTGTGCTTTTTCTATTCAGAATTTGAACTCAACGGCTTTGACTATTGCTAGGAATGGATTGACTATTAATGGAAGTGCAAGTAATTTTACTCTTGATCCTGCTTCTAGTCAATATGCTCCCGCTACAAGCATTTGGACAGATACTTCAAATTATTTCATAGCAAATAAAATTCAGGTTAATCCTAATGGGCAAACTTGTACAACTAATGTGAGTTGTAACGTAAATGTTGGAGCAACTGCTCATGGGGTAGCTATCAATGAGGGAAATGGAAATGCAATCGCAGGAACAGCGGTAGGGGCTACCAATACAGTTTTGAATGGGAATACTGGGGCTGACCCTAGCTTCGGAGCACTTCCTACTGGAGCGCTTGCAACTGTGCAAGGAAATGGAACAAAGGTTCAGCTTTCAACTGGAACAACTACCACTAATGATTGTGTTAAGTTTGATGCCAACGGGAATACTATAGATGCTGGTTCAGCTTGCGGAAGTGGTGGAGGAGGAGGGGGAAATGCTTTAAATCCTACTTGCTCATTTAGTGTTACAAATACCAGTTGCTCTGGGGCTATCAATGTTTCTGCTTTGAGTGTTCCTAATGCAAATGTAGGAGCATTTCTAGTTCAATGCTCAACTGGGGCTACTTCCCCTTTTACTCCTTTGGTAGTTACTTCTTATGCCTTTACTCTTGGGGCTACTTATGTGGCTACTATTACTCCGTCATTTGCAGCAGCTAGTGCAGCGGGAAATTGTACCACCAATGGAACAAGTGGTGGAGTGAATTCGATTAGTGGGGATGGAGTCTTGATTAGTAATAGTGGCTCAAGTGGAACAGTTCTTATAACTCTTGCAACTCAAACGGCTAATCTTATTTTTGCTGGCCCTAGTTCCGGGGCAGCAGCAAGTCCTACTTTTAGGCTTCAGGTTCCAGCAGATTTACCTACAGTTAGTTTGCTGCAACCCGGATTCTTACCAAATCCTAAAGGGATTTCTCTAGTTAATCAAGGCTATACAGGTGGGGGGAATGCTTTGCTCTATGATAGCTTGGCTAATCAAACTGGAACTACTCCATATACTGTTCCTGCTAATAGGGTCACACTTGTAACAAGCTTTATGCAGTCTGTTGCTTCTCAGTGTATTATATATGTTGTAATTCCGGGAAGTCCTGTTTATAACACTACTACTCAGATTTTATATGAAGCAAGCGGAGGAGCGGGGCCACTTGGATTTAGTATTTATCTGGTAGCAGGGCAGGGCTTAGGTTTCAATTGTGGAACTACAACTAATGTTTGGGCACAGGCTATTGAGTTTGATTCAGGAACAGCCAATGTGGTAACCCAAGTAATCCGAACTAATGGAACTAATGCTGATATGTATTTTTGGGGAGGAGCTTCTAACACTGGAGTTCCCGCAGGAAAACATGCAATCTTAGTCCAAGGTAGCAATGGGGCAGGATTTATAACAAGCTCCGGGGCAGGGATGCTAGTTTGCTCTAATACAAGTGGTTCCAGTGTGAATATAACTCCTTATGCCCTTGCTAATGGGCAAGCAGCTAATTCAGCCAATGCTCTCTTGCTCGCTCTTTATGCAAATGCTAATAATGCTTCAACTAATAAGAATTTGCAAGCAACTATAGAAGGAGGAGGAAATGTTCAATTGCATTTCTCTGCTAACACTGCTGGAGTTGTCTGCTTCTTGAACACATTGGTATTTTGATATGATGAAACTTTTAATAGCTTTCTTGTTTTTGAGTCTACCTGCTTTTGCAGATTGTAATCCTCAAGATAATTCAACTTGTAAGCTAAGTTGCCCCGGAGGAGGTTTCAGCGACGTTCAAAGCTCCGGGAGTTCAACTTATGGTTATGCAACTGGAGGAGTTGAATGCAATACTTTTAATGTTGTAACTCCTAATGCTACTCTTGCTGGTTATGAATATCGGCCAAAGGGATTAAGCACAACTGGAAGATGCATTATTTGGGGCATTCATGGAGGAGGTTTCTATGTAGGAGATGCTAGAAGCGGATTTGGTAATGACCAATCATCAGGGAATGCAAGTACTCAACCTCCAACTGGAGTAGTTCAGAAATCTGGTTGTATTGCTTATATGAGTGATTATACTCTCACCCAAGGAGCAGGTTCAGCTTTTTGGCCTAGACAAATCACAGATACTTATTGTTTCATATTCACTGGGATAGCAAATGGATGGGACGGTAATTGGAATGATTTAAGAATCTTTGGAGGTTCAGCGGGAGGAACTCTTGCAGACATGATCCGACTGACTTCTACAGCTACTTATACTCAGTCTTGTAATGCCGCTACTAGTAATGCTTATACAGTTACAAGGGTTGCTGTTCTTAGTGCAATAGGTCATTTTGCGGGAGATATTAATGGAACTACAGCAGCTAATAGTATGTACCAGAATGTTTGTAATACTACTTGTGGGAATCTAGGAGTGACTGCAATTAATCAGTTGCTGAATTGCTCTAGCAATGCAACTTGTGAAGCAGCAGATAATGCGGCTGTTGTTTCTCCGCTTGGATTAATTACAAATGCTAATGCAGCAAGGGCAGCTATTCCAATCTTGTATATGGGAGGGAATACTAATACGGGTTTGCCTTGTTGTGATTCTAATGTGAATGGGGATAATCTAGTTCAGTGGCAATATAACACGGCTCAGATTTTAACAGCCTATGCAGCTTTGAGCACTCCACTTTATCCGGCTCAGTGGCAAGGCATAGCAAGCCCATTTGCAACTTGCTGGAGTAAACATGAGGCTGATTTGCTTTGGAGTAACAATGCTCCCTGTAATGGGATTGTTAACACTAATTGGGGAGGGGTTAGCCTTCCGACTGCGATTGATTTTCTAGTTCAACCATTTGGAATGAGTTTGGGAGCTTCCTATTTCGTCCCAGTGCTTTGAGTTTGGCCCAGAATCGAGCTACAAGGGATCGGAGAGGGGTTGGAGGATGCTGAGTATCGGAAAGCCCCTCGATTCGCTGTAGAGGCTGCTAGGGGCCAAGGAATCGATCTTGCTTCCAATCCCTTTCCCCACCAAATAGAAAAGGGCTAACCCTTTTGAGGCTAGCCCCTTCTTTACCAAGGTTCCTTACAAATCGGACATTTTCTCAGAAGAGAGCATATCCAGTTTAAACAACGGATGCATTGCACTTTCAGCAAGGCTATTCATCTTTTTCCTGAACCAAAGTTAATGTGACCCAAGTGTAAGGGTTAGTCTTTGTAGCGAGAAACTTTAACCATTTTAAGGCTAACTCCAAATCATATTTAGTTCGAAGGTCACACTTCACCCAACTAAAATTAGTTGAGAGCAATGTTCGATTAGGACATTGCCCACTACCTGTTTGTAGATAATACTCATTCATAGCCAAAGTTTTTGGACTAGTCAACTTTATGCTAAATCGTTTCATAAATCTCCTTTCAATTCAACCCCTTGTTTTTTGAGTTCTCCCAGAATCCAAGCTTCTGCCCCTTTATCATCTGTGAACTTGTGAGCTTCCATATAGCCAACATATAAGTCTGAATCTCCTTTTTCAACTTCCTCAGTTCTCCCGTATCCTCCTCCCCAGTAACCTTTAATCCTTTCATATATCCCAAACATCAAACGACGAAAGAAAGCTACATGAGTAAGGACAAAAGCTAACTTGGCAAGGTCTAAATCCTCTCCTGCTTGCTTAATTGTAACCCGATAGTCAACGAACTCAAAATCAGTTGAAGCCGCAGAAACAACTACAAGTTCAACCCCTCTTCTAGCTTTTTCTAGAAGCATAACTAAAGCAGCTACAGCAGCACCTTTCCGTCTAATTGTCTCCTTGCTAACGAAAGCCATTGCTCCAATGTGGACTAGAATCTTAACATTATGTTGTGCAGGAGCTTTAACTTCCATTTGCTCAGACTGCAACCAACTTTCAGGCTCCCCAATCAAAACGCGGTCAAGGTCAAAATCTTGTCCTGTAACATCATAAAAATAATCATCAATTTTTAGGGAATTGACTAATTGATTAAGGAACATACTAGTAAACTTTTCAATAGCTTTCGTTCCTTCTTCCCATCCCTTAATTGCAAGTTCTTTTGCATCTTCAAAGGAATTGGTTCCAGACCAATCTTTCATTCCTCTTTTGATGCTCATACAATCCGTTTTGTTAGTAAGAGGATTGTCAGTAGTTTCAAGAAAATTTAGAAGGTCTTGAATCCCTTCAAAGTGTTTGGTAAACTTTTGCATTCCCTCTCCTTTCTTAACCAGCTTAGACTATTCCAAGCTGGTTTGTCAACTAGATTCTTCAAAAAACCTTTGGAAGTGGAACATTAGCTACTATTCTAGCAACTGTATCCCTATCTGCCCCTTTCCATACATGCCTTTCAGCAATTTCTGCAAGCTGAAAGAAAGGACCAGAAGCTAGCAAATCCTTAGCGCCTGCCATGCTGCTCCGGGGAGTCGCATAGATCCCCCCTTTGACTCCGTTCTCTTTGCGCCCTGTGAACGCTCTGACGGCCTGAATCCACTTGACCCACTCAGTAGCCTTTCCGTTGATCTTGAGAGCAAGAGCAAGCTCTAGAGAGGCATCATAGCCCCATTGAATAAAGGCAAGACGATCAATGCTAGCTTCATCAATCTTGCGCCGTTCGGGGAACTGCCAATCTCCTCCCCTTCCGCTAGTATTTCCAGTTCCAACAAAAATGAAATCCTTATGCTTTGGGACCATTCCGCAAGGGAAATTAGCCAAATCTGAGGCTAGCATTCCATTCAGGACCGTCAGCAAGCTGCTTGAACAGTTGTCCTGTTCATCAAACAAGAAAACTCCTCCATCTCTCCAGCGTCTGAAAAGCTCACTTTCCCTATAAACTCCATGTGCGTCCATGTAGCCTAATAGCAAACTAGCGGGACTCTGAGGATTCACACTAATATAAGAGAATTGCAAACCAAGCTCCTCGGCAATCTGCTTTGCTACATGGCTCTTACCGCTTCCGGGTGCTCCCCAAAGATAAACATGCTGCCTAGCCTGAACATAATGCTTGAGCAAAGGATACAAATAATGCCTCAACTCTTCACTCTTCTCTTCCTTAACTTCAATCTCCTCAACTTGATCGAAGTCAAAGCTAACTGGTTCAATCTTAGCAGAAATAGCAGGAGAGGGATGCTTAACCGGAGCATACTCGCTCAAGCCTTTGGCTGAAACAAAGCAATCCACATGATACCGTTCTCCTTTGGCTTTCCGATTCCACGTGATCTCCTCGCCAAATCGGATGATCCCGCCATGAGGACAAAGATCATAGCTGCATTCCATTCTCTGTTTTGCTTGCATTTCGTTTTCTCCTTTTCTGCCAACCGAAACTAAAGATTAGCATTCTAGAAGCAAACTAGTCAAGCAAATTCTAAAAATAATTGAAAGAAACTTATAACTTCAATCTTTACTATACTTTACCAACCAAACTAGAATTGAGTAGAAAAACAAAAAAGCCCCAATCTGTTTCCAGAAAGGGGCCTTCTTGCTTCTCGACTAAACTAGATCAAAGCTCCAAAAGCTCTTCCTCAACCGGAGGGACAACCTTTTCTACAATGGCACCATTAGTACCATTTGTACCATTTGCAGTAGCAACCGTCCCTGCAACCTTCGGAGTCCTCTTTTTCACCGGGCGAGGAGTAGGAGTTTTATCCGGAATCTGAAAAACCATCCGATTGCTTTTCTCATCATGAGCAAGGACGAAACTCTGATTTCTAGCTTCCTTGTATTTGTAACCTAATTGCTCCATCAGTGCAGAGCCATTCTTCAAGCTCAAAGTGCCATCAAGTTCATCAGTCTTAACTTTATTCCCTGAAGCATCCTTGGTAGTCTTTCTGCCCCAAGTCAAAGTGAGAAGATTCTTACCTTCCACGATGCCTTTGGGCAAAGCTGCTCCATCCTTAGTAGGATGGAAAGCAAGCTTTTTAGTTTCAGGATCAAACAAAATAATAACTCGATTGATCCCTTCCCAAGCCTTTTGCACCAAAACATTGAAGACTACCTGTCCATTCTCACCAATCCCCATCTTTAGTTCTGTTGCCTTGCGTCCGAATTCGCGCACTGGCAAAGTTGAAACATCAAACGCTTGAAATGCCATCTCTTTATTCCTCTTTTCCTTTTCGATTGATTTGACTTCTGCTTTTGTAAAATGAAGCCTTCCCAGTTCACCTACAGAAAGGCTAGAATCTTCTGCGATCATGTTAACCTTGTAAGCATCGAAATGCAAGTACAAAGTTTTGAAATGTGGGAGGGGCATTACTCCCATAACTTACCGCCGAAACCTCTTCTTGTTTTTTGCAATTCGGCGGATCAAATTTTGGCACTTACTACACAATTGATCTGCCCTTCCCGTCTTTCTGGGGTCACAAATAGGGTTGTTTCGGCATTCCTCAATCTCACTACCTTTGTTTGTTCTCATGCTTCTCTCTCTCCCCCCAAATTTCACCTTCCTTCCTAGGTAAGTAAAGCAGGGGCTAGTCTAGTTAAGGCTCTTTAACGGGAGCCTCAATCCGAGGAAACTACTATCGCAAGTCTCCTTCTATGCGCCCTTTACGTCGGTATGTAGTAGGGCTTCCGACGTTTACCCCTTACCAGCCCCGGAAGCTAGTCCGCTCTTGAAGCGATCAACTCTCAAGTCGCAAGGGGGTAAAACTCATTGAGGCAAATTGGCATCCATCCTCTAGAAGGAACGAAGGAAGCAACCTCAATCCTACCATCCGAGTTCCAAAAAGCATTATCCCGAATTGCTTTATCCCTCAGCTTTTCAACAACTTCCGCCTTGCTCTCCACTACAGCAAGTACATTCCCATCTACAGCGAGCGCGAACATTTTGATTGCTCCCTCCTTTCATTTGAGAGCTTAGAGCTTTTTTGGGGAATTGTCAAGCTAGATTTTGATCTTTCCTTCAAATTCAAGCTCAAGTACTTTTCGAAGCTCCTTTTCCGAAACACTAATCGTCTGGACATCCCTCCCACGATCTACAGATTCCCGAATGTAGAACATTCCATCGTCTGTCCAAGCTATAATTCTTCCTTTTCCTTTTTTCCGGCGTATTTTTAGATAGTTTGCCATACTTTCTCCTTTGAAATCTAGTCTACCACCCAAAAAGTTTCCTGTCAAGAAGTTTCTTCAAGAAACTTTGCAATCCCCCTCTTAACTAAAGCTTTTGCTATCCAATCTCGCATTTCTGTTTTCTGCCCTGCTTCATGCCGCGTTCCAGTTTCAGCATTTCCCCAAGGAAACAGAAACTCAATCCAGATGAACTTTGCCTTTACCTTCACAAGCATCTAACCTTTCCTTCATCCGATATACAAACCTTCTTAATCACAACTTCCTTCCCAAATCTATCATGCATCCCCGGTACTAGTCTCCCTTTGAAAACTAATACACTCCCATCATCCTTAATCTGAACAGTAATCGGCCCTATCCCATCCATAGGGAAATCCCCAAGATAAATCGAGTTAAAATTCTCTCCCCCAATAGCAAGAGAGAGGAAAGCAACCAACAAAACTACAAGTTTCATAAATTCTCCTTAGAAACTCAGATTCATTTCTCAACTCCTACTATCCCTCTAAAACTTTCATCTTTATCCTCCCTAGTCAAACTAACGGCCTTCCCTTTCTCATAAGCTTCAATCATTCCCTCTAAAAGATCATGGTCATAAGAATCTTCAGGAATTAGAATGATGTTTAGTTTTCCGTTGATGTGAAGTTCTACTTTCATTCATGCCCCTTTCTATCTTCCCAATTTTCTTTGGTACTTGCTTCTGTAATCCTTCCTATTAATTTATTCACTTCCCTTTTTTCATTATAAGGATAAGAAGAAGATAACCAATTAAGGACACAATTCATGAATGAACAAATAATGCTCCATTGCCAATATTTCATATCTTCTTCTCGCCTTTATACATGTATGCAAAAATCCAAGCGATTAGAGCTAATAGCAACATTACTGATTCCGCTTTGGTATTGTCCAATAATGAAAAGCCTGTTGCTGCTAGTTGGAATAGCAGCCCAATTGGAACAAAGAAATAGTCTGATAACAGCCACCCTATAATCACTTTCACTTTCATATCTTTATAATCCTCTCGTAACTCCGGGTTGTTTCATTTTTTCAGGGTTTTTAATTTTGAATTCTTCAAACTCTTCTATAGTTTTTGATAATCCATGCATATGATAATCATTACAACTATCTGCTCCACTTATCTTTGCATAATATCTTAAAAGGTTTAATGCAAGATAGTCTCTAGCTCTAACCAAAAATAGTGGCTCATCTTTAGAAACAACTGAATTATTTGAAGTTTTTATAATTTCGTCATTTTCAATGTGAAATTTTGAATCTATTTTTCTCATATCTTAATCTCCCTAATCCCAAGCGGATTCCTTTCTTCATGCCAATTCGCCCAATTTCCCCCTTCTCCACTTCCCATGATTTCAACTCCAAGCACTAGCCCATTTGGAGCAAGCAATGGATGACTTAAAACTTTATCTGGTTTCAACATAAACTTCAAAACCTCCTCAATAAACTTATCCCTCTTTCCAATCTCAGGAAAAAAGATCCCTGAATCATGAATCTGATTAGCAAACCAATGTTCTTCCAGAATCTCAGAATTCTCGGCCATATCAATAAACTCTGAATGAATATGCCCAAAAGCATTCCCTTGGACAGGATGAGAAATAGCTGCTTCAGCCTCACTAGAATTCTTCAAGCACTTATTCTTATAATCCCATCTCATTGCATCATAGAACCATCTTATCCCCCCATAAAGAGTCATCAAATAACTCTTCAAGTGAGCTTGCTCAATAAGCCATTTCTTATAAGCATCCACCTTTGGAAAAAGGCTAGCAAGCATATCCTGAAGATATTTAGCTCTCCTTTCACTTTCAATTCCAATCTGCCTAACTCCTTGATCATCTATGAAGGTTCTATTCTGCCAGTAAAGCTTTCTCTTCCCTAATCCAAGCTGATTCCCAAGCACCGCTGGTTTAGCTTGTCCATCTCGAACACTTTTAAATTTCTTTTTAATCCATCCTAGTTTATCTTTATCAATCTCTCCTTCCAAACTAATAGGCTCATTGACAATGTAACTAGTAAAAGCAGTGTGAAGATTAGTAGCCCATTTTAAATAAAGCGGATCTCTAGCCAAGAATCCCATAACTCCGATATGAAATCCGCTCTTATCAAATTCAACTACACACCTTCCGGGAGGAGCTTTGACAATCTTCCTGAATCTCTGCCCAATCAAAACTAGTTCAGAAGCAGTTTTTCCGATAAGCTCCCATTCTTTAGGATGCTTACTAGCATTCTGAATATTAGGGTGTCTACTATTAAGTTGCCAAGAAGCAGGATCAAACAAAAAACTAGTTCTTACCACTCCGTCTTTATCTGGTAACCAATTAGGAATGTCATTAGTAAGCATCTTGTTATAAGATCGACTCCGTATAACAGAACCAAGTAATTCATCTCCAGTGCTCTCCCATAGCTCTTGTAATTCCTTCTTCCCTGTAGTCTCTCTATTAGTTTTTAAAGTCTTAGGAACTTCATACCCTTTAAATTTCAAATATTTGATAAGCTGTTGAGAGCTTGCTTTGAAGGGTTCAACTCTACACCACCTTCCGACAAGTTCCTTAACATTATCAAATTTCGGATCATTGTCTCCTCTAAGCTCTTCAAACTCTCTGTAGCTAAGTCCAGATTTCCGCTCTGCCCATTTTTCAAATTGAATGATAGATGAAGCTGATACCCCTCTTGTAAGCATTTTAAGTTTGGTGAACTCATAGGCTGTTCTAAGTTCTCTAATGATTGGAGGTTCACGCAAATATCCGTAGCTAAATTCTCCAGATTCTTGTTTCCTCCTCGGTACAACATTTCTAAGACTATCTGGTATGCTCTCTTGTAATTTGTCATCTTCCTTTTTAACCTCTCCTTCTACCCATTTTTTAAACTCTTGATGCTCTTCAAGATCAACTGGCAAGCCTCTAATCTCTGTAGGCTTCAAAACTATTGCCCTATACTTAACCTTAAATTCAAGATAGCTCTCCCAAACCTTAAGCCTCTTCATCTTTTCAACAAGACTAGGCCAAATATAAGCAGGTGCAATTACATCCATACAACCATATTCATCTTCACTATCAATATCCCCCCTAAGAGCAAGATGCTTCCAATTATAAGGTATATCATGAAAGCTTCCAATCCTCTGCAAACCTTTCCACAAGCCCGGCTGCATGTGATGCCAAGCCCACATGAGATCATGTATAGTCCCGTTAATAACAGCGCCATTAGCTTCGAGCCTAGGATCATCATGATGCCAATTATTGCTCCCTACCTTAGAATTTGGCAAACTAAGAATAGCAAGGGCAATTTTAATGAAGGGTTTCTCCCAAGGAACGAAGATTGCCCAATCTTTCGAGTAAGCAAACTGAATACTTGTAATTTCAAAAGGACTACTTTCTTCTCTCTCTTCATCTTCATTTTCCAAATCTCCTTTATCTTCCTCCTCTGCTCCCTTGGTATATGGATTCTCGATGTCATAATAAATGGTTAAATTCGGATTCTCCTTGAGCTTATAATAAAGTGAAACCAGTGCTTCCAACTTACCATTGGTAACAAATTGAGGCTTTCTAAAATCAGGATGCTCAGAATAACTATTATAGCTCCCATTAGCAACCAAAATAGCTTTCTTAAGATCATAAATAAGAGAGCTTGTCTTTGTAGGATTTCCATGCCTGATAAAGCTAGGATGCAAAGCCCCAATAATGAGAGCATTATAAGCACTTGAGCGAAAAACATATCCCCTGCAATCCTCTATTCCTAACTTCTTTCCTGAAAGCCCTGTTAGCTCCTTAAAGGCAACTCCTCCAAGAGCCACAATTACTTTGTTAAACTGAGAATTATGCAAACTGCTACTACCAAAAGACCGATCATTATACAATCTACAGTGTCCCACTGCTGCTTGTTCATAGCTTTTTCCTTGGAGTTCATCATTAGGTGGCCTACATTTTACAACATTATCCCATATGAAATCATTGCGTTTCATCTTTCTAACTTTTTGAAGTTCAGGGTCAAAGACAGTAAGATGATTTTCAATGATATTGGTTATCAAACTTCCGCTTTCTCCGTTAGGTCTAAAAGGCAAACCTTCTTGTGCTTCATTCTTTCCTGCTCCTTCTCCTACTAGATAGACTCCGAATTTAGGCTTGCCTTCAGGAAGAGTAAAGGATTGACCTAGAGAGATTAAATCTCCTTCTTTGTTTGGGAATTTTTTCCCTAGAACACAATCATTACACTCCTTTGGTTTTTGCATCCTCCCTCAATTCCTTCTCTCTCCTCTTCCAAGCTTCATCTTCAGAACACTTTTTGCAAATCGCTTCCCTACTAAAGAAACTCTCAGCTACAAACTTAAAAAGAATAGTATCTCCACTTCTAAACCTATCCCCGCAAATATAGCACTTGTGGTAAATTTGATGAAAAGGCCGTTCTTCTCTAGGAAGTTCTAAGGCTTCATTTTGGCTCATCTTCTTCTTTTCTCCTTTAATCTCATCTGCTACAATTCTTGAAATTATATTATGAAGAAGTTTATAACTTATTTGATTCTGATAAAGAAGATACACTTTCTTTCCTAAACCTCTTATATTCTGCTAGAACTGCTCCACCGAACATAATTGCTCCAGCATCTTCCTCCCCTTCCAATTCAGTTTCATCCATCACTTTTCTAATAGCATCATAACTATGTTTAATTACATGAGAGAGTCTTTCGATTACAAACTCTTTAGTTTTTAAAGCTTCTTCTCTTGAAGGGGCAAGAGCATTCCATGCTCCATCTCCCTTTCTTTCAATCCCTCTTTCAAAGATCAAAGCTAGAGCTTCTAATGAGCTTTTAGGAATTAGCTCAAAGCGAGGGATTTTGGTTGATTTGATTCCTGAGAATTCTAACTCTTTTATTGATTTTTTTAATGCTTGTAAGTTTTGTTCTCTATCTTGTTTACAAGGAAAACATTGACATAACTCATTTTCTGCTTGTACGTCTTTTGTTGTTACTTTTTCCATATTCTCCTCTTCTGAATCTTCCCAAATTAATAATACATCAAATACATATGGTGATTGAAATGAAGTTTCCAAACAATACATATTTTCTCCTTTTCTAAAAAGAACTACCTCCCCCATTTCTGAAGGAGGTAATCTTTATTCATTAAACTTCAATTACATATCAAGCACCACCTCTCCATCTTCACCAAATTCAACTTCCCATTTTTCAAGAACTGCTCCTCCTCCTCCAGCAATAGGAACATCAATATCCATAGCTGTTTCTATGACCTCAATCCCTTTAGTAGCAACAGGCTTAGGAGCACTAACAACAGGCTTCTGTGCTCCATTAGCTTGCTGTTGTGGAGAAGCAACAGCTTTAGGAGCTTCTTTCCCCCACCATTTAATCACCTTAAGCTTAGGAATAATTTCTGCCCCCTCCTTAGTATGAACAATATGTTGATAACTTCCATCTGCTTTTTTAGGAAAATTCAACATAGTATTAGCAAGCTTCCCAGTTTCCTGAATTAGAGCAACAGCCCCAATATCACTTCGCTTAGAATCTTTATCCCATCCTCCCCAATCACAATCAGCATAAAGAATGATCCCTTCAAATTTTTGAAGAGCTTTAACAAAAAGCCGAATCAAGGCAAGATCATTCATCTTCCCTTGCATCTTGACTTTCATCATTCCCAAAATCCCAGCTACAGGACTAGTCTTCTTCCCTTTTGGAACTCCAGTACTCCCTGTCCAATAAACAACCGAATCCTGCCACTTGCCCGTTGGATCTTGAATTTTACAAATCACTTGCTTTCGATAGTAGTACCCGTTAGGATCATCTTTCTTAAACCCCTGCTTTCTCATTTGCTCCATTTTATCATCCTCAACAAAGAGAGCTAAAGCATATCTAGCTCTAGGAGGAGGACAAGCTCTAGCTTGCCAATCTTCCTTCAAGTCTATTTCTTGCTCAACTCCCTCAGCAAGGCTTGTATCATTAATATCTACAATAACCGGGTCTTCGCGTTCAGGTCTATTTGGTGTTGGCATCTTCTTTTAATTGCTCCTTTTCTTCGATTTGAACCTGTTCTTATTCTTCATATTTACTTGTATCTCTTCCGAATCTTATCCAATTTATATCATCTAAATCAATAAATAACCCTCTTACCTCGGTGGTAACTTGCGCTTGTCCGTTTAGCTCATGAGTTTTGTCAAAATTTCTTACTCCTGTTTGTGGATCAAATGAAGATAAAGGTTTGAATCTAACTTTTCTTATTTCTATTTGTTTTCCCATTTTGTTACCTTCCTTTGTCAATCCCTTCTTTCCACTTCTTCATCTCAATAGCACTAGCTCCTTTTCTCTCTTGCAACCACCTATAATATTGATCCAACCCCTCCCCATATCTAACCCCAAGTTCAATAAAACCTCCGGGGAACCTTTCATGAAGAGCTTCAATATCACTAGGACCAACCCTACTTTTACACCTATATTGTGGCCCCTCCATAATATTAGTCTCTCTGTGATTCTCGTAAAAAGCTCTCACTTGCTTTTGTTGAATCACTTGCCCATTTTCATCCATTATAAGTGGAATATCCTCCAGATGAAAACACTCTCCAACCCAACTAGGAACTAGAGCATTTTTAGCCTCTCCTACAAGAAGGGGGCAGAAGCAGGTTTCTCCTGTTCTTTTGGTCTTTCCCGTTCCAACATGTGAAGTCCAAAATACAAGCTTAACATTTGATCCAAGTCCTGAGAAAGCTGTGAATAAATTATGCATTTCAACTTGAACGATGTTATAGTGTCCTTCTGAATTTCCTCCAAATACCTCTCCATCTTCTTCATAACGTCCACTACTGCCTTGTGGGCCAATGCTTCTGACTCTAGTTTTTCCTCTATCATCTTCCTCCACTGTTTCTTCTTTGATAATATGCCTCATGAAAGCATCCGCTATTCCATCTGCTGTTTCGATGAAATAAAGCCCAACTTTATCAAGCTCCTTCTTATCTTCTAGAATCCTCCTTACATTCTTTTCTACAAAACCTATCTGCATTTGATTTTCATCAAACGTAGGTGCTATTCTCTAACAACTTTAGGC
>Ga0210394_10001255_pt1 | contig 42025 bp, 33 predicted proteins | sample IncBWC12MmetaG_FD_160121 | JGI IMG/M metagenome (GOLD analysis project Ga0210394, IMG submission 160121) | Forest soil microbial communities from Barre Woods Harvard Forest LTER site, Petersham, Massachusetts, United States - Inc-BW-C-12-M | ecosystem: Environmental > Terrestrial > Soil >...
ACGAGAGCGGTCACGTGGTGGCCGAGCTGCCGGCGAGCAGCCGCCGCGGCTTGAATCGCGTCGTCTGGACCATGCATCTGCCGCCGCCGCACGTGCCGCCGGCGGTACAACTGGCGTTTGCCGCCACTCAGGGCCCGCGCGCGCTGCCGGGCGCGTACACCATCCGCATGGAGAACAACGGCAAGACCTACGACACGAAGATCGAGGTGGGCCTGGACCGGCGCGTCAAGTGGAGCCTCAGCGATCGGCGCGCCCAGTTCGACGCTGCGATGAAGGTCGATACGCTGTTCAACGACGAGGCGGCGCTGTTCGCGCAGATCGTCGGCCTGCGCGAGCAGGTCGACGCCGCGGGCAAGGGCCGCTCCAAGCAGGATCCGCTGGCGCGCAAGCTCGGCGAATTCGACAGCAAGCTCGACGCGGTGCGCAAGCAGATCGTCGCCACCACCGAGGGTGGCGCGATTACCGGGGAGGAGCGCCTGCGCGAGCACACCGACCAGCTCTACGGTGCGGTCACCTCCTGGGACGGACCGCCATCGGGCTACGCGCTCGACAACATCGCGGCGCTGCGCGCGCAGCTCGGCGCGATCAGCGCGGAGTTCGCCACGCTCACCACCCACGATCTGCCCCCGCTCAACTCGGCGCTCAAGGCCAGGGGCGCACAGGTCCTGACGGTACCGCCGCTGGCCGCGTTCGATGACGACCAACCGCGGGGCGGGGCTGGCCGTGCCGCCGGTGGGCGCTCCGATCCGGACGCACCGGGCGCGCTCACACTGCCGGCAGACCTGCGACTCTGGAACTGACGCGAGCGAGCCGACATGATCTACCTGCTGGCGCTGCTTCCGGCCACCGCGCTCGCCATCGCCGGATACCTGGCGCTGTTTCTGTCGGCGCGCTGCAGCGGGGCCATGCACAGCTTCGGGAAGTTTCTCGGGTTCTGGGCCTTCACTCTCGCGGGCCTGGTGCTACTCGGCGCGCTGTTCGCTGCCGCTCACTATCGCCATCACGGCATGCACGGCATGCACGGGATACACTGTCCGTGGATGACCGAGCCGGGGATGCGGCCGGCGCCGCCACCGGGGGCGCCGGAGCCGCAGGGGCCGCCGGGACCGCCGCCGCAGGCTGCCCCGCCCACGAGCCACTGACCGCGCCGCGCGCGACAGAGCCTTCAGCGCCGCAGGGTGTACTCCGCGCCGCAGTACGCACACTTCGCCCAGCCGCCACCCTCCTCCACGGCTAAGTACACGCGCGGATGCGAGTTCCACAGGTACATCTGCGGCATCGGGCAGCACAGCGGCAGGTCCTCCACGCCGACCTCGTATTGATTCTGGGCGTTGGGCTCGATGAGCGGCTGGGCCGTTGCGACCATGGTTTGCTGCGTCGATCCGCTGTGGGGAATTCGCGCCATTATACCCGCGCGTCCGGCGGATCTGCGGTCATCGTCGCTTCCCACAGCGCGCTCACGGCGACCCGCTGTTCGCGGAACTGCGTCGCCGGCACGACCGCGGGGGCGCCATCCAGGGACAGCCGATGGGTCGTGGCCCGATAGCTGCGATAGGCACTGGTGAGGACGTCGACGCTCGACTGCGGCACCAGAGCCGCGGACGCCACCGATTCGAGCTGGCGGATGGTGTCGGCGAACATCGCCACCGGCGGAAAGTCGTGCGCCCAGCGCAGCGCCCAGTACTGCGCCAGGAACTCGATGTCGGCAATACCGCCGCGGTCCTGCTTGATGTCGAAGCGGGCGGGGTCGGCGCTGCCGAGCTCGCGGCGCATGCGCTCGCGCATGTGCGCGACCTCCGCGCGCAGGCTGTCGCGGCGCACGTGCTGGCACAGCACCTCGAGCCGCACCGCCTCGAAGCGCGCCCGCAGTTGCGCTGCGCCGGCCACCGCGCGCGCATGCAGCAGCGCCTGATGCTCCCAGGTCCAGGCTTCCTGGCGCTGATACTCGGCAAACGCCTCGATGTTGGTGACCAGCAGGCCGCCTTTGCCGCTCGGACGCAGCCGCACATCCACCTCGTACAGCCGCCCGGCGGCAGAGTGCACGGTGAGCAGGTGCACGATGCGCTGCGCCAGGCGCACGAAGAACAGCTGGTTGTCGATCGGTCGCGGACCGCTGGTCTCCTGGTGTTCGCCCTGCGAATCGTGCAGAAACACCAGGTCGAGATCCGAGGAGTAGCCGAGCTCCATGCCGCCGAGCTTGCCGTAGCCGACCGCGCAGATGTTCACCGCGCGCGCCGCCGCGCCGCTGCCGCAGGTCGGTACCCCGAACTGCGCGCTGATCTGCCGCCAGCCGAGCTGCATGGCACAGGCCACGATGAGCTCGGCGATGTCGGTCAGGCGGTCGCTCACCTGCATCAGCGGCAACAGCCCGGTGAGGTCGGCCACCGCCACGTGGAACAGCGTCGCGCGCTGGAACTGGCGCAGCGCCTCGACCTGCTGTTCGGGGTCGTCCTCGCGCAGCTCCTCCAGGCGCTCGGCGAGCTCGAGCGCGAAGTCCGCGCGCGTTGGCAGCCGCGTGAGCAGCCGCTCGTCGATCAGTTCATCGAGCAGCAGCGGGTGCGCGGCGATCTGCGCGGCGAGGAAATCGCCGTGGCGGCACAGTTCCACCAGCCGCGCACGCGCCGCGGCGTTCTCGCGCAACAGTGCGAAGTAAGCCGAGCGCTTGCCGGTCGCCTCGATGATGGCAAGCACCCGCCGCAGCACCGGCAGCTGCGCGTTGCTGCGGGCGACGTCCGCGAGCAGTGCCGGCAGCAGTGCCTGCAGGCGCTGGCGCCCCGGCTCATCGAGCTTGCGCACCAGTGCCGAGGCACGCAGCTCGAGCAGCAGCCGCGCCACTTCGGCGCTGTCGGTAAAGCCCGCTGCGGCCAGGCCCTCGGCGAGCGCCGCGGTTTCCGCCGGACTGTCCCAGAAACGCCCCAGGTCGATGTGAACCGCCGCCGGGTCGCTGCTGCCCGCGCCGAACACCACCAGGCGAAAGTGACGGCTGACGCACTGGCGATGCGCCTCGAGCGCACCGAGCAGCCCGGCCCAGGTGCGCTCGCCCATCGCGAGCGCAATGCGCTCGCGCTCGAGCGGCTGCGTGGGCAGCCGGTGCACTTGGCCGTCGGCGAGCATCTGCAGGCGGTTCTCGAGACGGCGCAGGAAGGCGTAGGCGGCACCGAGCTCGCTCACCGCCTCCGGTGGCAGCAGCCGCGTCTCACCGAGCCGCGCCAGCGCAGCGCCCAGCGACGGGGTCTGCAGGCGCCGGTCGCGGCCGCCGCGCGTGAGCTGCAGCGCCTGCACGATGAACTCGATCTCGCGGATCCCCCCGGGTCCGAGCTTGATGTTGTCGGCCAGCTCGCGCCGGGAGATCTCGCGCTCGATGAGCGCACGCATCTCGCGCAGGCTCTCGAATACGCCATAGTCGAGGTAGCGCCGGTACACGAACGGCCGCACGGCGGCGGCCTCGAGCTCGGCATAACGCTCGGCTGCCGTGATCGGGCGCGCCTTGACGTAGGCGTAACGCTCCCAGGGTCGGCCGTGGCGCGGCAGGTAATCCTCGAAGAACGCGAAGCTCGTCGCCAGCGGACCCGAGTCGCCGAACGGCCGCAGGCGCAGGTCGACGCGCAGTACGAAACCCTGCGCCGTCGGCGTCTCCAGCAGCCGCACCAGCGTCTGGCCGAGGCGGGTGAAGAACTCCTCGTTGCTGATGCGGCGGGCACCGTCGGTCTCGCCGTGCTCGGGAAACAGCAGCACCAGGTCGACGTCGGAGGAGAAATTGAGCTCACCGCCGCCGAGCTTTCCCATACCGACGACCACCAGCGGCTGTGTCTCTCCGCTCAGCGAACGCGGCTCGCCGTAGCGCGCGCTCAGCGTGCCGTGCGCGTGCGCCACGGCCGCGCGGATGGCCGCATCCGCAAAGGCGCTGAGCTCCGCGAGCGTCGTGGTGAGATCGGCCCAGCCGGCCAGGTCGCGCCACGCAATGCGCGTCAGCTCCCGGCGGCGCCAGTGGCGCAGATCGGCCAGCACCTGCCCCTCCCCGGCGGCAGTCCCGGCGGCGAGCAGCGGCGCGCGGCGGGCGAAGTCTGCGGCGCTCAGCGGCCGCTGCAGCTCGTCGCCGCCGAGCAGCGCGGCGAACAGCTGCGTATCGCGCGTGCAGGACTGCGCGACGAAGTCGCTCATGGCGAACACCGCCGCCACCGAGTCGCGCACCGCGGCGGGTGCCGCGGCGAGCGCCGCGCGCGCGCAGCTTGCGGCCTCGAGCTGCGCGAGCGACCCCGCAACCAGCGTGGCCAGCTCGGCGCTGGCCCCGGCCGGCGGGGTTAGCGGGGTCCCCACGAAATCACGCGTCTTGGCGCAAGTTGGTTACTCGTCAGTGACGACAGGCGTGATTTCGCGGGGTGCTAGTTCCAGATGTTGCCCCCGAGATCGTGGACGGCGGCGGTGTCGACCCGGCGGCTCAGGCCGCGGAACTGCGAGGACGCCGCATACACCTGCGCGCCTTCGGAGACATCGACCGAGGCCAGCTCACCCTCGATGAGGCTGTTGTCGATGTGCACGTTGGCGTGCCGCGCCGACACGCCGACACCGCTCGCGCTGATGTGACTGTTGGTGATGTGGATCTCGCAGCCGTCTTCGGCCGTCACCGCATCGCCATCGAACACCAGGTTGCGGTTGTCGATGTGCAGCATCCGCGCGCCCTGGCAAACGATGGGCTCGTGACGCCGCTCGACCGCGGCGTTGGTGATGTTGCCATCGCGCAGCCGCGCGGCGGACGGCGCGCCGGCCGCGGCGGCGGTGATCGAGTAGCCCGGACCGGATTCGAGCACCCGGCCGCTCGAGGCCTGCGCGGCCGTCTGCGGGGCGAGTGAGGCGGGCTGCGTCGCAGGCTGCGCCGGCCACTCCCCCGGCGCCTGCTCGGCGGCACCGGGTGCGGTGCTGTCGCGGACCACCGGGGGCGCAGCGGCAGGCGGCGCGCTCGCGGCGGATGCGGCGGCGGTGGCGGGCGATTGCGTGTGGTCCGTCGCCGCGCCCGGCACTGCCGCGGAGGCGACCACCTGGTCGGCGCGCACGACGCGCAGCTCGCCGTTGGGCTTCACGCGCACCGTGAACGTGCCGCTCGCGGGGTCTTCTGCCACGACCTCGATGCTGTCGTTACGCGCCAGCGCATCGCGGGCCCACTGCATCTCGGCGTGTGCGTCCGGACCATGACGGCTGCAGCCGGGGAGCGCCAGCAGGGTGATGCAGGCGATGCCGGTCAGGCCGCCGCAGCGATAGTGGGCCATGCGAGCTTCCTCGGGGGTGGGAGTGCAAGCACGATAAACCTCGCGCCGCCCTCAAGGAAGTAGTGCAGTGCGACATACCCGCCGGAACGCGCCGCTGTGCGCAGCGGCTGCACCAAAAAACAGGCCCCACGTTGTGGGGCCTGCAAGTAATGCGCGGAATAGGGGGTCTTGTTCCGCGGCTTTGGGGGTGGGGCCCGACCAGGGGTCGGGCCCGAACCCTTAACTGTTATGTAAAGCGTAGCGAGTGCTGGGTTCGGAATCGATACCTCTTTAGAGAGGTATTACATGTCCATTCCGCCCATACCACCCGGCGGGCCCGCATGGCTGTGCTCCTCGTCCTTCGGAGCTTCGGCCACCATGACCTCGGTGGTGAGCAACAGTCCCGCCACCGATGCCGCGTTCTGCAGAGCCAGGCGCGTCACCTTGGTCGGATCCAGGATGCCCTCCTCGAGCATGTCACCAAACTCGCCGTTGGCCGCGTTGTAGCCGAAGGCACCCTTGCCTTCCTTCACGCGGTTGAGGATCACGGCGGCGTCCTCGCCAGCGTTGTCGACGATCTGGCGCAGCGGCTCCTCGATCGAGCGCGACAGGATACGAATGCCGACCGCCTGGTCCTCGTTCGCGGCCTCGAGCTTCTCCAGCGCGCGCTGCACGCGGATCAGCGCCACACCGCCGCCGGGCACCACGCCCTCTTCGACCGCCGCACGCGTGGCGTGCAGTGCATCCTCGACGCGCGCCTTCTTCTCCTTCATCTCGATCTCGGTGGCGGCTCCGACCTTGATCAGGGCGACACCGCCGGAGAGCTTGGCGACGCGCTCCTGCAGCTTCTCCTTGTCGTAGTCGGAAGTGGCCTCTTCGGCTTGCTGGCGGATCGACTCGATGCGCGCCTTGATGTCGGACGGCTTGCCGTGGCCGTCGATGATCGTGGTGTTTTCCTTCTCCACGACGACCTTCTTCGCCTCGCCCAGATCGTTCAGTGTCGACTTCTCGAGCGACAGCCCGACTTCATCCGAGATCACCGTGCCACCGGTGAGGGTGGCGATGTCCTGCAGCATGGCCTTGCGGCGATCGCCGAAGCCCGGCGCCTTCACGGAAGCCACCTTGAGGATGCCACGGATGTTGTTGACGACCAGAGTCGCCAGTGCCTCACCCTCGAGGTCCTCGGCGATGACCAACAGCGGCCGTCCGGCCTTCGCCACGCTCTCGAGCAACGGCAACAGCTCGCGGATGTTGGAGATCTTCTTGTCGACCAGCAGGATCACCGGCTTTTCGAGCTCGGCGGTCTGGTTCTGCTGGTTGTTGATGAAGTACGGGGAGAGGTAGCCGCGGTCGAACTGCATGCCCTCGACCACTTCCAGCTCGTTCTCCAGTCCCGAGCCTTCCTCGACCGTGATCACGCCTTCCTTGCCGACCTTCTCCATTGCTTCCGCGATGGTCTTGCCGATCGACTCGTCGGCGTTGGCCGAGATCGTGCCGACCTGCGCGATCGCCTTGGAATCCTTGCACGGCTTGGAGAGCTTCTTGAGCTCCTCCACGGCGCAAATGACCGCCTTGTCGATGCCACGCTTGAGGTCCATCGGATTGCGGCCCGAGGAGACGGCCTTCAGGCCCTCGCGCATGATCGCCTGCGCGAGCACTGTGGCGGTGGTGGTGCCATCACCGGCTTCGTCGGAGGTGTTGGACGCGACCTCCTTCACCATCTGCGCGCCCATGTTCTCGAACTTGTCCTTGAGCTCGATCTCCTTCGCCACCGACACACCGTCCTTGGTGACGGTGGGGGCGCCGAAGCTCTTCTCGAGCACGGCGTTGCGGCCCTTCGGGCCGAGTGTCGCCTTGACGGCGTTGGCGAGAACGTTCACGCCGCGGAACATGCGCTGGCGCGCGTCATCGCTGAAACGGACTTCTTTGGCTGCCATTGTCGTGATCCTCGCTTACTTGCCTTCAATCACGGCCATGACGTCTTCTTCGCGCATGACCACGAGATCTTCACCGTCGACCTTGACCTCGTTCCCGCTGTATTTGCCGAACAGGATCTTGTCGCCGACCTTCACATCGAGAGGACGGACACTGCCGTCTTCGAGAATCTTGCCCTTGCCGACCGCGACGATCTTTCCCTGCATCGGCTTCTCAGCCGCAGTATCGGGAATGACGATGCCACCCGGAGAGGTACGCTCCTCTTCCAGGCGCTTCACAATGACGCGATCATGAAGAGGACGAATCTTCATGGGTAACGCTCCTTAAGACACTGAATAAAATGGGTTTTTGGGCCGAAGGGGTCTTTTGGCACTCCCCCCGGTTGACTGCTAATAATAAGGGGAAAGGGCCCGATTTCAAGTCGTCGGAGCCAATTTTTTCGGCGCGTACCGGTCAAGGCAGCCTCCCACGGGCCTTATCGGCCTCCGCCGCAAGGCGCGGCGCCTGGGGCTCCTGGGGCGCCCGCAAGGCACGCGCTGCGGGTTACAGGCTTGCCCCCACCGCAGGGGAACAGGCCGTGCCCCTGCGCGAAATGAACCGCAATTCCTGCCGCTCATCCAAGCGCTAAGCTATACAGGCACCCTTCTGGTCATTGCGCCCGGACGCGCCAGCCTCCATGAGACATATTGCAGCCGTTACCGTACTCATCGTCCTGCTGCTGGGCGCTGCCGCCCACGGCCAGACGCCGCCGCCTGCAGACACACCGCCCGCCGCTGCAGCCGCCGTCGGTGGCGGGAAGGCGGCGGCCATCGATGCGGCTCTGGGTGCGGCACGCTCGGGGGGCGATGACTTCCTGCCGGTCGAGAAGGCCTTCCGCTTCGCGGCGTCCGGCGACGGCAGCGATCGCGTGCGGCTCGAGTGGCAGATCGCCGACGGCTACTACCTCTATCGCGCGCGCATCAAGGTCGAGACCACCAGCCGCACTGCGCAGCTCGGCGCCACACAATTTCCGCCCGGCGAGGTGAAGTCGGACGAGTACTTCGGCAAGCAGGAGGTCTATCACCATGAGCTGGCCGCGACCGTGCCGGTCGCCCGAGCGCGCGGCGGTAACCTCGAGCTGCCGCTGCGGGTGACTTACCAGGGCTGCGCGGAAGCCGGCCTGTGCTACCCGCCCGTCACCCAGAACGTGAGCGTGATGCTTCCGGCGGGGCCCGCGGCTTCCCTCGGCCCGGGCGGGGGCGGCGCGGGCGGCGGCGTGTCCGAGCAGGACTGGTTCGCCGGGCTCGTTCGCGGCAACCTGCTGCTGATGCTGGCGGGATTCTTCGCCGCGGGGCTGGGGCTGGCCTTCACGCCCTGCGTGCTGCCGATGGTGCCGATCCTCTCCGGGATCATTGCCGGCGGCGGCCGCCGAGTGACGACCGGGCGCGGCTTTGCGCTTTCGCTGACCTACGTGCTCGGCATGGCCCTCACCTACACGGTGGCGGGCGTCGCCTGCGCGGCCGCCGGCCGGCAGGTGCAGGCGGTATTCCAGCAATGGTGGGTGCTGGCGCTGTTCGCAACACTGTTCGTCGCCATGGCGCTGTCGATGTTCGGCCTGTTCACGGTGCAGATGCCCGCGGCCGTGCAGACGCGTATCGCCAGCCTCAGCAACCGCCAGTCGGCGGGCACCTTCGGCGGCGTCGCCGTCATGGGAGCGCTCTCGGCGCTGATCGTCACCACCTGCGTGGGACCGGCACTGGTCGGTGCACTGCTCGTGATCAGCCAGACCGGTCAGATGGTCCGCGGCGGTGCGGCGCTGTTCGCCATGAGCATCGGCATGGGCACCCCGCTGCTCGTGGTCGGTGCTTCGGCTGGACGGCTGCTACCCAAGGCCGGGCCGTGGATGGACTTCGTCAAGAAGATCTTCGGGGTCATGATGCTCGCCGTGGCGGCATGGATGCTCGCGCGCATTGTGCCCGACCGGGCGGCGCTCGCCCTGTGGGCCGTTCCGGCACTGATCCTCGCCGCGCTGCTGTGGTCGCAGAGCCGCCGCGCCTCTCCGGCCGCGTGGGGCCTGCGCACCGTCGGCGTGGCGGCCGGAGTCTATGGTCTGGCACTTGCCACCGGCTCCGCGCTCGGCAGCACCGATCCGCTGGCCCCCATTCCACTGCATGCCGCCACGACCCAGGCGCTGCCGTTCCGCCCCATCAAGTCACTTGCCGACCTCGACCGCGAAGTGGCGTCGGCGCGCGCCCGGCGCATGGGGGTGCTGGTGGATTTCACCGCGGCGTGGTGCACCTCGTGCAAGGAGATGGAGCGTTATACCTTCAGTGACCCGCAGGTGCAGGCGGCGCTCGGTCACAGCGTACTGCTGCGCGCGGACGTGACACAGAACGATGCGGACGACCAGGCGCTGCTGAAGCACTTCGGGATCTTCGGCCCCCCGACCATCGCCTTCTACGACGCCGATGGCCAGGAGCGTGCGGCGTACCGGGTCGTCGGCTACATGAAGGCCGACGCCTTCGCTGCCCGTGCTCGCGCAGCACTGCGCACGCCCCCGTGACGCTCCTGCCGCCGGCGGCGCGTCGAGCCGGCGCGGGTGGCCTCGTGCTCATCGCCGTCCTGCTGGGCGCCGCGGCGGCCGGCTTCCTGCTGAATCGCCTGACCGCTCCCGGATCGGCACGGCTGTACCCGCTGCCCGCGCGGGGCGCCGACGGCACTCCCGCGGCGCAGCCGCCGCCAAACCCCGAGCCGATACGGCGCATTCCCGAGCAGGTACCGCGGCTCAGCCTGCCCGGGCTCGATGGAGCGCCGCATAGCCTGTTGGAGTGGAACGACCGCCCGCTGCTCATCAACTTCTGGGCGACGTGGTGTGAGCCGTGCCGGCGCGAGATCCCGTTGTTGAAATCCCTGCAACGCGCCCGGGCCGCCGAAAGGCTGCAGGTCGTCGGCATCGCGCTGGACACCGCCGACGCGGTGCGCCAGTACGCCGGCAGCCATGGAATCGACTATCCTGTACTTGTCGGGGAGCGGGGGGGGCTCGAGGCGGTCAGCGCGTTCGGCATGGACACTGTACTGCCTTTCAGCGTGTTCGTGGATCGTGGCGGTCGGATCATCACGCTCAAGGTCGGCGAGCTGCGCCGCAAAGAGGCGGATCTGATCCTCGATCGCATGCACGACGTCGATGCGGGAAGGATGAGCCTGTCGGCGGCGCGGGAGCAGATTTCTCAGGGCACGCAACGACTCTCGGGCAGCACCAGCCCCTAGGGACGCTGGCCATCCGGGCATTGGCCGTTCCTGCAAGATCCCTGCAAATCACAACAATAACTAGCCTGTTAGCGGCAAATTAGGTTACATTCGCCGCCGTTAGCTGAACGGCGCCTGAATAAATCCAGCTATGGCCCGCCTGCTGTTACTGAACGGCCCCAACCTCAATCTGCTAGGCAGCCGCGAGCCGGGGCTTTACGGGACGGACACCCTGGAGTCGATCGAGAAGCGCGCTGCGGCCCTCGCCGCCGAGTGCGGGCACGAGCTGAGCGCCTTCCAGAGCAACGCCGAGCATGAGCTCATCGAGCGGATCCATCGGGCGCGTGCGGAAGGGGTGGCGTTTCTCATCTTGAATCCGGGTGCCTTCACCCATACCAGCATCGCGCTGCGCGATGCGATCCTCGCAACCGGGCTGCCGTTCCTCGAGGTGCACCTGTCCAACACGCAGGCGCGCGAGGCGTTCCGACGGCATTCCTATTTCTCCGACATCGCGGTCGGTGTCATCAGCGGCCTGGGTGCCTTCGGCTACGAGGCGGCGGTGCGCGCCGCGGCCCACCGGCTCGCGCGAACACCCTGACACCACGCGGCCGCGACGTTCGGAGGGGGCATTCCCGCATGGACATTCGAAAAATCAAGAAACTGATCGAGCTGCTCGAGGAATCCGGGATCGCGGAGATCGAGATCAAGGAAGGGGAGGAAGCGGTGCGCATCAGCCGCATGCCGGCGGGCGCTGCAGTGGCGCAGCCGGCCCAGGCACAGGTGAGCACCTTACCGGCGGTGGCCGCGACGTCCGCGGCGCCGGCCGCGGAAGGCGGCGCAGCGAAACCCAAGCCCAACGAGCACGTCATCACGGCGCCCATGGTGGGGACCTTCTACGCCTCGCCCTCGCCCGCCGCCAAGGCGTTCGTCGAGATCGGCGATGAGATCAAGGTCGGCCAGGTTCTGTGCATCATCGAGGCGATGAAGATGATGAACCAGATCGAGGCGGACCGCGCCGGCCGCATAACCTCCATCATGGCCCGCAATGGCGATCCGGTCGAGTTTGGCCAACCGCTGTTCGTCGTCGAATAAGCCGGCATGATCGAGAAGATCGTCATCGCCAACCGCGGCGAGATTGCGCTGCGGATTCTGCGCGCCTGCCGCGAGCTGGGCATCAAGACGGTGGCAGTGCATTCCACCGCGGACTACAGCCTGAAGCACGTGCTGTTGGCCGATGAGTCGGTGTGCATCGGTCCACCGCCCTCCTCGCAGAGCTATCTGAACATGCCGGCGATCATCAGCGCCGCGGAAGTCACCGATTCGGTCGCCATCCATCCCGGCTACGGCTTTCTCTCCGAGAACGCCGACTTCGCCGAGCGCGTGGAGAAGAGCGGCTTCGTGTTCGTCGGCCCCCGGGCCGAGACCATCCGCATCATGGGCGACAAGGTCTCCGCCATCCGCGTCATGAAGGGCCACGGCGTGCCGTGCGTGCCGGGCTCGGACGGCCCGCTCGGCGAGGATGCCGACGAGAACCTGCGCGTCGCGCGCGACCTCGGCTACCCGGTGATCATCAAGGCCTCCGGCGGCGGTGGCGGCCGCGGCATGCGCGTGGTGCACAGCGAGGCCTCGCTCCTCAACGCGGTCGGCATCACGCGCGCGGAAGCGCGCGCCGCCTTCGGCAATGAACAGGTCTACATGGAGAAGTTCCTGGAAAGGCCGCGACATATCGAGTTCCAGGTGCTGGCCGATGCGCACGGCAACGTCATCCACCTGGGCGAGCGCGACTGTTCGATGCAGCGGCGCCACCAGAAGGTGATCGAGGAAGCGCCCGCCCCGGGAATCACCGTGCGCCAGCGGCGCTTCATGGGCGAGCGCTGCGTTGAGGCCTGCCGGGCGGTCGGTTATCGCAGCGCCGGCACCATGGAATTCCTCTACGAGGACGGGGAGTTCTACTTCATCGAGATGAATACCCGCATCCAGGTCGAGCACCCGGTCACCGAGCTCATCACCGGCATCGACCTGGTAAAGGCGCAGCTGCAGATCGCCGCCGGCGAGCGGCTGCCGTACGCGCAGAGCGACGTGCAGTTCCGCGGTCACGCCATGGAATGCCGCATCAACGCCGAGGATCCGAAAACCTTCGTGCCCTCGCCGGGGCCGATCCGCCTGTGGCATGCCCCGGGCGGTCCGGGGATCCGCGTCGACAGCCACGTGTATTCCGGTTACAACGTGCCGCCCTACTACGACTCGCTCATCGGCAAGGTGATTGCCCACGGTGACACCCGCGATACGGCCATCGCGCGCATGAAGAATGCGCTCGCCGAGATGGTGATCGAGGGCATCAAGACCAACGTGGCGCTGCATCAGGAGATCTGCAACCACGCGGCCTTCCAGAAGGGCGGCACCGACATCCACTACCTGGAGCGGCGGCTCGGGTTGCGGTGAGCGGCTTCCTCGAGCTGTCCTTCGCCCTGGGCGCGCTCGATCCGCACGTCGTGGAGCAGGCGGCCGAGCTGTGCTGCGCCTCCTCGATAACGTTCATGGACGCCGGCGACGAGCCGGTACTCGAGCCGGCGCCTGGAGAGGTACGGTTGTGGCGCTCGACGGTAGTGAAATGCCTGTTCATGCAACCGCGCGACGCCCAGACGCTGCGCCAGGCACTCGCCGGTGCCCTCGGCCTCGATCCTGCGGCGCTCGCGCTGCGGCAGATCGCCGATCGCCGCTGGGAGCGCGAATGGCTCAAGGACTTTCACGCGCTGCGCTTCGGCCGGCGGCTATGGATCTGTCCGCGCCACGAACGGGTCGATGCAGCGGACGCCGTGGTGGTGACGCTCGATCCCGGGCTCGCCTTCGGGACCGGCACGCATCCGAGCACCGCCCTGTGCCTGAGCTGGCTCGACCAACATCTCGAGCGCGGCGCGCGCGTCATCGACTACGGCTGCGGCTCGGGCGTGCTGGGGCTCGCGGCCGCAAAGCTCGGGGCGGCGGAGGTGCATGGCTTCGACATCGACCCGCAGGCGCTGACCGCCACCGCCGCCAATGCCGCGGCCAACGCCCTCGGCTCGCTGCAGATCCACGCAGGCCCCGACACCCTGCCGCTGGGCGTGGATGTGCTGCTCGCCAACATCCTCGCCGCGCCACTGCAGGCGCTCGCGCCGCGCTTCGCCGCGCTGCTGCGGCCGGGCGGCCGGCTGCTGCTCGCCGGCCTGATGGCCCACGAGCAGGCGGAGGTGACAGCCGCTTACGCCCCGTGCTTTGATGTGAGCCGGTACGGCGACTGCGACGACTGGATCGCTCTCGCGGGACGCCGCCGCCTGATGACCTGACCTGCTCGCCTCGATGTTCACCGTCTGTCCCAAGTGCGCCCTCACGCTGGTGGTGACCGCTGCGGACCTGCGCGTGGCGCAGGGCTACGTGCGCTGCGGCCGATGCTCTAGCGTGTTCAACGCGCTTGCGCGTCTGACCGACGAGCGCCAACCCGCAGCGGCGCCCGCCGAGTCCGGCGCCGCACCCGCGGCTGAAGCGGCCGACCCGGCAGCGCCAGCCGCCGAGGCCGCCGAGTCCGGCGCCGCACCCGCGGCTGAACCGGCCGACCCGGCAACGCCAGCCGCCGAGGCCGCCGAGTCCCCCATGACGCGCGTGCCGGCAAGCGAGACGGCCGAGGCGGGCGCGGGCGCGGCCGCGGTCGAAGGCGAGGTCATTCCCGAAGCGGCGCTCGAGTTCAATCCCGCCGGTGTCGACGTGACGGCGCTGTTTGTCGAGCCCGCGCCGGATCCGCAGTGGACCGCCGCGACCGGATCGTTCAAGGCCATGATCGCGGCCAACCCGGAGGGCGCTGCGGGCGAGCCGGCAGCGGCGGAGGCGACGCCACCCCCACCGCCGGCCGCGGAGGCGGTGGCAGAGCCTGCATCGACCCCGCCGGCGGGCGAGCCGGTGGCAGTGGAGGTCGACGCGGAATTTCTCGCCCAGTTGTTGGGCGGTGCCAGGCCCGACGATCCCGCGGGCATCTCGCCAGCCGCGGCCGGCGCCCCCACATCGCCCGCACAGCGGGCTGCGCCCGCCCGCGAGCCCGATGATCCCCGCACCGCGACGCTCGCGAGGCCTCGCCCGTCGCGGCCGGCGAGCCCGCACCCGCGGCCTGCCCAGGCAGCCGCGGCAGAAGCCCCACCCGCGGCGCGTGTGGCGCCGGCCACGCCGCCACCGCCCGTCGCCGTGCACGCGGCTGATGGACTGCCCGAGGCGTGGGAGGTTTCGGGGGACGCCGACGCCGCCGCGGCGCAGGAGACTGCCGTACGCAGCGCGCACTGGCTGCCGCACTGGCTGCCGCACGCCTGGGTCGCCGGCGCCGTGCTGGCGGTGCTGCTGCTCCTCGGGCAGATCATCAACCACTACCGCGAGCAGCTCGCCGCCGATGCGCGTTTCAACCGGCCGCTGACCCGGCTGTATGCGGCATTCGGCGTGAAATTGGCGCCGGCGTGGGATCTGCGGGCTTACGACGTGCGCCAGCTGGGTGCCTCGGTGGATTCCGCGAGCCGCGGCCTGATCACCGTGCGCGCCAGCGTGAAGAACGGTGCCCGCCAGCCGCAACCGCTGCCGCTGTTGCGCGTGACGCTCGAGGATCGCTTTGGCAACCGGCTCGCCTCACGCGACGTCGCCCCGCGTTTCTACCTGCCGACGGCGGTGCCCGCGAGCTCGCTCCTGGCGAGCGGGCAGCGCGTCGATGCGCAGATGGGTTTCCTCGACCCGGGCGCGAACGCCGTCGGTTTCGAGATCGACGCCTGCCTGCCGATGAATGGCGGCGTAGTGACCTGCGCGAACGATGTCAACGCGCGCTGAAGCGGGCGAGGTGCAGATCGGACCGTACCGGCTCGGTACGCCCGTGATGCTCGCACCGATGGCCGGCGTGACCGACCGCCCTTTCCGCGTGCTATGCCGCCACTTCGGTGCGGCGCTGGCGGCCACCGAGATGCTCACCGCGGATAGCCGGCTGTGGAGTACGCCGAAATCGCGGCATCGCATGAATCACGAGGGCGAGCCCGAGCCGCGCGTGGTGCAGCTCGCCGGCGCCGACCCGCAAGCGCTGGCCGCGGCCGCGCGCGCCAACGTAGCGCTTGGCGCGCAGATCATCGATCTGAACATGGGCTGTCCGGCGAAGAAGGTCTGCGGCCGGTCCTGCGGCTCGGCGCTGCTCGCCGACGAGACGCTGGTGGCAAGCATTCTCGAGACCGTGGTGCGCGCCGTCGAAGTGCCGGTGACGCTGAAGATCCGCACCGGCTGGGACCCCGAGCACCGCAACGGCGTGAAGATTGCATGCATCGCCGAGCAGTGCGGCATCGCCGCGCTCGCGGTGCACGGCCGCACGCGCGCGGATTTTTTCGCCGGCAGCGCCGAGTACCTGACGATTCGCGACATCAAGTCGCGCGTGGCGATTCCGGTATTTGCCAATGGCGACATCGATACGCCGCAAAAAGCGCGCGCGGTACTTGATTTCACCGGTGCGGACGGAGTAATGATCGGCCGCGCGAGCCACGGGTCCCCATGGATCTTTCGCGCTGTCAACGCCCGGCTGCGCGATGGAATTGAAATGCCGGCACTTCAGCGCGGCGAGCTGCGTGATATCATTCTCGCGCATCTCGACTCCCTGTACTTCTTCTATGGCGAGGGGACCGGAGTCCGGATCGCGCGCAAACATCTCGGCTGGTATTGCCAGCAGCTGCTGGATAGCCCGGCGCAGGTCCGCCGGGATTTGATGGAGGCTCCGGACACGGCTGCACAGTTCGCGCGTGCACACAAGCATTTCGACGACTGGGTGAGCGCGGCCGCCGCGGTGGCCTGATGCATCGTTTTCGTTGGGGGAGGGTCTGACGATGACCGCGAAAAAAAAGACTCGAGCTCGCGAAGCGACGGCCGCCAGGGTGCACGCCCGGGAGCTGCCACTGCGTAATCATGCCGAGCGGGCGCTGAGCGAGTACCTCACCAGTCTCAACGGCCACCGACCCGCCCACCTCTACGACCTGGTGCTGCGCGAGGTCGAGGAGCCGCTGCTGCGCGTGGTGCTCGATTATGCCGAGGGCAACCAGAGCCGCGCGGCCGGCATTCTCGGGATCAATCGCGGCACGCTGCGCAAGAAGCTCAAGCAATTTGGGCTCGGAGGCTCCTGACGGAGCACTGCCGACGCCCATGCCGGTGCGCCGTGCGCTGCTGTCCGCCTCCGACAAGACCGGTCTGATCGAGCTGGCGCAGGCTCTCGCGCAGCGCAACATCGAAATCCTCTCGACCGGCGGCACCGCGCAGCTGCTGGCCGCGCACGGCATCGCGGTGCGCGAGGTCGCCAGCTACACCGGCTTTCCGGAGATTATGGACGGGCGCGTGAAGACGCTGCACCCGAAGATTCATGGCGGACTGCTGGGCCGCCGCGGCGTGGACGAGGCGGTCATGGCGCAACACGGCATCGCGCCGATCGACCTGCTGGTGGTGAACCTGTACCCGTTTGCCGCGACCGTGAGGCGCGGCTGCAGCTACGCCGAGGCGGTCGAGAACATCGACATCGGTGGCCCGGCCATGCTGCGCGCCGCAGCGAAAAATCACGAGGCGGTGCTGGTGGTGGTGGATCCGGCCGACTATCCGCTGCTGCTCGCGGAGCTCGACGGCCACCACGGCGGCAGCGACTTCGCCACGCGTGCCCGGCTGGCGGCGAAGGCCTTCGCCCACACGGCCGGCTACGATGCCATGGTCGCCGCCTGGCTCGGCGCGCAACACCCCGCCACCGCGCACTTCCCGGCGACACTGCCGCTGGTCTTCGACAAGATGCAGGACCTGCGCTATGGGGAAAACCCGCACCAGGCCGCCGCGCTCTATCGCGACCTGCCGGCGTCGGGTGCGAGCGTCTGCACCGCGCAGCTGCTGCAGGGTAAGGATCTGTCGTACAACAACGTTGCCGACGCCGACACCGCGATCGAGTGTGTGCGGCAGTTCGCGCACTGCGCGTGCGTCATCGTCAAACACGCCAACCCGTGCGGGGTGGCGGTGGCGGCCGCGTCGCTCGAGGCCTACGAGCGCGCCTACCGCACCGACCCGACGTCCGCCTTCGGCGGCATCATCGCGTTCAACTGCGAGCTGGACGCCGCCACCGCAGCCGCGATCACCGAGCGGCAGTTCGTCGAGGTGCTCGCTGTCCCGGCGCTGTCCGCGGAGGCCGCACGGCTGCTGGCCGCCAAGCCCAACGTGCGGGTGCTGCTGCTCGGAGAGCTCGACGCGCCGGCGGGCAGGGAGCTCGAGTTCCGCAGCGTCACCGGCGGGCTGCTGGCGCAGACGCGCGACCGCGTCGACCTGGCGGAAGTCGCCCTCACGGTGCCGACGCGCCGCCAGCCCACCGCCGCCGAGCTCGCCGACCTGCGCTTCGCCTGGCGGGTGGCGAAGTTCGTGAAGTCGAATGCCATCGTGTTCGCGCGCGAGGGCGCCACCCTCGGCGTCGGGGCCGGGCAGATGAGCCGCGTCTACTCCACGCGCATCGCCGCCATGAAAGCCAGCGACGAGCATCTGGCGGTCGCCGGCGCGGTGCTGGCGTCCGACGCCTTCTTTCCGTTCCGCGACAACGTCGACCTCGCCGCCGGCTACGGCATCCGCGCCGTAATCCAGCCGGGCGGCAGCCGGCGCGACGCGGAGGTCATCGCTGCCGCCGACGAGCACGACATGGCGATGGTGTTCACCGGCGTGCGCCACTTCCGTCACTAGGCGAAGGTCGCGCGAATTGAGCGACTTGCCATGAAGGTGCTGATCGTCGGCGGCGGCGGACGCGAGCACGCGCTCGCCTGGAAGTGCGCAGCTGCGGCGCGGGTGAGCGAGGTACTGGTCGCCCCGGGCAATGCCGGCACGGCGGCCGAGCCCAAGGTGCGCAACGTCGACATCGGCGCCGGGGATCTCGAACGGCTGGTCGCCCTGGCGGCGCGCGAGCGCGTCGATCTCACCATCGTCGGCCCGGAAGGGCCGCTGGTCGCCGGCATCGGCGATGCCTTCGCGGCCGCGGGGCTCGCCTGCTTCGGACCGAGCCGCCGCTGCGCGCAGCTCGAAGGCTCCAAAGCCTTCAGCAAGGAATTTCTCAGCCGCCACGGCATTGCGACCGCACGCTCGCAGACCTTCACCCGCGTGGATTTCGATCCGGCGTGGCTGCGCCGCCAGCCCCTGCCGCTGGTGGTAAAGGCGAGCGGGCTCGCCGCCGGCAAGGGCGTGGTGATCGCACAATCGAGCGAGGAGGCGCTGGCGAGCGTGCAGGCGATGTTCGCCGGCCGCTTCGGCGCCGCCGGCGAGCAGGTGGTGATCGAGGAATTCCTGGCGGGCGAGGAGGCGAGCTTCATGGTCATGGCCGCGGGCACCCAGGTGCTGCCGCTGGCCACCTCGCAGGATCACAAACGCCTGAACGACGCCGATCGCGGACCCAACACCGGCGGCATGGGGGCGTACTCGCCCGCACCGGTCATCACGCCCGCGCTGCACCAGCGCATCATGGACGAAGTCATCACCCCGACGCTGCGCGGGCTCGCGGCGGAGGGCATGCCCTATTCCGGCTTCCTCTATGCCGGGCTGATGATCGCGCCCGACGGCACGCCGCGGGTTCTCGAATTCAACTGCCGCCTGGGAGACCCGGAGACCCAGCCGATCCTCATGCGCCTCGCCTCCGATCTCACCATGCTGTGCGAGGCGGCGCTCGCGGGCCGGCTGGCGGCCGTGAGCGCGCAGTGGGACGCACGCGCCGCGCTCGGCGTCGTCCTGGCCGCTGCCGGCTATCCCGACGAGGTGCGCAGCGGCGATCCCATCGACGGGCTCGATCGCGCCGCGCGGCTGCCCGGCAAGGTGTTCCACGCCGCCACCCGCGCAGTCGGCGAGCGGGTGCTCACCAGCGGCGGACGCGTGCTGTGTGCGGTGGGCCGCGGCGACGGCGTGGCCGCCGCCCGCGAGGCCGCTTATGCATTGGTCGGCAGCATGCACTTCGCGGGCATGCAGTACCGCCACGATATCGGCGAGCGCGCCGTGGCGCGCGCGCGGCCGTGAGCGCGCCACGGCGCGCATCCGGACCGGGCATGGCGCAGTTCGACCTGCCCACGCCGCACGTGATCGAGCTCACCGTGGGAGCGGCGGAGGTCGACGCCTACGATCACGTCAACAACGCGGTGTACCTGACGTGGCTCGATCGCGCCGCCTGGTCGCATTCGGCCGCGCTCGGCGCGCCGCTCGAGCGTTGCCTGGCCCTGCGCCGCGGTATGGCCGCGCAGCGCATCGAGATCGATTACCTGCGGGCGGCCGTCAGCGGCGATCGCGTGCAGGCGGCGACCTGGATCGTGAGCGCCGACGCCCGGCTGCGGGCCGAGCGGCGCTTCCAGATCCGGCGCGCCAGCGACGCCGCCACGCTGGCGCGGGCGCGCGTCGACTACGTGTGCATCAATCTGGATTCCGGCCGCGCGGTGCGCATGCCAGAGCTGTTCGCGCGTGCCTACGTGGTGAGCACCGCCGGCGCCTGCAGCGACCTGAGCGCGCGGCTTCAGAAGCTGAAGCGCACGAACAGCTCCGGTCCGTAGACATCGAAGTGCACCACGCCCGGCGCAGTGGTGCTCTCGCGGGTGAGCGCGGTGCGCGTCGACCAGTAGCCGACCCCGGTGGTGAAATTGGCATTCCAGCGGAACTGCGCGTCGCCGTGCAGATCGACCAGCTCGCCGTGGAAGTCCTTGACGGTCGCGCGGAAGTAGGCGCCGCGCGCGGTGAGGCTGAAGCGGCGCGAGACGCGCCAGCTCACATCGAGCGGCAACGCCGGCAGCGAGCCGGAGGCCGAGACGGTCTGCTGCTGGAAGGTCGCCGGCGCCTGGGCCTGCGCCGTCATCTGCATGCTGTAGGCGGCCAGCCCGGAGGCGAGCTCGAGCCGGTCGCTGCGCCAGAAGGAGTAGGTATAGGTGACGGTGATCAGTCGCCAGTCGAACGAGCTCGCCAGCTGCGTGCCGGCAGGAAAGGTCTGGTTGCCGAAGACGATCGGGTTGGCAAGCAGCACACCGCCGGAGCGATCGGCCTCGAAGTAATCGACCCGCAGGCGGTTGCGCTCGCGCATGCGCAGCATCGCCTCCACGCGTCCCTGCTGCTGGTGGCCGGGGAAGCCAAGGTCGTGCTCGCCGTTGAGCGGCGTGCCGGTGAGCACCGTTGAGGGGTCGGCACGCAGCGAGGTGCGGTATCCCGGGTCGAACAGCGAGGCGCTGAGGTAGAAGTGATCGGTGAGGGGGCTCGCCACCTGCGGCTGGCCCGCGGGCAGCGGCGCGCCGGACTGCGGGTCGCGGTCGGCGTGCGCTACCGTGGCCTGCAGCCCGAGCGACACCGCGGCGACTGCCAGCCAGCTGCGCATGCGAGACGGGCTCCCTCCCGCAAACGACTCGCGGGTTATGCGAATCTTACTGAGCAGCGGCGGCGCTGTGCCACAGTCGCCGCTCGCCGACGTGACGCCGTTGGCACCACGCCGCGCGCTGGCCGTCAGCGCTTCATGGCCTCGAAGAATTCCCCGTTCGACTTGGTATCCTTCATTTTGTCGAGCAGGAATTCGATGGCCGCCAGCTCGTCCATGGGGTGCAGGAGCTTGCGCAGGATCCACATCTTGGCGAGCTCGCCCTGATCGGTGATCAGCTCTTCCTTGCGGGTGCCGGAGCGGTTGATGTTGACCGCCGGGAACACACGCTTCTCGGAGATGCGCCGGTCGAGGTGGATCTCGCTGTTGCCGGTGCCCTTGAATTCCTCGTAAATGACGTCGTCCATCTTCGAGCCGGTATCGATGAGCGCGGTGGCCAGGATGGTGAGACTGCCGCCCTCCTCGATGTTGCGCGCCGCCCCGAAGAAGCGCTTCGGGCGCTGCAGCGCATTGGCGTCTACGCCGCCGGTGAGCACCTTGCCGGAGGAAGGCACCACGGTGTTGTAGGCGCGCGCCAGGCGGGTGATCGAGTCGAGCAGGATCACCACGTCCTTCTTGTGCTCCACCAGGCGCTTGGCCTTCTCGATGACCATCTCGGCCACCTGCACGTGCCGCGCCGCCGGCTCGTCGAAGGTGCTCGACACCACCTCGCCCTTGACGGTGCGCTGCATCTCGGTGACTTCCTCGGGCCGCTCGTCGATCAGCAGCACGATGAGGATGACCTCGGGATGGTTGGAGGTGATGGCGGTGGCGATATTCTGCAGCAGCATGGTCTTGCCGGCCTTGGGCGGCGAGACGATCAGGCCGCGCTGGCCCTTGCCGATCGGCGCGACCAGGTCGATGGTGCGCGCCGTGAGGTCCTCGGTGGAACCGTTGCCGCGTTCGAGTTTCAGACGCTTGGTCGGATGGAACGGCGTCAGGTTCTCGAACAGCACCTTGTTGCGCGAGCTGTCGGGGGAGTCGAAGTTGATCTCGCCCACCTTGAGCAGCGCGAAGTAGCGCTCGCCGTCCTTGGGCGGGCGGATCAGCCCGGAGATGGTGTCGCCGGTACGCAGGTTGAAGCGCCGGATCTGGCTCGGGCTCACATAGATGTCGTCGGGCCCGGCGAGGTAGGAGCCGTCGGCCGAGCGCAGGAAGCCGAAGCCGTCCTGCAGGATCTCGAGCACGCCGTCGCCGTAGATGTTCTCGCCGTTGCGGGCGTGCGCCTTCAGGATCGAGAAGATGATGTCCTGTTTGCGCGAGCGGGCCAGGCTCTCCAGCCCCATGGACTCGGCCAGCTTCACCAGCTCGTGGATCGGCTTTGACTTGAGCTCGGTGAGATTCATCGAGCTGCGCGACTGCGTCAGCTCGGCGGGACTGATGATTTCCGAGTCGTCGGCGTCGAACACCTCAGGCTCGTGCATCATGTCGTCGGGGCGGCCGCCGCCGTTACCGCGCACGTCGCGGTTGCCGTCGCGATTGCCGTGGCGCGGGCCCTTGTTGGGCCGGTTGCGACCCTGATTGCCGAGATAGCCTCTCACCGTTGCTGCTCCCCGGACGCCCTGACCGGCAGGTCGAGGTTGCTGTCCAGAAATGCCGAAAGTTGTGACTTGGAGACGGCGCCGACCTTCTGCGCCTCGACCGTGCCGTTCTTGAACAGGATCAGCGTCGGGATGCCGCGGATGCCGAACTTGGGCGGTGTCTGCGGATTCTCGTCGATGTTGATCTTGGCGACCTTGACCCGGTCATGGTATTCGCTCGCGATCTCGTCGAGGATCGGGGCGATCATTTTGCAGGGACCGCACCACTCGGCCCAGAAGTCGAGCAGCACAGGCTTATCCGATTTCAGGACGTCCTGTGCGAACGTGGCGTCCGTGGTATGTACTATGTGGGCACTGCTCACGCGGTTCAACCTCCGTCATGCAGAGCGTAAATCGCTTGGAATTTTGGGGAATCCCGGGGCGGGCCGGCAGGTAAGCGAAAAGCGCTGCCAGAACACCGCGCTAAACGGTTACACTGATAACTCGTGATTGAGTATGCGTTTAAAGGAATTCGCAGGTGAGATGCTGCGGCCCTGCAAGGGCCGCTACTTGAGCCTCTTTGTAGCGCGTCCGGGCCGCTTTTGCAAGCCTCGCGGCGATCTTTCCAATCCAACCGCCAACGATTGATGACTGTTTCACACTCCGACGCCGTCACCTTCGCCTCGCTCGGCCTTAAGCCCGAGGTCATGCAGGGCATAAACGCCGCAGGGTTCGTCAACTGCACTCCGATCCAGGCGCAGACACTGCCGATCGCGTTGACCGGACATGACGTCGCCGGCCAGGCGCAGACCGGCACCGGCAAGACCGCGGCCTTCCTGGTGGCGCTCTACCAGACGCTGCTGACGCGGCCCGCCCCGGCAACACGCAGCGCCACTTCGGTACGCGCACTGATCGTCGCACCGACGCGCGAGCTGGCAGTGCAGATCCACCATGATGCGCTGAGCCTCGGCGCGCACACCGGGCTGCGCCACGTGGTGGTGTTCGGCGGCATCGACTACGACAAGCAGCGCCAGCAGCTCGCCGCCGGCTGCGACGTGCTGATCGGCACGCCCGGCCGGCTGATCGACTACTTCAAGCAGCACGTATTCGACCTGCGCTCAGCGCAGGTACTGGTGCTCGATGAGGCCGATCGCATGTTCGACCTCGGCTTCATCGCCGACATCCGCTACATCATGCGCCGCCTGCCACCGCCGCAGCGGCGCCAGTCGATGCTGTTCTCGGCGACGCTGTCGCAACGGGTGCTGGAGCTCGCCTACGAGCACATGAACAACCCGGAAACCGTGCGCATCGAGCCGGACAAGATGACCGTCGACCTGGTGCGCCAGATCATCTACTACCCCGCGACGGAGGAGAAGGTGGCGCTGCTCATCGGGCTGCTGCGCCAGAGCGAAGCCCACCGCACGCTGGTGTTCGTCAATACCCGGCGCAGCGCCGAGCGACTCGAGAGCGTGCTGCGCGCCAACGGCTTCCACGCCCAGGCGCTCTCCGGCGACGTGCCGCAGAACAAGCGCCTGCGTTTCCTGCGCGACTTCCACGAGGGCAAGCTGGCGGTGCTCATCGCCACCGACGTGGCCTCGCGCGGCCTGCACATCCCCGACGTCAGCCACGTGTTCAACTTCGACCTGCCGCAGGATCCGTCCGACTACGTGCATCGTATCGGCCGTACGGCGCGCGCCGGGGCGGCAGGGGACGCCATCAGCTTCGCCTGCGAGGAGTACGCGGTGGCGCTGCCGGACATCGAGAGCTATCTCGGCCACAAGATCCCCTTCGCGGCGATCGCCCCCGAGTTGCTGGCGAGCGGCGTGGTCACCCCGCCGCGCGAGCACCGGCCGCACACGCAACGTCCGCACGGCGGCCGGCGCCAGGGCGGCGGCCGCGAGCGCCAGGGAGCGCGCCCGCACCGCGCGCAGCGCGGGCGGGGACGCTGAAGCTGCGGCGCCGCAGACGCGCGGGGATCGTCCGGCTGGCAGCCGTGGCGCTCCTCGGCTAAGCTCTGGCCACGGTGGGTCCGCCGCCAACGCTCCAGGCTCGCCGCACGCTTCAGGTCCCTTATGATGGGCCGTCCGGCATGGCGGAAATCGAAGACAACGTCGACCGCGAGCTGTTCCGCAACGTGGAGAAGCTGCGGCAGCTGCGCATCGAGCATCGCGACCTCGATGAGGTGATCTCGCGCCTGTCGCTCGACCTGCACGTCGATCAGCTGCAGCTGAAGCGGCTGAAGAAACGCAAGCTGCTGCTCAAGGATCAGATCGCGCGCCTGGAGAGTGAGCTGATCCCGGATCTGAATGCTTGATGAATAGTGCCCGCAGCGCCCTGCAGGGCCTCCTCGTGCAGCTCACCTCCGCGCCGGTGCTGGCCGCGGACCTGGCGGTGCTGGTCGCCTGTCTGGCGGCACTGGCGGTGAGGCGGGTGCTGCGCGTGCGCCGCGGCAGCGGCGTCGCGGCCGTGCTGCCCTCGCGCGCCGCTCACTGGCTGGACCACGCGCTCGAGGGCGCGGTGATCATCGCGCCGATCCTGGCGGCACTGGCGACGCTGCTCGCCGCCGATGTGCTGCTCATGGCGTTGTCGATTCCGACCGACGCGATGCAGGCGGCGGCGCGCGTGGTGGCCGCATTGGCGCTGGTGCGCCTGCTGGTGTACGTGCTGGCACTGCTGCTGGGGCCGAAATCCTGGTTACGCAGCCGCGAGAACGGCATCACGCTGCTGCTGTGGGCGATCGTCGCCGCCGCCATTCTCGGCTGGCTCGATCTGATCGAGGGCAGCCTCAACCGCATCAGCCTGGTGCCGGGCAGGACGCAGTTCAGCCTGTGGGCGCTGCTCAAGGGCCTGGTGGTGGTCAGCGCCTTCGTGATCGTCGCCAGCCTGATCGCGCGCGCGATCGAGCGGCACGTCATGCGGCTCGACCAACTGGCGGTCTCCACCCGCGTCGGGGTGTCGAAATTCACCTCTTTCCTGCTGATCGCACTCGGCGGGCTGCTGGGGATCAACGCCGCCGGCGTCGACATCACCACGCTCAACGTGCTGACCGGCGCCATCGGACTCGGCCTGGGATTCGGCCTGCAGGCGGTCGCCAGCAATTTCGTCAGCGGCTTCGTGCTGCTGATGGACAAGTCGATCAAGCCCGGCGACGTCATCAGCTTCACCGGTCACGACGGCGCCAGCACCGGCAGCTTCGGCTGGGTGCAGGAGCTGCGCGGGCGCTACGTGGTGGTGCGCGACCGCGACGGCGTCGACACGCTGGTGCCGAACCAGAATCTCATCACCAGCTCGTTCATCAACTGGAGCTACTCGGATCAGCGCGTGCGGCTGAAGCTGCCGGTGACGGTGAGCTACGACGACGATCCGGAGATCGCCCTGCAGCTGCTACTGCAGGCGGCCGAGAATCACCCGCGCATCCTGCGCGACCCACCGCCGGTGTCGCGCCTCATCAGCTTCGGCGACTACGGCATGCTGCTCGAGATCCGCTTCTGGATCGCGGACCCGGTGAACGGCGTCAACAACGTGCGCTCGGACGTCAATCGGGCGATCTGGCGCATCTTCCGCGCGCACGGCGTCACCATCCCGGTGCCACAGCAGGAGACGCGCCTGCTTGCGAGACGCGCACCGCGCGCCGCCGCGCCCGCACCGCCCGCGCACGCGCCGCCGCTCGGGTCGGACCGGGCGGCCGACTGAAGACCTCGCGCGCGTGGCGCTGCCCGTAGCCGCCGGGGTAGTGATACCCGACCGCGAGCTGTCGCTGTCGTTCGTGCGCGCCGGCGGCCCGGGCGGCCAGAACGTCAACAAGGTCGCGAGCGCGGTGCAGCTGCGCTTCGACCTCGAGGGCAGCAGCGCGCTCACCGCCGAGGTGAAGCAGCGGCTGCGCGCGCTCGCCGGACGCCGCCTGACCGCCGCCGGCGAGATACTGTTCTTCGCCCGCAACCATCGCGACCAGGAACAGAACCGCCGCGACGCCGAAGAGCGCCTGGTGGCGCTGATCCGCCGCGCGCTCACCGCGCCGCGCCCGCGCAAGCGGACCGCACCACCGCGTGCCGCGCGTGAGCGCCGCCTCGAGCACAAGTCCCGCCAGCAGCGCGCCAAGCGGCTGCGCGCCAAGCCGCAGTGGCACGACTAACCGCCGCTCAGCGCGCCGCTGCACCCGGCGGCTGCGGCGGCCGCGGCGAGATCAGCCACGCCGCCAGCGCCGGCAGCAGCACGATCGCCGCCAGCATGTTCACCAGGAACATGAAAGTGAGCATGACGCCGATGTCGGCCTGGAACTTGAGTGGCGAGAACACCCAGGTGGCGACGCCGATCGCCAGCGTGATGCCGGTAAAGATGATGCTCGCCCCGGTGACGCGCAACGTGCGCTCGTAGGCCAGCCGCACCGGCAGGCCCTGCTGCAGGAACAGCTGCATGCGACTGAAGAGATAGATGCCGTAGTCGACGCCGATGCCGGCACCCAGCGCCACCATCGGCAGCGTCGAGACCTTCAGGCCGATACCGACCAGCGCCATCACCGCGTACACCAGCACCGATACCAGCGCGAGCGGCGCCACCACCAGCAGCGTGCCGAGCAGCGAGCGGAAGGTGAACAGGCACATGAGGGTCACCGCGCCGAATACCCCTGCGAGGATCAGCAGCTGCTTCGACTCGACCGTCTCGTTGGTGGCGGCCATGACGCCGACGTTGCCCGCGGCGAGGCGCAGTTGCGCGCCATCGGGCGCATTGGCAGCGCGCCAGCGCTTGACCTGCTGCACCGCGCGCTCGATCGTGCCGGCGCGGTGGTCGGCGAGGAACATCATCACCGGCACGACGTCGCAGTTCTCGTTGAGCAGCCCGGTGCTGGTCTCGATGTAGCGCGTCGACTGCGTGAGCTGGGTCTGCTCGCGCGGGATGCTGCGCCACTTGAGGCTGCCTTCGTTCCAGCCGGCGATCGCCACTTTGGCGATGAACGGCAGCGTGATCACCTCCTGCACGCCCGCGACGTTGCGCATGTGCCAGCCGAAGCGGTCCACCGCGCTCATCAGGTCGTGGCTGACGCACAGCGGCTGCCGGGATTCGACGATGGCGGTGAGCACGTCCACCCCGATGTTGAACTTCGAGGTGATGACGTCGTTGTCGCGGTTGTAGCGCGAGTCGGCCCGCAGCTCCGGCACGCCGGCCTGCGTGTCGCCGATGGGGGTCTCGCGTCCCTTCCACCAGCCGAGCACCCCGAGCGCCGCCGCCGCCAGGATTACCGCCAGCGCCGCGCGGCGGTCGGTGATACCCGCGAGACGGTGCCACCATGTGCCGAGGCGGTGCTGGCGCCGCGCAATGCGCCCGCGAAAGCCCGCGTCGAAATTCACGTAGGACACCAGCACCGGCAGCAGCAGCAGGTCGGTGAGGATGACGATCGCCACGCCGATGCTGGCCGTGATCGCCATCTCGCGGATGACCTGCACCGGGATCAGCAGGATGGTCACGAAACCCACCAGGTCCGCCAGCAGCGCGACGATCGCGGGCGCGAGCAGCTGCCGGAACGTGCGCCGGGCGGCCTGCATGCTGCCGAGACCGGCAAAGGCCGCGTCGCTCACGGCGCTGATCTTCTGCACGCCGTGACTGACCCCGATCGCGAACACCAGGAACGGCACCAGCAGCCCGATGGGATCGATGCCATAGCGCAGCAGCACCAGCGCGCCGAGCTGCCAGATCACCGCGATGACCGAGCACAGCACCGGCACGCAGGCCACGCGCCAGGACTGGCAGTAGATGCGCACCGCCAGCAGCGTCAGCAGCAGCGTGATGACCGCGAACGCCAGCACCGCGCCCGCGCCGTCCGCAATATCGCCCATCACCTTGGCAAACCCGATGATGTGCACGCCGAGCGTGCGGCTCTCGAGCGGCGCCCGCACGCGCCGCTCGAGCTCGTGGGCGACGCGGATCGGGTCGACCGGTCTGCCCTGGGCATCGGTGTCGAGCACGGTGGCGCTCACCAGCGCGCCGGAGAAGTCATTCGCCACCAGCCGGCCGATGATGCCGGCCTTGCGGATATTGTCGCGCACCAGCGCCAGGTTCGCCGCCGTCGGCGTGAAGTCCGCGGGCATCACGTTGCCCGCCTCGATGCCGTCCTCGACCACCTCGAGGTAGCGCACGTTCGGGGTGAAGATCGACTGCACCTGCGTGCGGTCGATGCCGTCCATGACGATGACCTCGTCGGTGGCCTTGCGCAGCGCAGCGAAGAACTGCGGCGTGTACATGTTGCCGTCGCGCGCGATGAGCGCGATCAGCACGCGGTTGGCGCCGCGGAACTCCGCCACCTTCGGGTCCAGATAAGTGCGCATGTACTCGTGCTGGACCGGCAGCGTCTTGTTGAAGGAGGTGTCGATGCGCAGCCCGCGCACCGCCAGAGCCCCGAGCAGCAGCGTACCCAGCGCGAACAGCGCCAGGATGAGCGTGCGATGGCCGAAGATCAGCCGCTCGAGCAGCAGGACCGGCGCGCTTGGGGCGGGCGCGGTGTCCCCGGCCTGCGGGCTGTCCACTTAGCGCGCGCTCCGGTCGGTGGCCGCCGGCGCCTCGAGCGCCAGCCGCCGCGCGCCGTTTTCGCCGACCACCGCCAGATGCAGGTTGCCGGCGCCGCGCGCCGCGGCCAGCCCGGCGCGATCGGCCAGCTGCAACAGCGTGAAGGAGCGCGCGCCGTCATGGCTGAGCAACACCACGCCGGCGAGCCCCACCAGCGCCACCGTGCCATCGTCGAGCCGCGCAGCGCCATCGAGCATCGCCACGGTACCGGTCTCGATCCTGCGCCAGCTCGAGCCCGCATCCTCCGAGCGATACAGATTGCCGCGCAGACCAAAGGCGAGCACCACCTGCCCGGCTACCGGCAGCACGCCGAAGAACGAGCCGTCGTAGGGCGAAGCGAGCGTGAGCCAGCTGACACCGTTGTCGTCCGAGCGGTAGAGGTGCCCGGCTTCGGCGGCGATGTAGAGCCGCGCGCCATCGCCGGACACGATGCGGTTCAGGTGGTAACCGCCTGCCGCCGCAACGCCGGTCGCGCCGCCGGATCGTGCGGGGGCGGTCTCACGCCCCGCTGCGGGCGTGAACCCGCCCTCCTGCCAGCTGGCGCCGCCGTCATCGCTCGTCAGGTAGGTACTGTAGGCGCCGACCGCGATCACGTGCCCCCCGGGGCCGCACCACACATCCAGCAGTGGCCGCTGCGCCTCGGGTGCGTAATGGGTGCGCTTCCAGGTGCGCCCCGCATCGGCGCTCGCCAGTATGACCTCGTCGTGACCGACCGCCACGCCGTGCTGCGCGTCGCGGAAGCACACTCCGGTCAGCAGCGCCTGCGTCGGCACCTCCTCGGCCTGCGCCCAGCTCGCACCACGATCGTCGGACAGCACGATGACGCCGCGATCGCCCACCGCCACCAGCCGCTCTCCGGCCGCCGCGATGGCGATCAGCAGCGACTGCGCGGCGAGCCGCGCGTGCTCGGCGTACAACGGCGCTGTCGGCGCCTCGCCCGCCGACGCCGTGGCCGCCGATGCAGGCGACGATGTCAGTGCAGTCGCGAGCGCCGTTGCGAGCGCAAAAAAGGATTTTGCGGGGGTCGCGCCGGCGTTGCGTCCCGCGCCGGAGCGAACGCCGACCGCCGGGCCAGGCCCCTTGTCCACGGCGGCTCCAGGATCCCGCTGTTTTTCGCTCGCCGCGCGCGCCTAGCGGATGCCGCGCCGCTCCAGCACGCTCGGCTGATAATCGGAAGGGGTGCGCTTGATGCTGAAGTCGTAGGATCCGTGTTCCTCGCTCTGCAGACCGAGCGCGAGGTAGCGTCCGTTCGACAGATCCATCACCAGCTCCAGATCCGTCCACAGCGACGGCAGCTCGTAATAGTTCATGGCGTGCCCTTCCTGCACGCGGTAGAGCTGGCCGCGGGCGTCGTAGCAGTCGACGGCGAGGATCTGCCAGGAGTCTTCATCGACGTACAGCGTGCGTCGGCTGTACAGGTGGCTCACGCCGGGCTTGAGCGTCGAGTCCACCACCCACACGCGGTGCAGCTCGTAGCGGGCGAGATCCTGGTTGATGTGATTCTTGTGCAGCAGCTCCGAGTACTTGAGCTTGCCATCCTGCAGGCGGTAGGCATTGTAGGGAACGTACATCTCCTTCTTGCCGAGGAGCTTCCAGTCGTAGCGCTGCGGGCTGCCGTTGTACATGTCGAACTGATCGGCGGTGCGCAGGTTGTCGGCGTTGGTGCCGGGATTGTCGAACGCGACATTGGGCGCGCGCCGCACCCGGCGCTGGCCGGGGTTGTAGACCCACGCACGCCGCGCCTCCTTCGCCTGATCGATGGTCTCCTGCACCAGCAGCACCTCGCCCGCCAGGCGTGCCGGCGCGGTCGTCTCCTGAGTAAAGAACAGCAGGATGTTATTGAGCGCGGCTTCCGTCATGCCCGGCTCGTAGTACTGGAAGTAGAACTCCTCCTTGAAGTTCACCAGCGTGTAGCTGCCACCGGCGGTGAGTGGCGCCTGCCCGACCTGCAGCGCCGCGGCCACACTGCGATAGCGTGTGACATGGTTCCAGTACACCTCGAGTCCCGACTGCGGAATCGGGAACGGCGTGCCACCGAGGGCGCCGGTGAAGCCGTTACCGTCGGGAACGAGCTTCGCGGTGGTCGCATTGCGCTTGGTGGCCTCGTACACGCGCTGCGGGGAGGCCCCGCTGCGATGGGTGGGATAGACCACCATCTTGTAGTCTGCGTAGGCCTTGAACAGCGCCTTGTGACCCTCGGTCAGCTTCGCCGCGTACTGACTCATATTGGCCGCCGTGATGGTGAACAGCGGCTTGTCGCTCGCGTACGGATCGGGGTGATGGTCCCCGGAGTGATAGTTGGGAAAGCCGGCATCGGCGGCGGACTTCAGGCCGCCGCTCCACGCGGGGATGCTGCCGTCGGCGTTACCCGCCGTCTCGCCGCCGAGCGGCGTGAGGTCGGCACCCAGACGCGCCGCGTCCTGCGGGCTCACCGCTCCCCACGCGGCGGATGCGAACAGCACTGCTGCGGCGGCCATGCGGATCAGCGTTTTCATTGCGACCCCTCCATTGTTCGCGTCGCGAGGCGTGGTGCGCGGCATCAGAACGAGAACTTGACGCTGGCTGCAACGAAGTCGCGATCGTTGAGCAGGTTGTACTGACCGGCGCCACCATAATTTGTGTACGAGACGTCCAGCTCCCACCTCTGGCGCGTGCTCGCCGTGAGCCCCACCGTGTACGCGTACCGGCCGCCCAGAAACGCGCCGCCGGGACCGGGCGACACGCCGTTCACGTCCTGGCTCCAGGTGAGGTGCGGGATCAGGTTCCAGTCGCCGATCACGTTGTCGTACTCGAGCCGCCCGGCGAGGACGTAGCCCCAGGCGAAACTCGTAGCGAACGCCGAGCCGGGCTCCAGGCACTGGCCGAGCGGATTATTCGAGTCGATGCCCGGTACGCACCGGCCGTTCACCGCGGGGAACTCCGGATAGCCGCCGAGATTCGGGTTGCCGCTCAGGTTCGTGCCCGGGCCGTCGAAGCGCAGCCCGAAGCCCTCCGGGCCGCCGCTCAACTTGTTCGGGAGGTTCACGTAGTCAGCCCCCGCCTCCACGAGCAGCACTGCCTGGGAAGCCTTCAGAACATTGGCGAAGACCTGGGTGGCCGTAATGTCGAAGTGCCAGGTGTCCTTCAGCTCATACCCCTGGACGGTCTGTCCCAGCCCGTACAACCCCAGCTGGTTGCATCCGGTGATGGGCGTCGCGGAGGTCGGGATGCAGTGCCCGGGCCCGGTCGTGGGCTCGCCGAGGAGCTTGGCGATCCCGGTCTCAAAGGGCGTGAGCGAGGCGTAGATCAGCTCGACGTCGTCGAGCTGCAGCGGCACGTTGTGACGATAGGCGACCTCGCCCTGCAGTGCGGTGCCGGTCTTCTGGATCTGCGTGTTGAAGGACAGGCCCAGCATCCTGATGTTCTGCGGGAACGACTCGTACAGGCCCTGGGTCTGGCTGTACTGGGTGGTCGCGAGGTTGCTCGCCTGGTTGTTGACGTTGCCACCCGCCAGCAGGGTATTGGCGCCGATGGTGGCGTACTGCGTCGCCGTCGCCAGACTCATGTTGCCGCCGAGCGCTGCGGCGCGCTGCTGGCCGATGGCCGCGCCGGTGGCCACCGCGGCCGCGAACGGCAGGCCCGCGGCCAGCGCCTGGGCGGCGCCGCCGACGGCATTGACGGCACCGAAGGCGTTGCCGAGGCCCGCCTGCGTGCCGGTCTGGAACGACACCACCGGCAGGCGGCTGGTGTAGTTGAGGAAGTAGAAGCCGAGCTCGGTGCCCTGGCTGAAGTTCGGCAGATAGTACTTGAACTTGATGCCGTACTGGCCGGATTCGGACGGGTCGTGATCCCCCAGGCGCGGGATGGCCTGGAAATTGGAGAGCAGCGAGCCGCCGAGGGAGGTGTAGTCCACGCCGCCGTCGGCAATCGCGCCGAAGCCCAGGATGGCTCGGTTGCCGCCCGGTCCGGCGACGTCATTGGTGCTGAAGTAGGCGCCGTCGGGCTCGAGGATGTCCTTGTGCCAGTCGAACAGGTACAGCAGCTGCGTGCTCAGGTTCTTCGAGAGCTGCGTGTTGAAGATCACCGACGTGTCGGGCAGCAGGGCCTGCTTGAGCTCCGCACCCGGCACCTGCAGCGCGGTCACGTCGAAGTAGTCAACCTGGTTGAGGCCACCGGGGATGAACGTGCTCTCGCCCCAGTCCACCACCTGCCGGCCGGCGCGCAGCTCGGACGGCAACCGGCCGAGATCGAATCGCCAGTATCCCAATGCGTCCAGGAGGCGCACGTAGCTGCCGACCACGGACGTGGCGTCATGGGTCAGATTGACGTGAGGCTGAGTATTGTCCATGACCTCGAAGTCGTAGAGACCCGAGGCGCGCACGAAGATGCCAGCCTTTTCCTTGTAGTTGAGCCCGAGCTCGGTGATGAACGTGGCCGCCTCGCTAAAAGCCGCCTTCTTGCGGTAATTGAGATCACCATCATCGATGTTGGGAGAGTATCCGCAGCCACCGTTGGCGATGGCGATCAGCCGGCAATCGGGGGACGACACGCGCCAACCCTGGCCATAGCCGAGAGTCGTGTCCCAGCTGCCGGCCCAGTCACCCGATGCGCTCTGGAAGCTCACCGCGTACGCGCTGCTCCACAGGCACGCCGCCAGGCACGCTGCGCCCGCCACGATGGCCGGTGCACGCGCGGTATGATTTATCCTCATTTGCCCCCCTGCCGCCCTGGCGCAGGCTGCGAGCCCGCCTCGCATCGAGCCCCGCAAGTGCCGCCTTCAACCAGACGCAGTTTGCTGCGCCACTGCCGAAGCGCGCAGCAAGCCACCGCGCATTCTTCTTGATTGCCGCGGTACCAGACCTGCGCGCAGGCAGTCTATTACTCGGCAACGCGGCGGGGCAAGGTGCTCGTGCCGCTGCGCGCACCCCGCGCGCGCCGCGCGCTCTATGATTGCCGGGAGCGTGCCGTGGCACGGCGCGTAAAACCGGAGTGGTCTTACATGTCCTCGTTCGCGGGCAAGACGGTGTTGATTACCGGGGCATCGAGCGGCATCGGGCGGGCGCTCGCCCTGACACTGGCTGCGCAGCGTGCCAACCTGGCGCTCAATGCGCGTGATGAGTCGCACCTGGCGCAGGCGGTGCAGGCGTGCAGCGCGCACGGCGCAGCGGCGCTTGCGCTGCCCGGCGACGTGGCGCGGCCGCAGGACTCCACGCGGCTGGTGGCGCAGACCCTCGCGCGCTTCGGTGCACTCGACGTGGTGGTGAACAACGCCGGCATCACCATGTGGTCGCGCTTTGACGCGGTGAGCGACTTCAGTGTGTTCGCGCGCCTCATGGCCACCAACTACCTCGGTGCGGTGTATCTCACCGCCGCAGCGCTGCCGCACCTCAAGGCGACACGCGGTCAGATCGTCGCCGTCGCGAGCATCGCGGGACTGACGGGCGTGCCGGAGCGCACCGCCTACGCGGCGAGCAAGCACGCCATGGTGGGGTTCTTCGAGTCGCTGCGCATCGAGCTCGCCGGCAGCGGAGTCGACGTGACCATCGTCGCGCCGGATTTCGTGGTGAGCGACCTGCACCGACGCGCGCTCGGCCCGGGTGGCGCGCCGCTGGGGACAACGCCCATGCAGGAGGCGCATATCATGAGCGCGGAGCGTTGCGCACAGCTCATCCTCGCCGCCATGCGGCGGCGGCAGCGGCTGCTGATCACCTCCGCGCGCGGCCGGCTGGGGCGCTGGGCGCGTCTGCTGGCGCCGGCAATGGTGGACCGCCTGGCGGCGCGCGCCATCCGCAGGCGCCGCTAAAGGCCTACTCGAAGGCGATCGCCGGCAGATCGAGAGCGATCAGGAAGTACTCGAACAGGTACTGGATCACCCGTACCTGGTTGTGCAGGCGGTGATCGCTCTCCACCAGGTGCAGCGCGCAGCGGTAGGCGTGCGCAAAGCGCACGCTGTGCTCGTAGGGCACCACCTCGTCGCGCCAGCCGTGCACCACCGCCGCCGGACAGTCGAGCACTCCCACGCGCAGCTCCGGCAGCCCCTGCATGTACAGCGCCGGCGCCATCAGGAACACCCCGCGCGCGTGCAGCAGTGACGCGGACGCCACCGCAACGTATCCGCCGAGGCTGGAGCCCACCAGCACCAGCTCGCCGGTGAGCTCCTTGCAGAAATCCACCAGCCGCGCCACGCGGGCGCGCGGCTCGTCGATGCCGCGGTAGTCGACCGAGTGCGCGTCGTAGCCTTCGGCGCGCGCAACTTCCGCCAGTGCGGAGATCTTGCGCCCCCAGGGACCGGCTTCCTGGCCGTGAGAGAACACCACATGGCGGGAAGTCACCGGCGCTTGCATGGCGGGCGGGCGGGCGCTGGGCGGCTGGGTCGCATGCGCGAATAATGCAGGCAATGGAAACGGGAAGCCAAGCATCCTGCGAGCCTGCGCCGCAGGGCCGGGGCTGGCAGTTCTGGATCGATCGCGGCGGCACCTTCACCGATGTCATCGGGCTGTCGCCGGCCGCTGCGCTGCACGTGCGCAAGGTGCCCTCGGTGACGGCCGGGGACGGCGCGGGCGATCCGGGTCTTGCCGCAGTGCGCGAGCTGATGACGCAGGCGGCCTGCGGCGAGCGGATCGAGAGCGTCAAAGTCGGCACCACGGTCGCCACCAACGCGCTGCTCACCCGCAGTGGCGAGCCGGTGCTACTGGTCACCACCGCCGGTTTCGGCGATGCGCTGCGCATCGGCTACCAGAACCGGCCGGACATCTTCGCACGCCGCATCGTGCTGCCCCAGCGCTTGGATGCGAGCGTCATCGAAGCGCGCGAGCGCATCGACGTGCACGGCAACGTGCTGACGCCGCTCGACGAGGCGCAGCTGCGCGAGGCTCTGGCGCGCGCCCGTCAGGCCGGGCGCCGCGCGGTCGCCATCGTCTTCATGCACGGCTGGCGTCATCCGCAGCACGAGCGCGCGGCCGCGCGCTGTGCGCGCGAGCTCGGCTTCGAGGAGGTGTCGGTGTCGCACGAGTTGTCGCCGCTGGTGCGCTACGTCACCCGTGGCGACACCACGGTGTTGAACGCCTACCTCGCCCTGCCGCTCGCGCGTTACGTGCAGCAGCTGCAGCAGGAGCTGCGCACGCTCGACGCAGGTGCGCAACTGACGCTGATGCAGAGCAACGGCGGCCTGGCGACGCCCGAGCGCTTTCACGCCATGGCGAGCGTGCTGTCGGGCCCGGCCGGCGGACTGATCGGTATGCGCTGGGTGGGGGAGCGGCTGCAGCTGGCGCGCCTTATCGGCTTCGATATGGGGGGCACCTCGACGGACGTCTCGCTGATCGACGGCGAGCTGCCGCAGCGCTTCGAGCACCACATCGCCGGGGTGCGCCTCGCCCAGCCGATGCTGGACGTGCACACCATCGCCGCCGGCGGCGGCTCGATCCTCGCCTACCGTGATGGGCGCTTCGCCGTGGGACCGGCTTCCGCCGGCGCCGACCCCGGGCCGGCCTGCTACGGACGCGGCGGCCCCCTGACCCTCACCGATGTCCAGGTGCTGCTCGGGCGACTGCGCGCCGACACGCTGCCGGCGGTGTTCGGCCCCGAGGGCCGCGCGCGCATCGACACCCGGATCGTGGCGGAGAAGTTCGCCGCCCTGGCCGCGCGCGCTGCCAGCCAGGTCGCGGGGGGCTGCACCGCGGAAACGGTGGCGGAATCGTTTCTCGAGGTCGGTGTCGAGTCGATGGCCAATGCCATTCGCGAGGTCTCCACGCGCCGCGGGCTCGATGCGGCCGACTTCACGCTGTTCTGCTTCGGCGGCGCCGCCGGTCAGCATGCCTGCCGCGTGGCGCGCGCCGCGGGCCTGCGACGCATCCTGGTGCATCCGCTGGCGAGCGTGCTGTCGGCATTCGGCATCGGCGTCGCCGACCGGCTGGCGGTGCGGCGGGCGAGCCTGCGCCAGCCTCTGGAGCCGGCCGGGCTGGCGGCGGCGCACAGCGCGCTGGCGGCGCTCGAAACCGCGGCGCGCGCGGAGCTCGCCGCCACCGAGTCCTCCGCCGTGCAGGTGACACGGCTGCTCGAGCTGCGCGCCGGCGACAGCGACGTCGCCATCTCCGTGCCGCTCGGCGGGCTCGAGCAGCTGCGCGCGCAGTTCCGCACCGAGCATTTGCGGCGCTTCGGCTTTGCGGCCGAAGCGCTCGCGGTGATGATCGAGGCGTTGCGCATCGAGGCCCGCGCGCCCGCGGTGGACGCGACGGCGCTGCAGCTGGCGCGCCCCCTTTCCGTCAGCGACGGCGCTCCCGCGCAGGTGAGCGCCTGGTTTGGCGGTTGGCGCGAGGTGCCGCTGGTGCCGATGGGCGCGCTGCGCGGCGAGCTGCACGGACCGGCGCTGCTGGTGGAGCCGCACAGCACGCTGGTCCTCGAGGAGGGCTGGTGCGTGCGCGCGCTCGCGGGCGGTGAGCTGCTGCTGAGCGATAGCGGCGCTGCGCGCGCCGTGCCCGCGGAGCGCACGGCGGATCCGGCGCGCATCGAGATCTTCAACAACCTTTTCATGCACATCGCCGGGCAGATGGGCGAAGTGCTCAAGTCGACCGCCCAGTCGGTCAACATCCGCGAGCGGCTCGACTACTCCTGCGCCCTGTTCGATGCCGACGGCGGCCTGGTGGCCAACGCGCCGCACATGCCGGTGCATCTCGGCTCGATGGGTGCCAGCGTGCGCGCGGTCATCGCGGCGCAGCTGGGACAGTTGCGCGCCGGCGACTCCTGGCTCCTCAACAGCCCTTATCACGGCGGCACGCACCTGCCGGACATGACCGTGGTCACCCCGGTATTCATGAGCGCGGGCGCGCACCCGGATTTCTTCGTCGCCTCGCGTGCCCATCACGCCGACATCGGCGGCATGACACCCGGTTCCATGCCACCCTTCAGCCGCTCGATCGAGGAGGAAGGCGTGCTGCTGCAGGGATTGCAGCTGGTGCAGGGCGGCGCGCTGCGCGAGGCAGAGCTGCGCGGCGCGCTGGCCGCCGGACCCTGGCCGGCGCGCAACCCGGCCCAGAATGTCGCAGACCTGCGCGCACAGCTGGCGGCGAACGCCCGCGGCATCGCCGAGCTCGAGCGCGCCGCGCAGCGTCATGGTCTCGACACGCTGCGCGCCTACATGCGCCACGTGCAGGACAACGCAGCGCTGTGCGTGCAGCGGGCGATCGCGCAGCTGACCCCGGGAGACTTCCGCTATGAGCTCGACGACGGCGCCTGTATCGCGGTGCGGATCGACATCGACCGCGAGCGTCTGCGGGCGCGGGTGGATTTCACCGGCAGCTCGCCCCAGGGTCCGCACAACTTCAACGCGCCGCGCGCGGTGTGCACCGCCGCGGTGCTGTACGTGTTCCGCACGCTCATCGACGAGCCCATTCCGCTCAACGAGGGGTGCCTGCGGCCGCTGGACATCGTGATCCCCGCCGGCTCGATGCTCGACCCGCAGCCGCCGGCGGCCGTGGCGGCCGGCAATGTCGAGACCTCGCAATGCATCGTGGATGCGCTCTACGGCGCGCTCGGCGTGCTGGCGGCCTCGCAGGGCACCATGAACAATCTGACGTTCGGCAGTGCGCAGCTGCAGTACTACGAAACCATCGCCGGGGGCGCGGGCGCTGGCCCGGATTTCGACGGCTGCGACGCGGTGCAGACGCACATGACCAACTCCCGCCTCACCGATCCGGAGATACTCGAGACGCAGTTCCCGGTGCGGGTACGCGAGTTCTGCATCCGCCGCGGCTCCGGCGGCCATGGCCGGCATCACGGCGGGGACGGAGTGGTGCGACGGCTGGAGTTCCTGAGCTGCCTCACCGGGGCGCTGCTTGCCAACCATCGGCGCATCGCGCCCTTCGGTGTGGCCGGCGGTGGCCCGGCTGCTCCTGGCGCAGCGAGCATCCGCCGCGCCGACGGCACGGTGGAGACCCTGGGCGCGACCGCGCGGTTCGAGGTGGACGCGGGCGATGAGCTGACGGTGCTCACGCCGGGCGGCGGCGGTTTTGGGGCTATTTAGATGGGCCACGTGTCGAGCACGCTCAACCACGAATTGCGTGCGCACGCGGCGTCGCTACGGTCCGCGTAGAATCGAGGTCTCGATCTCCCACTCCACGCGTTGCTTCGAGGTCGCCGAGCGGTTCACCGACACCGGGCGCACGCGGCTCGCGCCGGGCCGCTGCGTCACCAGCCAGGTGTCGAAGTCCCCCGGCTTGCTGGTGGAGAAGCCGAACAGCAGGTTGAACTTGCCTTCGGCGAGCGTCTGCGGGCGATTGACACGCTCGTCGGCAATGACGAAATGCGTCTGCTCGCCCTCCGTGCCGGCGAAGGCGCCCTGTGCGGCCAGCGAATCGAGGAACGCCTCGACCTGTAGCTGCGCGCGTGCCCAGGTGGCCGGCCCGTTGTGCTCCAGCAGCACCCAGCGCGTTCCCTGCTCGATGCTCGCGGCGATGAACAGCGCGAGACGCCGCGCGGAGAGGTACTTCCAGTCCGAGGCGCCGCTGCCGCCGGCGGCCAGGGTGCGGGGACTAACCCCGGTGCGCGCGCCACCGCGCACCGCCAGCAGCGTATTGACCCCGGCCTGCGCCAGGCGCGCGCGGTCGGCATCCGAAACCGCTACCGCCGGCCGCAAGCCGGGGCGCAGGATCGCCTCGTCGCTCTCGACGGCCGACCAGACCGGCGAGGATTCATCGGCGCGCGCGATCATGCCGGCCGCCGCGCCGCAGGAACCGAAGATCTCGACCCGGCCGCGCAGCCGATCGAAGGCTTGCACGCGCGGGTAATACATCAGGGCGTTGTCGCTGCGGAACGGCCAGTTACGCAAGCCATCGAGCGCCGCGCGCGCCGAGGTCCAGGACGCCGGCGGGTCGACCAGCAGCAGTGCGTGCCGCTCGCGACAGAAACGCGCCGCCACCAGCAACGTGGAAAGCCCCACGTCGCGGTCGCGCGCGAGCGGCGGGATGCACAGCAGATTGAAGCGCAGCACAGCGCCGAGCGCGAACAGCCCGCTGCCGCTGCTCGCCGAGCCGATGACATCGTAATCGGTGAGCGGCGCGCCGTCGTCGCCGTCCGGATTGGAGAGTGTGTAGCCGACCGCCACGCCGCCGGGGCCGCCGGCGGAGCGATCGGGGCGCGCTGCCGGGGCCGGCTCGAGCATCCGCACCAGGCGCGACTGCAGCAGCACGTCGCCGACGTATCGTCCCGAGCCTGCAGCCACGGAGAGCCGCCGGTAGATCTCCTGGTCTTCCACCAGCTCCGAGCCGGCGGTGCGCACCCGCTGCACCACCAGGTTGAAGCGCTCGTGCTCGGCGGCGGTGAGACCGTCGTAGTCCACCGAGGCGCGCAGGTACTCGCGCGAGCCCGGATTGAGGGCCGTCAGGCGGAGCGCGCCAGAGCCCGCCGGCAGCGTAAGGGTCGGAGGCCGCGCACCGTTGACCACCCGCACGATGCGCGCGTCGCGACCGCCGTTTTCGAAGAACTGCTCGACCGCGTACGACAGCGTCGCGGGCTGCCACAGACCGCCGAAGTGCTGCTGGAACTCGGCGAAGCTGCGCACCGCCAGCGGCTGACCGACGGGGCCCTTCAAAGTGCGGCCGATGAAAGCAGTGACGCCGGTCGGCACGCGCTCGATCGCGTGACAGTCACGGCTTTGTTGTACGAGTTCTACGCCGGACGCGGGGCTGTCGGCCACTATGCGCCTCTTGGGATCTGCCAGCGGGACTCTAACACAGCATGTCACTGCCCGGTCGGGTTCTCGGGCTCGCTCCCCGGCCTGGCCGGGCTCGCGCCAGGTTCCAGCTCACGCGCACGCTGCTCGGCACGCGCCCGCTCCAGCTCCTCGCGCTTGCGGGCGATTTCGGCGAGCATGAGCTGCAGCCACTCGGTGAGCGCCGGCAACGGCTGTGCTCCTCAGCCGCCGTTCTTCGGGGCCGTCGGCGGCGTCCTGGCGCCCGCGGCAGGTGCGGGGGCCGCAGTGGTAGCGGCGGCGCCGGCGCTGCCGGTATCGCCCGCCGCGTTCGGCTCGATCTCCGAAAGTATCTGCCGGAAGGCAGCCTCATCCATCGGCAGATCGGTCTTGCCGTCCCAGGTGGAGCCCTCGGGCAGCACGTTCTGCACTCGCGGCGCCGCCGCCACGATTTGCTCGACGCCCGCCCCGGGCGCGGTGATCGGTACCGGCACACCCCGCGGCTGCTGCGTGAGGCTCGACACCAGATTCCAGTCGACCTGCTCGCGCTGGGATTTCAGCTGCTGCTGCAACCGCGCGGCCAGCGAGGCGGTCAGGAGCTTCTTCTGGGCCTTCTTCCAGTCGCGGGTATCGTCCTCGAGCACGCCGAAAGGCTGCAGGTACAGCTGCCCCTCGTGCCAGCCGAACACGAACGGCTGGTTGACCACGCGCACCTGCGTGCCGACGGGCACCATGTTGAAGAACTGCTCGATGTCCTCGGGGTACAACCGGATGCAGCCGTGACTGGAGCGCAGGCCGACGCCCGCGGGTTTGTTGGTGCCGTGGATCAGGTAGCTCGGCCACTGCAGGTAGAATGCGTACTTGCCGAGCGGATTGTCGGGACCCGGACCGATCACCGGATCGAGATCCTCGCCGTTCTCGTGATGTTCCTTGCGCACGGATACCGGCACGCGCCAGGTCGGATCCTTCTGCCGCCGGATGATCCGGGTCACCCCCTCGGGGGTGCGCCAGCCGACCTTGCCGATCCCGATCGGATGGGTGATCACCACCGCGGGCTCGCCGCGCTTCACCGGCGGGTAGTAGAAAATGCGCATCGCGGCGATGTTGATCACCACGCCGGTGCGCGGCGCGTCCGGAAGGATGAACTGCGTGGGCACGATGATCTCGCGCCCTTCGCCGGGCAGCCACGGGTCGACCTTGGGGTTGGCGCGCAGCACCTCCTCGTAACCGACGTTGAAGCGGCGCGCGACATCGGTGAGCGTATCGTCCTGGGTGGCGGCCACTACCTGCACGACCCCGACCACGTCCTCGGCGTCCTTGAGCTCGAAGCGCTCGTTGGCCGCCGGCAGGGGCTGCGGGGCTGGTGCGGGCGGTGCCGCCGGCGCTGGCGCGGGCGGCACATGCCGCCACGCGCCGAACAACGAGCAACCTGCCAGCCCGAGGCACGCAAGCGCGGCAGTGAGATAAT